>Ga0105356_10002557_pt1 | contig 18124 bp, 18 predicted proteins | sample GOMGulsemesocosm_3_FD_83502 | JGI IMG/M metagenome (GOLD analysis project Ga0105356, IMG submission 83502) | Methane-oxidizing microbial communities from mesocosms in the Gulf of Mexico - GOM9D Gulf of Mexico | ecosystem: Environmental > Aquatic > Marine > Cold seeps | place: Gulf of Mexico...
AGTCATAGGTAGCTGCTAATGAGGTGAACGTGTAGCGCCGTTAGTATGGGTAACGGCGCGATAAAATAGCGACTATTCGTACGCTACTTCAAATGAATAAAATAAACGGTAACCGACTTCATCATAAAGCTCAGCGTCTTGTTTGACACTATGGTTTACGCTTAGGGTAAACAAACCACCTTGCTTAAAGTGATAGCTCAATTGCCCGGTTTCATCGGTTACGCTTTTACTCGGCTTGTTTGACGCCGTATATTGCGAACCACTGCGTTGTAGCTTTGCGGTAACATCGCTTAGCGGTTGGCCATCAAAGAACAATTGCATGGTGATGGTGTCATTTGTCACGTAATCCGACGGGTGTGTCACAGGGACTAGTTCTAGCCCTTTTCCTGTTGGTTTTAGACCTTGAACTGAGGGTAGTGTGTTAGTGATAAATGCGACCGCTGAGGTCACCGATTTTTTAGTGACCACATTCTTGGCTGAATTGGGCAGTTGGCTTTGCGAGGCGACTTTGTCTAAACGTAAGCGTTTCTTTTTTCCCTTGCTACCTGCGGTATAGCTAGTGAAATAGCGCGGCGCACTATGATAACGCACGGCATAGGTGCCTTGCTGTGAAATAGGCAGATCAAGCGTTGTACGTTGCGCGCTCTGGTAAATGTTACCAATATTACGCAATGCCTTGCCAGTAGGGGCTAACGCGCTAAGTCCCGCAGACGGCGCGCTGTGATCTAAACGAAACGGGGTTTCGCTAAAGCTTAAATCAACGGTCACTGACGTTGGCTTGTCGCTATTAATATTAAACTGACTGGGCCACATATTTAAGCCATGAGCAAAGGCTTGGCTGGCGACTAACGTTGATATAAGCGTTAATGATGTTAACGTGTTTTTTGTTATCTGCTTCATTATTTATTGACCTTAATCTTGATGTCGCCTATTTCGTCGCTCGGCGCAATGTTGTAATGGGGGGAATTATCGTTGAGGTTAATCTTTTGACGCACTAAAGAGCGGCCGCCTTTTTGACGCACGACTTCAATCAGTAAAGTGAAGTCCGTCAAATCAGCAATGTCTAGCTGAACCTGATGTTGACCTGCGCTTTTGGTTGCGCCAGTCATGCCATCAAATTTGTTATTACTATAGCGACCCTCTTTGCGCCACCAACGTCGAATATCGACGAGCCATTTGTCGTTATCACGCTTGGTTAAATGCCATAATAATAAGTTTTTGGTATCGTCTTTGGTTTCAGCCCAGATGGCTACGTAGGGCTTGCGATAGTCCTGTTTATCGAATTCGGGTAGCGTAAAATCTACCGTGAGCGTGGTTGCTTGGCTCATCGTGCTAAAGAATAGGCAAATGGTGGCCAAAGTTAAGCTGATCGTTTTGTTCATGTCGTCCTCATTGGTGGGGCTAGTGCATTAAATACATCACTAACAAAAATAAACTGCTACCGACGGCAAACCATTGACTGCTGGCTCGACGGCTATTTGTATTAATTAATGCCAACCATAATCCGCTGAGGCAAAAAATGATCATGACGATGGCGCTCACATCTGAGGTATAGCGCCACAGTGTCGTTGTGTGTTTTGCACGATGAACGTTGTTGAGCATATCAAGTAGTCCAAAGGGGCTTTGTTGGATCTCTAATCGTTGCTCTTGACTAAAAAACTCAACGATTGTGTTACTGCCGGGACTCTGCATAGTGATAATCAATAATTGGTCAAAATCGTCCCATTCGAATTCATAATCAACGCCGCGAACATTATGCTCGCTGTCTAGCCATAGCATTAGTCTTAAGCCATGTCGTGAATAGTTTGCCGGCCAATCAGTCTGTTGGCTTAACCACTGTGGCGTCTTTACCGAAGTACTTGTCGTTGCAATGTCGCTATCACTGAGCGACGGATGGTTTAAAAAAAAACCTGACACGGCAAAAAAGAGCATCAACAGCAACACCAGCATCGCACTAAATACATGAATATCACGTACGAGCGCTTGGTAAGAGATATTGAGTTTTAGTTTAGAGCTCATTGGTGATTCGAACGCAGCATGATGTTTAAGGGGTATATAATACTAGTGTTATATCACTTAATGCAATACTATATGAGAATAATTTTCATTTAGATTTGTGTTGGTGGGTTTGATATTGCAGATTTTTAGTCCTCAAATGAATAATATATTGATGCATGTGATTGCTCGGTTATCGATAAGCACCGCTGTATTGAATGTAGCGTTGTGGGTATTAATGAGCGGGGTGTTGCTAGAGTTTTCCAGTGATGCTGAGCCGCTGATTATCCAAGCATTAGGCATTCCACACACGCAGACCATATTAGGCATCTACAGCCAGTCAACAGACGATTTAAGTCAGGCGTTGGCGCTATTTTCATCAAGTGAATCGGACGTAGTGATGTGGCTGTTTTACGCTTCGCATGTGTGCGCTTATGTCGTTATTGGCGGGGCGCTGTTAATTGACAGAATTCGCTGTAAACAGTTAATGCTACTGCTTTTTATTGCATTAGTTCTGAGCAGTGCCGCGGGATTTTCTTTTCCGCTAACGATATCTTTCATGTCGTTGGTAAAGCAGTCTATTGGAGCGTTGGCATTTATTATCTTTGCGTATTTTGTTTATGCCAAGGCGTTGAAAAGCCGCCGCACGTCAGACAAAAAATCCTTGGTTGCTTACGCCAGCCAAAGCGGTACAGCCAAAACGGTAGCACAGCAACTTGCTAAATCGTCAGCGCAATATTGTGATATTAGAGCCTTTGGTGAGTTAACCCCCAATTGCTTGCAGCAATATCAGCAGCTATTTGTGGTGGCCTCAACCTATGGTGATGGTCAGGCGCCTGAACGTTCGCACGGCTTTATACAGGCATTAGATCAATGCCAACAAGGGCTGCATAATTTGAATTATGCGGTATTGGCGTTAGGAGACAGTGCTTATCCACAATTTTGTGCATTTGGACATCGAGTATCAGCCATGCTCACCGATAAAGGGGCACAACCGCTATACCCGGTTGAGGAAATTGATCGGGGACACATGCCGACAATTAGTCGATGGTGGAGTCGGGTTTGTGATGAACTTGGTTGGTCGGTTAATGCCGTGAGTAAGCAGTGGCTTACTGCTCTAGTAGAAGATAATCAGTGCTTAAATCCCTTGCAGCACAATCGCCCTGCACATCTGCTGCAACTTCGGGTGGCCGATGCTCGTTATCAGGCGGGGGATTTGCTAGAAATATTGACACCGGTTTCGTCGACCGTGACTCGACAACGATTAATCGATAGCGGCTTTTCGCCCAATTCATTGGTGGTACATGCAGGGCAGTCAATCACCTTACTTGACGCTTTGGCGACATTAGAGTGGCAGCAGCAACGAGAAAAGGATCCGCAGTCGTTGGTCGATGCATTGCCTGCACTACGTCCGCGGGTTTACTCCATCGCGAGTCCGCCAAATGAACCGATGATTGAGATATTGGTACGACAATTAACTAAAGATGATGGTTGCCCCGGCTTTAGTTCTTCGCAGCTATGCGCCAGCGACGTCGGTATGGATTTTAAAGTCTCGCTGCGCGATCACGATAGCTTTCGATTACCGACCAGTAATGTGCCACTGATCCTTATTTGTGCTGGAACGGGGATTGCGCCGTTCATGAGTTTCTTGGCGCAGCGTAAATTGCAGGCATTTGATGCGCCGGTATGGTTGATCTTTGGTGAGCAATATCAAGACAGTGGATGTTATTTTAACGGGCAACTCAATCAGTATTTACAAGACGGTACATTAACCAAGTTAAGTTATGCATTTTCGCGTGATGCAACATGGTTAGCAGCGAGCAAGCCGCGTTACGTCGATGAAATCGTATTGGATGAGCGTGACTATGTGCTTAATTTATTCAATCAACATAACGGTGAAATATTTGTGTGTGGCAACGCGGCCGGCATCGGGTTATCGGTCAAAAAAGCAGTGGCTGATATTTTAGAGGTGGAGGTTGGTAATTTATTCAAGAATTCTCGATTGCATTTTGATTTGTATTAGGTCAGCGCCACAAAAAATCGTGTTACAATCGCTTTTTTAAAATGGAAATGATGCTCGAATAATGAGTGGTTTAAATTCAATAGAGAAACGTGCTGCCATTTCATTGGCTCTCGTATTTGGCTTGCGCATGTTGGGCCTGTTTATGATCATGCCCGTTTTTGCCATTTACGGTCAGTCGCTTGAAGGCTATTCCCCGATGTGGGTTGGTATAGCGATTGGTGCCTACGGCCTGACACAAGCTTGTTTACAAATCCCGATGGGGATGTTGTCTGATAAATATGGCCGCAAGCCAATTATACTGATTGGATTAATTATCTTTTGTATCGGCAGTCTAGTTGCTGGGTATAGCGATTCAGTGATAGGAGTGACCATAGGCCGCGCTATCCAAGGCATGGGCGCTATTGCTAGTACGGTACTGGCCTTAGCCGCGGATGTTACGCGTGACGAGCAGCGTCCAAAAGTGATGGCGACTATCGGCATGTGTATCGGGCTATCTTTTGCTATCTCGCTGATTGTTGGTCCGGTGCTGGTGGACAGCATTGGCTTATCAGGTTTGTTTAATCTCACCGCCGCATTAGCCGTATTTGGCATGCTAGTGGTGCTATTTATCGCTCCCAACGCGGTCAGTAAAGCGCCGCGAGGAGATACTCGTGCGGCACCAGAATTAATCCGCGCCATGCTTAAAGATGGTCAATTATTACGCCTAGATGTCGGTATCTTTGTGCTACATTTGGTCATCACCTCAGTATTTGTGGTGCTGCCATTAATGTTATTGAAGCTCGATTTTGCCACCCATGACCATTGGCAACTCTATTTCCCCACTCTAATGCTGTCGTTCTTCTTGATGGTGCCATTGATTATTATTGGCGCTAAAAATGAGACTATGAAGCAAATGTATCGCTTCTCATTACTACTTCTCGCCGTTGCATTGGTAATGATGTACGTACTTCAAGACTCATTTATTGGCTTATTTTCCGCCGTCATTGTCTTTTTTACCGCATTTAATTATCTCGAAGCGTCGCTACCGTCACTAATCGCTAAGTTCGCCCCCGCGGGTAAGAAGGGCACTGCGATGGGGATCTACTCTTCAAGTCAGTTTTTCGGCGCATTTTGGGGCGGTATGTTAGGCGGTGTTTGTTATCAATATTTAGGACTCGCTGGTGTCTTTATGACATCAACGTCGTTGGTGCTGCTGTGGTGGATTTATACTGCTGGTATGATTAATCCCAAAGTTTTAAAAAGCTATACCTTAGATGCCAACGCGCATGATCATCAGAGCGCTGAAACCATGGCTGGGCGTTTAATGGCACTTGATGGTGTTAAAGAAGCCGTAGTTATTTTCGACGACAAGGCCGCTTATTTAAAGGTCGATAGCAAGTTATTTGATTTGAGTAAAGCGCGCGTTGTGTTACTCTCTACGGCTAGTTAAAATATCAAAAATTTTTAGGAGAAGAGCATGGCCAGTAAAGGCGTGAACAAAGTAATTTTAGTCGGAAACTTGGGTAACGATCCTGAGATTCGCTACATGCCAAGTGGTGGTGCAGTTGCAAACATTACGATTGCAACGTCTGAGTCATGGCGTGATAAGGCCACTGGCGAGCAAAAGGAAAAAACGGAATGGCACCGTGTTGCTATTTTTGGCAAGCTAGCTGAAATTGCTGGTGAGTACTTGCGTAAAGGTTCTCAAGTTTACATTGAGGGTGCTCTTCAAACCCGTAAATGGCAAGACCAAAGCGGTCAAGACCGTTACACCACCGAAGTGGTTGTTCAAGGCTTTAACGGTACTATGCAAATGTTGGGTGGACGTCAAGGTGGCGGTCAGCAACAAGGTGGTTTCCAAGGCGGACAACAGCAAGGCGGTTTCCAAGCGCAAAAACCTGCTCAACAAGCAGCACCGCAACAGCAACAAGGTGGGTTTGGCCAACAACAGCAGTCAGCACCTGCTCCACAGCAACAAGGTGGATTTGGTCAGCAACAGCAACCTGCAGCACCGCAGCAGCAAAGTGGCTTTGGGCAGCAACAGCAAGGTGGCTTCCAGCAACCTGCACAAAAACCTCAACAGCAGGCTGCGCCGCAACAAGCGAAAGCACCTGATCTAGATGAAGGTTGGGATGACGATATCCCGTTTTAGCACATAGTTAATTTATAACTATAAAGTTAAACATCATAAATAATAAAAACCCACTGTTACTAGTGGGTTTTTTGTTTTTACACTTTTATTTGACAGAACCACTTTATCCAACATATATGTCGTCACAGGAATTTGGTAACTGGGTTTTTGGCGCTGCGACAGCGCAGATGGGGTACTCGGAAAACGAGGCTCTTATAGCTGGAGAGGTTGTACAGCAATGGAAAAATTATAGAAACTCTGATCATTCCGATGCTGGGGGCTTTGGCCACTGAGTTAGCTGTTGCTGTTACAATAGGGAATAATGATAAACTAGGTGGTCTCCCTAGAACAGCGGTGGTCATAGTTATTCTACGGATGTTTACAACAACGATTCAAATTCAAACTCAAATTCTGACTAGTGTGATTCAAACGACTCAACAGGGAGCGGTACAAGCTCTGGAGGAGGAAATGGCTATGGTTATTTTGGCTGGGGAGATGGATTTTTATTCGGTAACTGTGGTGATGCAAAAATTACTGACTTACCACAGCAACAACATTAAGATGCTGTGAACTACAGTGGGTTAACTGCTACAATGCAGTTAACCCATTTTTTTTCATGAGAGAATATGATAAAAAATATATCGGTGTTTTGCTTGTTTTACTTCCAATAACAGTCAGTAGCTTACTATTTGTGCTTAATTTAGAGTACTCTTGGTATTACTCTAAAAACTATAAAGCTTATGATTTGATACATTCTATTATTAGCTTTTTAATGGTTGTTATCGGCATCTCTTTTTTATTAAAAAAAGACAGAGCGATCTTTATCATCATGCTGGCTATGATTTTTATTGTTTATCAATCACTCGGATGGAGTTTTAATTCTAAACGTTATGTATCATTATTAGAATTAAATCCCGACACTAGTGTTGTGATCACACGCTATGACGGAGGAGCATTTACCGCATCAAGCTTTGTAAATATTGAAGTATCAGAAAGGTATTATCTACTGCTTTTAAAAAGCTCGGTGGTTAAAACATTCGAAAATGTAGCTGATGGTAAATTATGGTTAAAGAATAAGAATGTAATAGGGGTTGAGTTGCTGACATATTCTAAAGATAAAATCGTAGACGAAGTTAATCTTGTGGATATCTCAAGCAGATAAAGCAACATATGTACGATTTTTACAATTTCATTGATGTATCTAGCGATTGCTCGATTGTTGTTTTGATGTCAAGGCAATTGCTTATTTCTATTGGTCGTTAATAAAGGTAAAAACGGTCAAGATGTTCATCAACCAATCTTGAGTGCGATTGGTTAGTGGTTATATAGAACCTTGAGAACAGTTCAAATTAAAAGTGTAAATATAAAAGCCGCTAACTAGGTAAAGTGGTGTGTAAATTTACACTTTATGTTAAATTGTAAATATAAAATGGCGGGGTTTTGGTGTTGTAGTAGATGGTGTAGGTGTTTCATTCACTCACCTCTCGGTAAGTGTTTTTATTTTATGTAAACTACCTTTTTAGTTTACGCTTAATTGAAAAGTGTAAACTTTAAATGTAAAAAACCACCTAAACCCAGCGTAACCAATGGTGAATAAAACGGTCTGTTATTACCCTCTTTTACGTCGGTCATAGTACTAGCTCGCATATAACCCTAGTGTAAGTATGGTTATATGTGCTAGCATCATCCGTACTAATTCTGTATTGCAAGTTATCTAATGAGTGCTAACTCTCTCCACCATATTATCCAACGTACTGTTGTTACCTGTTCTGCAAGTTTATCCATTCAAGAAGCCACACGATTGATGTGTGCGAAGCATTGCAGTTCTATTGTGATTGTCGATGGGCGTCGTCCTATCGGGATTTGGACTGAAGCCGATTCTTTATGTATCGATTTGAGTATTCCTGCGCTGCTCGATGCGCCTATTATTAGTGTGATGAGCACTTCGCCCCTAACTTTTCCTATTGATTTAACGTTAGATAATGCGGCTGTGGTGCTAAAGAAAGAAGCGATTCGTCATCTTATTATCACCGATCAAAAAGGCGATTTATTAGGGATTGTGTCGCAGAGTGATATTGTTATTCACCAAGATGCGAAGTACTTTCTTAGTATGACTTCAGTCAGTGCCATCTTGTCTAAACATCAGTCATCGATGTTGAATTCGAAGACCGCGTTGTGTGAGGTCGTCAATACGATGCGCCGCGGTCAGTTCGATGCGGTTGTTATTTCGATGGAAGGTGACGCGAGCGGCTTAATTACTGAGCGCGATATCGTGCGCCTTATCTCTGCCGGTCAAACCGATGTTCCTGTCGGCGAGGTCATGAGTACTCCCTTGTTATCGATTCCTCACTCTATGAGTCTTTTGGCAGTGCGCTCTTTCATGGAGAAACGTCATATTAGGCACTTAGGTGTGGAAGATGAGCAAGGTGAATTTATTGGACTCATTTCATTTTCAGATATCTTGCAGCGTATTGAGCAGGGTTACATTAGCAAGCTCCGTAGCGCACTAGCGCAAAGTAATCAAAATTTGGCTGAGCACGAACGTAGTTTGTATCTTGCTCATGCGCTTATTGAGGCCACCGAAGATGGTATTATGGTGACCGATGAACATTCAATCATTCAGTCAATAAACCCTGCGTTCACCATCTTAACTGGCTACAGTGAAGAAGACGTTTTGGGTAAGCCGGCGCAGGTAATTAGTTCTGGTAAGCATTCCAAAGAGTTTTACCAACAGATGTGGCAAACAATCGTTCGTTGCGGGAAATGGCAGGGAGAGATCTGGAATCGACGTAAGAACGGTCAACTGTACCCCGAATGGTTAACCATTACGCGAGTAAAAGAACCAGGCAGTCACAAAGTACTTTATGCTGGGATCTTTAATGATATTAGTGAGCGTAAAGCGACCGAAAGCATGATCGAAAATTTGGCTTATTACGATCCGCTAACTCAATTACCCAATCGTCAGTTGCTGATGGATCGCTTAGACGAGGCGATTAAGGATACTGCTGAAAATCGGTACTTGGCGGTGATGTTCATTGATATCGATCATTTTAAGCGTATCAACGATTCGATGGGACATACCTTTGGTGATGAGGTGTTATGTCAGGTTAGTAAGCGTCTACAGTCATGTATCGATAGTGAAGACACGATGGCGCGTATCGGAGGTGATGAGCTAGTGCTGATGATGCCTGATATTGAAGACCCTTCGTTAGTTTTTCGTAAGGCGGAAAAACTGGCTCAATCGCTCGCGCAACCACTGAGAATAGAAGGGCGCGAGTTGTTTGTCACCGCAAGTATTGGTTGTGCTATGTACCCCAATGATGGGTTAACGCGAGAGGAATTACTTAAAAACGCTGACACGGCGATGTATCGTGCTAAGAGTGACGGTCGAAACCGGGTCAGTCTATATAGCGCGGACATGAATGAGCAATCGCAGTTGCAATTAGCATTCGAGCATAAGTTACATAACGCGTTAAACAATCAACAATTCTATTTATTGTATCAACCAAAAGTAGACACAATGAGTCAAGCTATGGTTGGGGTCGAAGCATTAATCCGCTGGCGCGAACCGGAGCTTGGCATCGTCTCACCTGAGCGCTTTATCTGTCTAGCCGAGGACATTGGCCTGATTGATGATATTGGCTATTGGGTATTGAAGACGGCTATGGAGCAGGGCGTCGCATGGCGCGAAGAGGGAATCGATACGCTGACAATTTCGGTCAATGTCTCGATAAAACAGTTTACGAACCAAGATATGCCGAGTCAAATTGCCCAATTACTCGAGACAACCGGATTTAAGGCGCAATATTTAGATATTGAGATCACAGAATCACATATCATGACGAACTTTGAGCAGGTGACTCGTGATCTAACTAAAATACGTGCGCTTGGGGTGAGTATCTCTATGGATGACTTTGGTACGGGGTATTCCAGCTTGAGTATGCTAACCAAGATGCCATTAGACTACTTGAAGATAGACCGCAGTTTTATGCAAGGTATCCCAGAGCAGAGCGATAATGCGTCGCTGGTTTCGACCATTATCTTAATGGCTCAAAACCTTGGATTAGCCGTCGTGGCCGAAGGGGTTGAGGAACTAAAACAGCTCGAGTTTTTAACTCAACTCGGCTGTCAGCAAATCCAGGGCTATTACTATAGTAAGCCGCTACTTGCCGAAGAAATCCCTCACTTTAGGTGCGAACTGGCTCTGTACTGATAACACTCGGTCGCTGTCTCATGGCTGCAAGCCATTGTTGCAGCTTTGGTAAATCATCGCTTGGACTTAGTTTGAGTACGCGCATAAAGTTAATGATACAAAATAGTGTTATATCTGCGACGGAAAATTTATCTCCCGCAACAAATTGATTATTTTCGAGCTGCTGTTCAATAGTCGGTAACATGTTCAAGTAGCGTTGCTTAGATTCAAGTCCCCATTGTGGGTTGGTATTTTCGCGGTCGGTATAGATGCCAGAAATATTTCTAAAAGCCTGTAGAGCTGGTACTAATATTTGAAACTCTACTAGGCGATGCCACATCTCGATATTCGCAATCTCTAGTGGGGAATTGCCAAACAGTGACTCTTCACTATTACCGCTAATACTTTCTAGGTAGCGACAAATAGCTACCGATTCACCGATACAGGTGCCATCTTCGAGCTCTAGATAAGGGATTAAGCCGTTAGGCGCTTTGGTTTTAAACGCTGATGATAGGTTGTCACCGGCACGTATATCCACGTGGACATGTTCAATGGTTAGGTCTATTTCGGCCAAGAAAATATTTACTCGCCGCGCGTTCGGTGCAATTTTGTATTCGTGCAATTTCATTGTCGTTCCTTAATCGATTGTCCTGATTTTATAATGATAAAAATCGCCATGAAAATCAATGATATTTAAACCTATATTGATATGATAGGTTCCCTCAATTAAACGCACTTAATATTGATAATATAGGCGTAACAGTAACTCATGAAAATTCTATACTTTGGTGGCCAAAAAAGTGGCAAAAGCAATGCGGCAGCCGCTGCCACACTCAACTTAAGCAATACCAAGCCGTACTATGTTGCCACCTATGACAATTCCTATGATGATCAAGCGATGGTAGAGCGGGTGACCAAACACCAGCAGCAGCGCCAGCAAGACTTTATTACCATCGAGCAAGCGACGGACTTAACAGAGGTGATAGAGCAGGGGCAGACTTATCTGATCGATTGCCTCTCTATGTGGTTATTTAATAATTTGGCCTGCCCAGAGGCTGAGTTAATTGAGCAGTTAAGGCAAGTATTTTCTGTTGATTGTAATGTTGTCTTTGTTATTAACGATGTTGGTATGGGCGTGATACCTATGGATAGTCAGTCTAGACGTTTTGTGGATTTAACGGGGATTATTGGTCAGTTTGTGGCGGCGCAATGTGATGAGGTCTATCGAGTTAATTTTGGGATACCACAACAACTAAAATAGCCAGCGTGAGCTGGCTATTCATTGAAAAGTTACGCGTGGCTGGCCATTTTTAACCAAGCTTGGCGTTGAATTTCAAATGAAGCTTGTAAGTCGTGCAACTGTTCTTTTAGCTGTTTGACGTCATATTCTTCGAGTAGTTTACGTTTCTTATCTTCAAACAAGCGCTTTTTTAATGAATAGAACGCATTTAGCTTAACCACTAATTGCTCATATTCAGCCTGTAGCTTTAATTTCATTTCTTCGGCATCATGACGTAGCTCCAAACGCTGGTTACTAAGCTTAAGCACCATGGCCAGCTTAGCCTGCTCAATTTTCACCTGCGGGGTTTTACGTAAGTTACTCGCAAGACCGATAAGTGATAACGCTTTGATCAACCATTTTGTCGGATCATAATGGTACCATTTAATACCGTTGCGATAATCCATCTCAAAGATGTGATGAAAGTTATGATACCCTTCGCCGTGAGTGAAGATTGCTAATAGCGCATTGTCTTTGGCGGTATTTTTGTCAGTGTAAGGCTGGCTGCCCCACATATGCGCCCAAGAATTAATAAAGAAGGTGAAGTGGTGACTTAATACAAGACGTGCGATGCCGACGGCAATAATACTAGCCATCATATGACCACTAGCGAAGCCAACAGCAAGTGCAAAGCCGACGTTGGTAATGATAGTAAGTAATAAATAATGTTTATGCTGCCACATTACGATAGGATCTTTCTGCAAATCACGACAATTGCTGTAATCATTATAGCTATCTGGATGATAATCTCGTAGCATCCAACCGATATGAGAATACCAGAAGCCACGCTTAGCGCTGTAGGGATCTTTACTATTGTCATCGACAAACTTATGATGAACACGGTGGTCGCTACACCAATGTAGTGCGGAGTTTTGCATTGCAAATGCACCGCCGATGGCATAAATTAAGCGGATGCTCCAGTGTGCGTTATAGGTTTTATGGGACCACAAGCGATGGTAGCCTGCGGTTATCGATAGACCACAGTAGAACAAGCTAATGACCGCTGCCACAATAACGAATGCATCGAAGCCAATAGTGATTTGATACCAAGGGACAAGCACTAGCGCGGCGAGCAATGTCGTGGTAAAAATAATAATATTAGTCCAAATAAGTGGTGGCTTTGCCATGTGCTTTTCTACCTAAATTTCGTTGAGCTTACAAGTGTACGCTAATTTGGTTGTTCTGTTCAAGTGCCCTCACTGCTAAATTGAAATGAGTAACAAAAATTGGATCAATTTATTGTGTGGGATCTTCCGTTCTATTATTCTATAGGTAACGATCCAATTTGGAATATGATTGAATGGGTGTTCGAGCTCAACAAAAAGAAAAAACACGTCGCTCATTAATAGACGCGGCGTTTAATCAGCTATCAGCAGAGCATGGGTTTTCAAATCTAAGTTTACGAGAAGTTGCTCGGGAGGCGGGGATTGCGCCGACCTCATTTTATCGTCATTTTAAAGATATGGATGAGTTAGGTCTTACCATGGTTGACGAGGGGGGGTTAATGTTGCGTCAATTAATGCGTAAGGCGCGGCAGCGGATCAATAAGGGCGGTAGTAGCACTATTCGAATTTCGACCGATACCTTCATGGAGTTTGTAACGTCTCACCCCAATGTATTTCGTTTATTGTTGCAGGAACGTTCTGGCAATTCAGCGGCGTTTCGTCAGGCGGTTAATCGAGAAATACGTCATTTTGTCGAAGAGTTAACAGATTATTTGACCCATAGCACCACACTCGACAAAACTTTAGCTACACTTCAGAGTGAGGCAATGTTAGTCATTGTGTTTAATGCGGGTGCCGAAGCGCTAGATATCACAGCGCAAGGACGCCAAGAACTCGCGGAGCGAGTAATTTTACAATTACATATGATTGCCAACGGCGCGCAATCAATGCAAATTACTACGGAGAATGAATAAATGCTTTCGATTACCCCTGAAGATAGAAAGGTACTAATCTTTTCATTGATTGCAGGTGCAAGTGCTAATGCCGCGCTTAGCGGATTCACGTTAAATGAAGTATCGTTTTCAATATTCCCATTAGTCAGTTGCTTATTAGCCTTTTATTGCATGCTTCAGCAATATAAATCGAGGGCGATGGAGGGGGATATTCCATTACTAACTGGTGCAAGTTTTATTGTTGGCGCGTTGGGATATGCGGTCTGTATTCGAGTTTTATTACCAGAAATTGGCAGCAACTTCTTACCACTGATGGTGTGCATGGCGATCATTTTCTGGATGCTGCATAAAGTGGGCTTATTTAGCGCGAGCAAATAAACCCATTCGACATATACCCATGCTACTTGAAAATCCTGAAATCAGGCATGCCCATGTGGTATGGGTATGCCTTACTTCCTCGTAAGATAGACGCCAGCTTCCATATGGTGGGTGTAAGGGAATTGATCAAATAGCGCAAAACGAGAGATATTATGTGTTTTAGATAATGTCTCTAGATTGTTGGCTAAGGTTTCAGGATTACACGATATGTAAATTATATTGTCGTAGTCCTGAATCATTTTAAGTGTTTCATCATCGAGTCCAGCTCGCGGTGGATCGACCAGAATAGTGTTGCAGTTAAAGCTGGTTAAATCGATACCTTGCAAGCGCCTAAACTCTCGTTCGCCACGCATCGCGCTGGTAAAATCTTCCGCAGACATTCGTAATATCGTGACATTGTCGATGTTATTTTCACTAATATTATACTGTGCTGAATCTACTGACGGTTTCGCTATTTCGGTGGCGAGCACACGGTCGAAATTTTTCGCTAGTGCGAGTGAGAAGTTGCCATTACCACAATAGAGTTCGAGTAAATCACCCGTTGCATCCTTGGTAATATCAATCGCCCATTCTAACATTTGCTGATTGATACTGCCGTTCGGTTGAGTGAAACTGTTTTCTACCTGTTTATAGATAAGCTCTTGTCCATTGACATTGAGCTTCTCAATGACAAAATCATTATCAAGACAGATCTTTTGCTTGCGAGCACGACCGATTAATTTTAAATCAAATTGCTGATTAAGGCGTTCATTTAAGGCGACAGCCTCAGTTTGCCATTTATCATCGAGTTGGCGATGATAAAGCATGGAAACGATGATCTGTCCGCTTAATGTGGAAAGATAGTCAATCTGGAACAATTTGAAGCGTAGCGCGGGATTGTTTTTTAGCTCTGCCATCAATGTGCTCATCACTTGGTTAATCAATAGTGAGGCAGATGGGAACTGATCGACTCTGACTTTCTCCTTAGTCTGAGAATTAAATACTATGTGATACAGTTCTTCATGGTCGTGCCACACTCGAAATTCGGCTCGCAGTCGATAGTTTTGTGGTGCCGAGCGATAGCTTTCCAATGCGGGTGGTTTGAACTGTTCGAAACGTTCTTTTAGAAAGTCTTCTTTTTCTGTGAGCTGCTTTTCATAGTTAGCAACATCGACAAGACCTGGCAACATAGTATTTATCCTGGCAAAAATTAATGGCGCCGATTCTAGGGCAATTTAACTATTTGTCCAGCATGTTCGCTTGAAATTTAGACAAAACGCATCAAGTTTTGTGCCCAAATGCCGATAACCTATTATTGCAATCTATTAACGTGGAGTCCTCATGAAAATTCAGCAGCCAGTATCGTCACCAAATCAAAAGCTTATGCCGCAAAAGCCGGGTGGGCGTGACAGTGTCGAACCATCATCTGGTGAGGCCGCTGCGACTGATAAACGAAAAGACTTCGGCATGGGGCCAAATCAACAACTATTTATTGGTGCGCAGTCGTTGATGGCCGCACTTAATAAGGAGCTGAAGCTCGATGGTTCTTTTAGTTTTTCATCGTCGAAAAGCGAGAATGTTTCTGTTAAAACTGAGCAGACTTCTATTCTCGACAAGATAGATATCGAGCCAATATCGTTCGACTTTGAAGCCGTGGCTAAAAATGTACTGGAATTCGTCTCTGGCGTGATCCAAGGCGCTAAAAATAGCGGCGTCAGTGATGACAAGATCAATGAGATGTTTGAACAGGCGCGAGCCGGTGTGGACATGGGATTTGAGCAAGCGCGTGGCGAACTAGGTGATATGGACATGCTAAGTGATGATGTTAAGCAAGGCATGGATAAGAGCTACGCTTTAATTAACGGTGGCATCGACGATTTGCATGATAGCTTATTTAATCCGCAGCAGAACAACATTGCGTCACAAAACCTAGCGATGTCAGAACAAGAGCAGGGCAGCATCTCAATAACCACTGAAGATGGCGATGAAATTAGTATTAGCTTTCAAAATAAAATGAGTCTCGATTATAGTCAATCGACACAACAGGGCGGCGTAAAAACTGACATGAATTTGAGTCGTAATCATTCATTTAGCTTCGAAGTTCAAGGTTCGCTTGACAAACAGGAACTCACCTCGGTGGCTAGCCTCGTAAAAGAGATTACCACACTCGCGGACAGCTTCTTCAACGGCGACATTGAACAAGCATGGCAACAAGCGAGTAAACTAGATTTTGATCAAAGCCAAATCGCCCAATATGCATTTAACTTTAAAGAGGTCAAGCAGGTTGCTATCACCCAAAATTATGCGGCAGATAAGAATGATTCTCCCATAGCAACGTTATCACCTTATATCAAAGATCTTAGCCAGGTGATGGAGCAAGGTGAGGATTTGTTTTCTGGCGATAAATTACAAAAAATGATGCAGCAGATAGCCCAGCAACAAGTCGAACTTGTTGATGAACTCGTGGGCAAGTCGAGCCAAGATTTCGTGGATTTTAATCAGCAATTGTCAGATGCTCTGCGGAGCTAGCAAAGAAAACCTTGTCCAATTGCCCCTGATTGAGCGAGAATGCTAACGAAAGAACATGTTCCTAGTTAGAGGTTATTTTTGACAAGTCGTATTTTAATGTTTGATTCAGGTATCGGTGGCATCAGTGTGTTTCGAGAAATCAAACATCAGCTTCCTGATATCGCTATAGACTACCTCTTCGATAATGCATTCTATCCCTATGGCCAGCTCAGTGAACATGAGTTGGTCGAGCGGATAACCTCTCTGGTGAGCCGCGTCGTTGCGCAAGGAAATCATGCTTTGGTTGTTATTGCCTGTAACTCTGCGAGTACCGCAGCATTACCGGCATTACGTCAACAGCTTAATATTCCCGTTGTTGGAGTTGTACCTGCAATAAAACCAGCAGCAACTCTGAGTCAGAAGAAGAGCGTCGGATTACTAGCGACCAAAGGTACTATCAATAGAAGCTATATAAGTACGCTTATTGAAAACCATGCACCACACTGCGAAATCGTGAAGGTTGGCACTAATGAGCTGGTCGAGATGGCCGAAATGGTTTTTAAGGGTATCGAGCCTAACATGGCTCAGCTAGCGAAAATTTGCGCTCCATTTAACGATCGCGTAGATACAATCGTATTGGGGTGTACTCATTTCCCTTTATTAAGCAGCTACATTAAGCAAGTAACCAATAACCAAATATCCTTAATCGATTCAGGGACAGCGATTGCGAATCGCGTGGTGGGATTGTTGGGCACTAGTCAAATAAAAACGCTCGACCAACAAGTTGATCGAGCGCTCTACACTAAGCCTAATTTAGATAAGTTACTCATTGCTGGTTTAGAGCAAGAAGGATTTGCAAAAATTAGCCTAACAAGTTAACTATGTTACTCACCAACCTGACTCGAGTTATCCTGATTGGTTTTCTCTTTTGCTTCACGAACTTTTAAGATACGTTCCTGGAATTCTTGTTCGTTTAGCGCCTCCATTGCTTTAATTGCACCTGGCTCGTCCATGGTAACAAAACCAAAACCGCGACGACGGCCAGTTTGTTTGTCTTTAACCAAACGAACCGAGCTAACCACTCCGTATTTCTCAAATAACTCACGCACAATTGTTTCATTGGCTCGGTAAGGCAAGTTGCCTACGTATAATGTCTGACGAGTATCAGATGCACTCTCTGAAGAAGTTGTCGCCGCTGCTGAAGGACTTAGTAGCGCAATCGTTGCACCACCTAGCGCGATACCCACTGCAAATACCGCAGCACAATCTGCGAGTTCAGTCGCAACAATCGGTAGCATGAAAAAGCCGACACCGGCTAATACAAATGTAATAAGGAAAGGACCTAACTTAGTAGATTTCATAAAATAACCTAAAATTAATGAAGAAAAATAAAAACTTAACCGCGTTATAATAAAGATCTTTTTGACGTGATACTAGCTTTGCGCCAAAAATAGAACAAATAATATGCAAAAATGTCTCTACTTCTATTAATGTCTGATAAAAATATTGCCATATTATTCACTTTCGAACATTTTACGCTTTATAAACGTACATCTTGTATGTTTATCCATCGAACAAATTAAAAGATCAAAATAGCCCTTGCCAAGGGCCGGAAGTTCTCTATAATGCGCCTCACTGAAACGGAGCAGAGCATCACTAAGCGGATAACGCAGAATGAAGGCAGCAGCGGTTTAGAGAAGCAAACAAGTTAACTTGAAAACATTCAAATTAACTGTTGACTTCGAATCGGGAAAGCGTATTAT
>Ga0105356_10002558_pt1 | contig 18121 bp, 17 predicted proteins | sample GOMGulsemesocosm_3_FD_83502 | JGI IMG/M metagenome (GOLD analysis project Ga0105356, IMG submission 83502) | Methane-oxidizing microbial communities from mesocosms in the Gulf of Mexico - GOM9D Gulf of Mexico | ecosystem: Environmental > Aquatic > Marine > Cold seeps | place: Gulf of Mexico...
CTGCACTAAATGCCATTTTCTCGATATGAAAATAGTCAATATCTTACATTTTAAAATTCACTCCTCAGTAGATAATATTGTTAAACCGAGAATGACAGTATTTTCATAAACTATAGTTGTAAGTATTAAAATAATTTAGTAATAACGACTTGTGACAATCAATCAACTCATTAACATCTGCATGAAGTAGTGCAATTGTACTACTTTTTAACTCAATAACATTCTAACCACCCATAATCATTCAAGAATGCATGATGAAAACGCGCATAACCAAGTTACTCGATATAGAGCACCCAATTGTATTATCTGGCATGAGCTGGATTTCAAAACCAGAACTGGTTGCTGCCGTTTCCAATGCGGGTGGTTTAGGGATATTAGCAACGGGTCCACTTAGCCAAGAAGAAACCCGTACCGCTATTCGTAAGATCCGGGAATTGACCAACAAACCTTTTGGCATTGGTGCCACACTATTAATACCGGGTGCCAAAGAAAACGCTAAAGTCGCTATTGAAGAGCAAGTGCCGGTGATTAATTTTTCACTCGGTAAAGGGATTGGATTGTTGAGCAAGTTCATTCTTATGGCGGGAAAGTCATAGCAACAGTGGTTAATGAAAAACACGCTAAGTCTGCACAAGCTATTGGTGCAGACGCATTGATGGTGACAGGCCATGAAGCAGCAGCTCATGGTGGAGACGTAACTTCTCTGGTGCTTGTACCTGCCATTGCTAAAGCTGTGGATATTCCGGTTATCGCTACGGGTGGTTTTGCTAATGGGCAAGGCCTAATGGCTGCTCTTGCTTTAGGCGCTGAAGGTGTCGCTATGGGTTCTCGTTTTGCAACCAGTCAAGAAAGTGCTTTGCATCACTCAGTAAAAGAAGTAATCACTGGAAAATCTGAGAACGACACTATTTATTCAAAAAACTTTGATGGTTTATATGCACGAGTATTGAAAACACCGGCCTCAATAAAAGCCACTAAACGCCCAATGAACTTTGCTCTGGCGTTAATCAAATCATTAAAAGCAGCAAAAATGGTCGACTTACCTCTGCCAAAACTTATCGCAGGAGTATTCGAGCAGTTTATCGGTCAATCACAAGGCTTAATTACCGATATCCCCACTGTGGATGAAATCATTCAACGCATTATTCAGGAGGCCGACAAAACTCTTATTGCCTTGCAAAAAAAAGCGAGCTAAAACGATAAAGCCCAAAGTTAATGGTTAATGTTGGGCTTTATCTCGATATTTCTAGTCAATTCTATTTATAATCAAGCGATTTTTATTTACCTTTAACCAGTCCAATCAGACAGTGCTTTTAAGCTAAAACTCTGCGGTCCAACACGCATGATCACTTCATTCTGTAATATCTCTAAAATTTCAATATCTTCAGTTAGCCAACTACCTTCACGTAAATCTCTATCATTTAAACGCACGCTACGATTTCCAGCTGTAGAAGAATAAACGTGCGAGCTATAACGAATGTTCGGCACCCTAGCTAATAGTTGCTCAGGCAAATCATAAACAGCTACCGCATTTTCATCATCGGTGTTTTCTGGTTCCAGTATTTCAGTATTCTCGGTTGCAAGTAGCGCCATATTAAATTTGGCTAATAAGTCCTTCGATACTTCATTGTTCGCAATAGGTTTCTTTTCCGAAAGTACATTTTTATCAGCACTCACAACTTTTAAAGACGAACGCTTTGGTACACTCTTAGTAACAACGACTTGAGTTAAATTTTTCGGTTTAACTAAAGTCGCTAATTTTTCTATTTTTACTTGGTCGGTTTGCTGCACCCCAGTTTGCTGTATTTTAGTTGATTTAACTTCAGGCGAGAATTGCTCAATAGCGACAAAGCTGACTGCGCTACTGCTAGCAAACAGCAGCGAGTATAAGACTATGTTATTCATCTTTGGCTCCAGTATTACCGGTTCTAACAAGGCCACTTTCAGAGGTTAAGTTAGGCATAGTTTCATCCGCCGATTGTGCTAATAACATCATGGTTTGTTGTCCAACGATGCCATCAACGTATAAGTTATTCTGCTGTTGAAAACGCTTGATTTTAGTTTTTAACTCATCATCAAACCGTTCAGTGAAACGACTTGGAGAGCCAAGATATTTACTTACAGTATTATCAAGCCAAGTGACTAAGGCTCCCCGATCATTCATTTTAAGACTGCGTTGGAAGCTTTTTGGCGCATTCCATAACACTTGATAATCCCCAGTCCAATATTGCTCGAACCAAGCTTGCGAGACCAGGATATGCATATCGCTAACGGCTAACTCGACGCCGCCCTCGGTAATACTCAGCAAAGTAGCATAATAAGCATCGGCAAGATTATCTCTTAGCATAACCACGGCAGGAAGGTTGTACTGTTTTAATTCACTAAATATGCCCTGTTTTTGTAAACAGCGTAGCGAAGTGAATTTACTATTACGACAAGTCGCATCTTGTTCTACAATCGAAAAACCCCAACGGTTATACAAGGTTTGCATTGCAAGGTTTATGTCTCGGCTATCACGAATTGCCGGCATTAGCTCTGCTAACTCGATATTGTTAACTTGCTGAACAGCTTCTACAGATTCACTCAAGTTCAATACTTGGGTGATTGCAAACCCAGTCCCAGAGCCTAAAGCAAGTACTAACAATAATGGCGCTATGTGTTTAGCCCAGCTCCTTTTCTGCTCTTGGTTATCACTGATAAATACAGCATCCGCAGCGCGAATGATATGAGTGACTTTGACTTTATCACTGCGCTCATTAAACGCGAAATATAATGCTTTATCACAAATAAGATTAACTAATCTCGGCACACCACCAGAAACTTGCTGGAGTTTCTTCAAGACATTTTTAGGTAATACACCCGGATTACCCGCTGCAATACTCAAACGATAAGCACAATAACTCGCGAGCTCCGTTTCAGTAAGTGGTAATAAATGATAACGCGCACTAATACGCTGAGCTAATTGACGTAATTCGGTTTGCTTTAACTTCTGTTGCAGCTCTGGCTGACCAATTAACACCACATGCAATAATTTCTGATGTTCAACGTCCAAATTAGTCAATAAACGCAGCTGCTCTAATGCTGCAGTCGACAATAACTGCGCCTCATCAATCATTACCACGCAAGTTTGTTGCTGTTGAAATAACATCAAAAGGTGCTGGTAAAGCAGGCCAAACAACACTTTCAGTGTTAAATGACTGCGATCATAATCTAGGCCAAATTCGTCACATAATGTCGCCAGTAATTCTAATTCGGAAATGGCCGGATTATGCACATAAGCAATAACTGTTGTTTCAGGTAATTGTGATACCAATGCTCGCGACACCGTAGTTTTTCCTGTACCGACCTCCCCCGTTAGCATGACAAAACCGCCCGCGCCTTTAAGCCCGTAACTCAAATGAGTCAGCGCTTCTTTATGCCGATCACTGGTAAAAAAGAAGCGTGGATCGGGAGCGATCGAGAAAGGAGCTTCTTTGAAACCGAAATACTCTATATACATGACTTCATCATCCTAATTCAGAGCATATCAAGTTAATTGCTCTCCCCTAAAAAGTCAAAATTTGTCTGACAAAAAACCATAATTAGTCGCTAGTTTCCAGCTTATACAAGATCCGTAGGGAAAAACACCGATTCACTTGGTGACTTGTTTGAGCTTACTCCAATAGACACGTTATACTGACGTTAATTCAAGTTATGGTTATTTAAGGTGTAAAAGTGCAGATATATCTCGTCGGCGGAGCAGTCCGTGACAAACTTTTAGAGCAGCCAGTCAAAGATAAAGATTTTGTCGTGGTTGGCGCGACACCAGAGCAAATGATCGCACTTGGTTATCAACAAGTTGGTAAAGATTTTCCGGTATTTTTACACCCAAAAAACAAACAAGAATATGCACTTGCACGTACTGAGCGTAAGAATGGCAAAGGTTACACCGGGTTTAGCTGTAATGCAGCCGCAGATGTGACACTTGAACAAGACTTACTACGACGCGACTTAACCATCAATGCCATGGTTGAAGATCTCGACGGTAACCTTATCGACCCATTAAATGCTAAACAAGATCTAGAACAACGTACGCTGCGCCATGTGTCACCTAGCTTCAGTGAAGATCCGCTTCGAGTATTGCGTGTTGCCCGCTTTGCCGCGCGTTTTCATCACTTAGGTTTTAATGTCGCTTCTGAAACCTTGCAATTAATGAAAAATATGACGACCACGGGTGACCTAGCAGAATTAACGCCTGAGCGTGTTTGGCAAGAAATCGAGAAAGTACTGAGTGGTAATAACCCTGAAGTATTCTTTCAAATTTTACGAGATATCGGCGCGCTTAAAGTGATATTACCTGAGGTGGATAAACTATTTGGTATCCCCGCTCCCGCTAAATGGCATCCAGAAATAGATACAGGTATCCACACTTTAATGGTGTTAGCGCAGGCAGCTAAATTAACGACTAACGTAGCAGTACGTTTTGCAGCTCTAACTCATGACTTAGGCAAAGCATTAACGCCAGCAGAGCAATGGCCGAGTCATCATCAACACGGTCAAAAAGGCGTAACTTTAATTAAGCAGCTCGCTAAACGCTGTAAAGTGCCCAATGAACACCGCGATCTCGCCATGCAAGTCAGTGCCCAGCACACCAATATCCATAATGCTTTTGAACTCAAACCAAGCACGATTATTAACTTATTTGATAAAACCGATGCATGGCGTAAACCAGAGCGTTTTCAGCAAATATTGCAAACTTGTAAAGCCGACAGCTTAGGTCGCTTAGGTTTTGAAAATATTCACTATCCACAAGTTGAATATCTTACTGAAATGTTAACAGCAGCAAACCAAGTTAATGTTCAAGCTATCATAGCGCAAGGCATTCAAGGCGCTGCAATTAAACAAGCATTAACAGAGCAACGCATAGAAAGATTAAGCGCATTAAAATCAGAGTTATTAATTAAATTCGAGAAAGTTTCATCGTCTTAAGTACATCTACATTCGCTTAAGAATAGTGACTAAAAAGTCGTATCTATCATATGATAAATACGGCTTTCATATAACGAACTGATTCTAATCTTAAACTAAATAACCTAGCTATAAATCATATAAAACAGGCCAGCGGCTAATGCCAAACGATAAATAACAAAAGGTAACATACCTACTTTTTCGAGCACGCGTAGGAACACATGAATACACGCCAACGCACTAACAAAAGATATCACTACACCAAGTAACATCGCTATCCAGTCAACAGGGCGCACCAGAGAAACTAACTCACCTGCTTGCATTACTTCACGCACATCACCGTTCATCACCAATTTCAGCGTTAAATAACCACCCGCCATCGCAATAATCGGAATAGACATTAAAAATGAAAAACGCGCAGCGGCATTACGGCTCAAACCAAGTAATAAGCCAGCAGTAATAGTCGCTCCAGAGCGTGATGTACCTGGAATAAGCGCTAACATTTGCGCAAAACCAATCAACAATGCACCTTTCCAACCAGTCTTGTATTCGTCTTTGATCTGTGTTGCATTAGCGTCCGCCCACCACATAAGTAGGCCAAAAATCAGTGTTGTAGTCGCTATGACTGTCGAACTGCGTAAATACAGTTCAATCAGATCTTTACCAAAGAAACCAACTAGAGCAGCTGGGATCGTAGCTAAAACAATATTCCACGCTAATTTACTGTCTTGGGAATGCTGCTTCTTCGTCATTGAATTTACCCAAGCCACAGCCATTGAACCGACTTCTTGACGGAAATAAATTAACACGGCAAGTAAGGTGCCCATATGCACTGCGACATCAAATGCTAAACCTTGATCCTGCCAACCTAAAATTTGTGAAGGTAAAATCAGATGGGCCGAGCTCGATACTGGCAAAAACTCAGTTAACCCTTGGATCAACGCCAACACCACAATTTCTAACGTACTCATTTATATTCCTTAAACTTAAAATTCAATTTGTTAATGCGTAAATTATTGACTCGATAATGATTTAGCCATAAATAGCTAACTAGCATACGACTCTGTTTGCCACTGCCAAGGGGCTAACTGCAATTGCTGTGATGACTTATCGAATGCTTGCCAAAGTTGCGCGATAGAAACTTGTTCTTGCGGATGAATTAGCTCACCAGCAAGTTCAGCCAGTGGCCATAATACGAACGCATTATGTAATATTTCAGGGCGAGGCAAAATCGGCTCAGCAGCTTGAATTACATCGTCCACCAGCAAAATATCTAAATCGATAGTGCGCGGCGCATAGCGTTTATCTGTGGATTTTTTACCATTTTTAATTTCTAACGTTTTAAGCTCTTGCTGTAATGCAGAGATAGATAGTTCAGTGGTAAATTCAACGACCAAGTTATAATAATTTGCGCCACAACAATTTACCGCTTCACTCTCAAAAATAGGTGATACTTGCAACTCATCAAATAATTCATTCAAATCTGTCAACGTGTTAAATATATGTCGCTCTTTATCAATATTACTGCCAATTCCTACATAAACTAACGCCATACTGAATCCATTTTTATAGTTTGAATTTACGCACTATTTTATTATCTACCCGACTTCGTCTTCTTCAAATATGATTCGTTCAGATAGCCATTATTCTGGTATCGCTGTTTTACAGCCACGTTCGATACATACACCAACATTAGCGGCATTGGCTACAGCGCCGGGTTTACTTAACTTCAAACGGACCCAAGGAATAGAGAACTGATCCATTAATAATTGCGCAGTCTGTTCTGCCATGGTTTCTACTAATTCAAAAATATTGCTTTGCGCGAATTCAGTCACCGCTTGCGACACAGCCGCATAATCAAGGGCCTTATTAATATCATCATTTAACGCAGCGGGTGCATTGTCGTGTGCCATAGTTAAATCAAAAATCAAACGTTGAGTGATACTTTTTTCCCACTCATAAACACCGATCGTGGTAAAAACTTCTAATTTTTCAATAAATACTAAATCCATTTTTAATCCATCTTTATTCACAAAATACAGAGCGCTAAGTCAAATAATCACAGGTCGGATACCCAGCATGATAAAAAAGCCGTATGATGACTTTCTCATTTTTTATATCCTTAATAAGCAGCTGAACTTTTATTAATGAATATAATGATGCAATAATACAGTAAACCTAGAGAAGAATTAATCAGTAATGACGCTATTGAGCCTAATCTTTATTATTTTCGCCTATTTATTAGGTTCGATATCTTCTGCAATTCTCATTTGCCGACTATTTCGGCTACCCGATCCCCGTCAATACGGTTCCCAAAATCCCGGCGCAACCAATGTATTACGCTCAGGTAATAAAATTGCAGCAGGCCTAGTATTATTTTTTGATATGCTCAAAGGCGCATTGCCAGTTTGGGTTGCTTGGTATAGTGATATTTCGCCATTCGTTCTCGGACTTATCGCCATTTCAGCCTGTTTAGGCCATATCTATCCTATTTTCTTCAATTTTCAAGGTGGTAAAGGCGTTGCGACCGCATTTGGTGCTATGTTAACTATCGGTTTTGATTTGGGTGGTACGGTCTTATTAAGCTGGTTATTGTCGCTCTTTATCAGCGGTTACTCCTCTTTTGCAGCACTGTTTACCGCTTTATTTGCCCCGATTTATACCTTCATATTTAAAGCCCAATACACCATGCCTGTGGCTATGCTGTCCTGTTTAATTATTTTACGCCACTACGAAAATATCCTCCGTCTCATCCGCGGCAAGGAAGAAAAAATCTGGCACAAAAGTCAGAAATAACCAGCAATCCCAGTGTTAACAGCTTGTGCGAAATATGTAGTTTATTTTTATTGAAAAAGCTGACACAAACCCTCGATTATCAGTTAGAATGCTCGCCATCTGCATAGCAGCGGAAAGGGACATCTTTTAGGATGTTTCCGCAAAAGCCAACCTTAAGCGACCTTTTGCGAAAACATCCTTCTATAAAATGTACTTTGAGGTAATCGTAAATGGACAACGTTAAACCTATCCGCCGAGCACTTATCAGTGTTTCTGATAAAACAGGAATTGTAGAATTTTCTCGTGGTCTTGCAGCGCAAGGCGTAGAGCTCTTATCTACAGGTGGCACAGCTAAGTTATTAGCTGAAAATGACATCCCAGTCATTGAAGTTTCAGATTATACCGGTCACCCAGAAATGATGGATGGACGTGTTAAAACGCTGCACCCAAAAGTACATGGCGGTATTTTAGGTCGCCGCGATATTGATGGTGACGTAATGGCTGAACATGGTATTAATCCAATTGATATCGTTGTTGTTAACCTCTACCCTTTTGCCAACACAGTTGCCAATCCAGATTGTAGCCTTGCTGACGCCGTTGAAAATATCGATATCGGCGGACCAACGATGGTGCGTTCAGCGGCGAAAAATCATAAAGATGTCACTATTGTGGTTAATGCCAGCGACTACGACCGCGTATTAATTGAAATGACAGCAAACAACACTTCAGTTTCGCAACAAACTCGCTTTGACCTCGCTATTGCCGCTTTTGAGCACACAGCCGCCTATGACGGTATGATTGCCAATTACTTCGGTACTATGGTGCCTAGCTATGGTGACAATACAAAAGGTGATGAAGAGTCTAAATTCCCACGCACTTTCAACAGTCAGTTCATCAAGAAACAAGATATGCGCTATGGTGAAAATAGCCATCAAGATGCTGCATTTTATGTAGAAAAAAATACTTCCGAAGCATCTGTAGCGACCGCTAAACAGCTGCAAGGTAAAGCCCTTTCTTACAATAATATCGCCGATACGGATGCCGCGTTAGAATGTGTAAAAGAGTTTGATAAACCCGCTTGTGTTATCGTTAAACACGCTAACCCATGTGGCGTTGCAATCGGTAATGACATATTTTCTGCTTACGACAATGCCTTTAAAACAGACCCGACATCAGCATTCGGTGGCATTATTGCGTTTAACCGTGAACTTGACGCTGTTACAGCGCAGGCGATTGTTGATCGCCAATTCACCGAAGTAATTATTGCACCGTCAGTCAGTGCAGAAGCAAGCGCAATCGTTGCAAGCAAGAAAAACGTACGTTTGCTTGAATGTGGTGAATGGACAGCTAAAAACGGTGAGTTCGACATTAAGCGTGTTAACGGCGGTATCTTAGTACAAGATCGCGACCGTGGCATGGTAAGCCTAGATGACCTAACGGTTGTATCAAAGCGTCAACCGAGTGAGCAAGAGCTGACTGATTTACTATTTTGCTGGAAAGTAGCTAAGTTTGTTAAATCTAACGCGATTGTTTATGCAAAAAATGGTGTGACAATCGGTGTAGGCGCTGGTCAAATGAGCCGTGTTTACAGTGCTAAAGTTGCCGGTATTAAAGCTGCTGACGAAGGTTTAGTAGTGGAAGGCTCGGTAATGGCATCGGACGCATTCTTCCCGTTCCGTGACGGTATTGATGCTGCGGCAGAAGCGGGCATCAAATGCGTTATCCAACCAGGCGGTTCAATTCGCGATAATGAAATTATCGATGCCGCAAATGAACATGGCATGACCATGATCTTCACCGATATGCGTCACTTCCGTCATTAAGAACGAGTAATATTATTTATATTAGGCAATAACAAACGTGTTATTGCCTCCACTTCTCTCTTAATTACTGACATAAATGAAACATCAGTCATTAAAGCACAAGGAATAGAGTAAAGATGAATGTATTAATTATTGGTGGCGGCGGCCGCGAACATGCCCTAGCTTGGAAAGTTGCTCAATCAAAAGACGTAGCTAAAGTATTCGTCGCACCAGGAAATATCGGTTCTGATCTTGAAGATAAATGCGAAAATGTCGCGATCCAAGTTGAAGACATTGCAGCATTACTCGCATTTGCTCAAAAAAACCAAGTTGCATTAACCATTGTAGGTCCTGAAATGCCATTGGTATTAGGCGTCGTTGATGCATTTCAAGCTGAAGGTTTGGCTATTTTCGGTCCGACTCAAGGCGCAGCACAACTGGAAGGTTCAAAGGTCTTTTCCAAAGATTTTTTTGCTCGCCATAATATTCCTACCGCCGCTTATCAAAATTTCACCGAAATCAACCCAGCAAAAGCCTATGTAAGTAAAATGGGCTGTCCGATAGTAATTAAAGCTGACGGTCTTGCTGCAGGTAAAGGTGTGATTATCGCCGAAGATGAACAACAAGCTTTTGCTGCTATCGAAGATATGCTTGAAGGTAATAAATTTGGTGATGCTGGCGCGCGCGTTGTTGTTGAAGAGTTTTTAGTCGGCGAAGAAGCCAGCTTTATCGTTATGGTTGATGGTGAAAACATTTTGCCACTCGCAACCAGCCAAGATCATAAAGCCCGTGATAACGGCGATCAAGGACCAAACACTGGCGGTATGGGCGCATATTCTCCAGCACCGGTGGTCACTCAAGCAGTCCATGATTTTGCAATGAACCAAGTCATCCGTCCAACGGTCGATGGCATGAAAGCAGAAGGCAATACCTACACAGGTTTCCTTTATGCAGGTTTGATGGTGGCACCTGACGGCACAGCGAAAGTATTAGAATACAATTGCCGCTTCGGTGATCCAGAAACACAACCTATTATGATGCGCTTGAAATCAGACTTAGTTGAACTTTGCTTAGCTGCCGTTGATGGCCAACTTGATAAAGTCACAACTGATTATGACCAACGAGCTGCTGTTGGTGTTGTGATCGCAGCTGGCGGTTATCCAGATGCTTATAGTAAGGGCGATGTTATCTCTGGTTTATCTGATGCCGATTCAGACGATGCGAAAGTATTTCACGCTGGCACAGCTGTCGTTGGTGATAATATTGTCACCAGTGGCGGTCGAGTACTATGTGCAACAGCCTTAGGTAATACCGTGACTGAAGCACAACAGAATGCTTATAAACTGGCAGCGAAGATTAACTGGAAGGGTGCCTTTTATCGTACCGATATTGGTTATCGCGCAGTAGACCGCGAAGCTCAACAAGATTAATACCTATAAAAAAAATAAAAAGGCGACTTTGATAGTCGCCTTTTTATTTTCTAAATTTACATAATTAATATAAGTTCTTATAGTTTATTCAAAATCTCATCCGCTAACAGCAAATCATCATTTCTATTCACACCGATGCCAGCATCAATAATAGTTTGCGCTATCTGTTTAGCTTCATCCAACGAATGCATCGTATAAGTACCACATTGATATTCATTTAATTCCGGAATCGCATTTTGATTTTCCACTGCAATTACATCTTGCATTGCAGCTAACCAAGCATCTGCGACCTGCTGCTCTGTTGGCGCGCCAATCAAGCTCATGTAAAAACCAGTGCGGCAGCCCATAGGAGAAATATCAATAATTTCCACCGTGGTCGAGTTAAGGTGATCTCGCATAAAACCAGCATAGAGATGCTCTAAAGTATGTATGCCTTTTTCACTTAAGATAGTGGCATTCGGCACGCAGAAACGCAGATCAAATACGGTAATAGTATCCTTACTTGGGGTTGCCATGGTTTTAGCAATGCGCACTGCTGGCGCATTCATGATGGTATGATCCACAGTAAAACTGTCTAGTAATGGCATTATTAACACTCCTTTGAAATAATTTACTAAAAATAATTTGGTTGCTGGAACTTATTTCAACTGCTGACGTCTGATTAAGTGCAAGAGTTGTTTTTCATTTTTAGGAGCCTTAGTTTAGGCTCTTTTTTTTGCTTTAAATTCAGTAATGCTTATGTCATTAAGCCACATTAATACTGTAAAGTGACTGCGTAAAAAAATAGGCACCAATCATTGGTACCTATTTTTTTACTTTCTACGTTTGTTCGGCAAAGTAATCCGCTAAGAATTCATCAAAATTCATCGTGTCACTGTCTTCTATCTGCTTTTGCTCAGTGAATGATAATCTCTGCATCTCGTCAAAATATGCTTCATCCCAGTGCTCATAATTAGAAGCCAATAACTGAGCTTTATACTCGCTCGCCAACCCAAGTATGAAATCACTGTGTTCAGTATTATTAGCTTGCATGCTCGTCAGTACTTTACTTGACAGTAATTTTTCCGGCGTTTGTATTAATGCTTGTTGCACTGTAACCGCAGCAGAGAAGTGACTCGGCGCGGCGTTGGCAACAATCTGTGCTTGATCAAGTAAACCAGCAACTTGCTGAGTTTCAGCTAAGATTTCAGTAACCACATCTGCCAATATCTTTTCAGTACCATCAATAGCAAGTGTTAAACCCGGTTTACGACCTTCTTTGACCACCTTAGTGGTGTTATCACGACAAATGAGCATCTCTTCTGACGTCATAGGTGCAGAAGGTTGCAGCGCCATCCAAACTAATAAGCTATCAAGTACAGACATTTGCTCAGTAGTAATACCCGTTACAGCGAATGGATTGACGTCTAAAGAACGAATCTCAATATATTCAATGCCACGTTCGGCTAATGCGTCCGACGGTGTTTCCGACGGTTTAGTCACACGTTTAGGGCGGATCGGAGCATAAAGCTCATTTTCAATTTGTAGCACGTTATCATTTAACTGACGGTATTCACCCTCAACCTTCACACCGATATCTGCAAACTCAGTGGCCTTACTTTCAATCGCCGCTTTTAAGCTTTTGGTATAGTTAGATAAATTATTATGACAAATAACTAGATCATCTTGCGCGCTATTGGTGTAACCCAAATCACTCATACGTAACGAGGTTGCGTAAGGCATGAAGATGGTTTCATCTGCGAGTGATTCAAACTCAGCTTGCTTCTCAGTTGGTAAAAACGAACGGTTTAACGCCGGTGATGCACCAAATAAGTACGGTACGATCCAACCATAGCGGTAGAAGTTACGAATAAGCGCCATATAACGAGTTGAAATGAACGTTTGTAAGTCGCCAGTTTCCCCCTTGATATCATAAAGCTTTTGCCAAAACGCTTTTGGCAGAGAAACATTATAATGCAGACCAGAAATGATCTGCATGCTGCTACCGTAGCGATGTTTTAAACCGATACGATAAGTATGTTTCATTTTGCCGATATTAGAGCTGCCGTATCGCGCCAGTGGAATATCATCATCACTGGTTACTTTACACGGCATGCTTGAAGGCCAGAATAGTTCTTGGCCTAGGTTTTTAACCACATAGCGATGGATATCTGTCAGTTGCTTTTGCGCTTCATCGGCACTGTCACTCACTGGTGTGATGAATTCAAGCAAGCTCTCTGAATAGTCTGTCGTGATGTGCTGATGGCTCAGCGCAGCACCTAAAGACTCAGGATGAGGCTGCTGAGAAAGGTGACCCGCGTTATCAACACGTAAACATTCACGCTCAATACCACGTGTAATGCCGTTAAGACTTTGTATATTGTCTGATTCTGATAACTTGGCTATCAGAGATGCAAATGTAACGTTCAAATTAAATCCACCACGAACTGTATAAAAGTAAAAGCCTAGCGTTAAGGCTAGTGCAAACTTGTGTCTATCTTATTATTGTTATTTATTTTGCAAGTTCAGAACTTGCACATCGAAGCCCAGATTTGCGACCTGCTGCTCGATTTTTTTGTGATCGCCGACCACAATAACAGAAAATTTCTCAGACGCTAAGAAAGTCTTTGCCAACTTCTGTATATCTTTTTTAGTTATCTTTTTAATAATTTGCGCTTGCTTGTCCACAAAATCAGGGGAGATATTCATCAACAACAATTGCATTAAAAAGCGAGACTTCTGCCCTGGAGTCTCATAAAGCAAGGCTTCTTGTTGAGAAATAGCGCTTTGCATATAAGTCAATTCTGCGTCACTGATACCGTTTTCAGCATAACGTTTTATTTCAGCTAAAGTTTCTTTAATTGCCTCACCTGTCGCATCTGCTTTTACATCTGCCGATGCTGAAAAGTAACCAAATTCACGATCGGCATAAAAGCCTGTCGTTGCGCCATAGGTGTAACCTTTATCTTCACGCAAATTCAAATTCAAACGGCTATTAAAATTACCGCCTAAATTAAAATTCATCAGATTAGCTTTGAAATATTTATTGGTTACATCATAAGCCATCGCCGGAGCAAAAATTTTAATGACAGATTGCACTGCATTAGGCTTATCAATAATGTAGAGCTGCTTAGCTTGCCATTTCGGTGCGTTAGCTAACTTAGGGTAAGAAACGGCTGGTAACTTCGCCCCTTGCACTAAAAATTCGAGGTTTTGGCTAATACGTTCACTAGATATATCACCAATCACGACTATCTTGGCAGCGCCGAGATTATAGTAATTCTCATAATAATGTTTCACATCATCTAGGGTTAAACCTTTTTGGCTAGCTAAGATCCCAGATGAAGGATTACCTGTGATACGTTGTTCACCGTAAAGTAAGCGCTGTAAAGCTAACTGACCCAACCAACCAACTTGCTGTTGGTTCTGCAATGAATTTTGATAGATATTGGCTTGCACACGCTTAAAATCAGCGTCTGTAAACCCAGGTGTAAAAAGACGTTCTTCTAATATTTTTAGTGTCTCTGGTAGATTTTTAGTCAGCGTAGTCACGTTAATCATAGTGCTATACAAGTCCGCTGAAAAACTCACGCGACCGCCTAAAAGCTGCAATTGATCATTCAATTCCGCTACGCTGTGCAACTGACTCGACTGATTCATCATAGCAGCAGTTAATTTAGCAATACCTTGCTTTTCAATTTGTTCGACGCGACGACCACCTTTGAGGCTTATTTGGATGCGAATAGTCGGCGTTTCATCATATTCAGTGCCTAATATTTCGATCTGTTTAGGCAATTTCTTGCGCCATAACTTAGGCAGCGTTTGTTGTGGATTAGCGCCTGCATGAGGGATCTGGCTACGATCAAAGTAGTCTTGAGTAATACGCAAAGGCAATTGAGTCTCTTCAGTTTTCATATTATCAACAAGGTTACGTGCGGCAGGTTGATAGTTCTCTGGCGCTGCAACAAGCTCAGTTTGCCCTTTTGGCACCACGCTCATTATTACACGGCCTTTGTTGGCTAAATAACGCTCATAGGCTTTAACGCCAGCTTCCCCATCAAGATATTGAAATACTTGCTGTGTCTTACTTAGATAGTTGGGATCGTTCATTAGGGTTTCACCTAATGCTAATTCTTTGGCTTTACCACTAACGCTCTGTAATCCAAATACTGTCGAACTCTCAATAATGGCGCGCAGACGTATTACTTCTTCATCGGCTATACCTTCTTCGGCCAATTTTTTAATGCTTGCATCAATCACCTGCAGTAAGGGTTTTAACATCATACCCTTATCAGGGTTTGGCTGAGCATAAATATTAAAAGTACAGCTCAGTTCACTACAAGAATGATAAGCAGCAACATTAGTCGCATAGCCTGTTTCAACCAGATCTTTATACAGTACAGAATTTTTACCGCCGCCGAGTGCGTAAGCAAAAATATCCAGTGGCGCTTCATCTGCTTGGCCCATCGCGACTGTTGGATAACTCATATATAACATTGGCTGCGGCACATTATCTTCCAGGGTGATATAACGATCGCTAGGCAATGTCACCACGACTGGCGTTACATCTTCGACAACGGGTCCTCGAGGTATGTTAGCAAAGTACTTTTTCACCCAGCTCAATGTTTCTGCTTTATCAAATTTACCTGCAATCGTGAGTACTGCGTTATTAGGACCATACCAGCGCAAGAAAAATTGTTTTAGATCGTCAACATTAACGCGATCAAGATCTTCAACATAACCAATAGGCTGCCAAGAATAAGGGTGCGCACGCGGATACATCGCTTCGCCAACGCGTTCACTGAGTAAACCATACGGGCGGTTATCCACGCGTTGAGATCGTTCATTTTTTACTGTGGCACGTTGGATCTCGAATTTACGTTGGTCAACAGCATCTAATAAAAAACCCATACGATCTGATTCTAGCCAGAGTATTTTTTCTAACTGGTTTGCAGGCACGGTTTGATAGTAATTAGTACGATCTTGCGTAGTGCTACCATTCATCGAGCCTCCCGCTTCATTCACTATTTTGAAATGTTGCTGATCGCCAACATTTTTAGAGCCTTGAAACATCATGTGTTCAAAAAAGTGTGCAAAACCAGATTTACCGATCTCTTCACGCGCAGAACCGACATGGTAAGTCATATCAATATAAGTAATAGGATCGGAATTATCTTCATGCAAAATAACGGTAAGGCCATTATCGAGCTGATATTTTTGATAAGGGATCAGTAAGCTACCTGGAATTTTATCTTGTGTAGCGATTAACTGCACACCATCAGGCAGTGTTGCTTGAGAGGTTACTACTTTTACAGCATCGACTTGAGCGGTTGATTCAGGCTCAACTGTTGTACAAGCCCATAATAAACTGCATAAGCCAGTTACTAATAATACTTGAGTAATACGAGATAATCTCATTGTTAACCTTATTCAAATTAAGCTACGGCCTAAGCAACAACTTCAGTAATAAACCAAATTAATACGCTGTAACGGATTAATTTACCGATAAAAATAGCTAATATTGCAGACAACGACGGTAACCTTAACCAGCCAGCGAGCAAACAAAATACATCACCAAATACAGGTAGCCAGCTTAATAATAAGCTATAGCAACCCCACTTCTTAATCACAGCATAAACTCTTTGCCGTCGTTTATTGGTGGAGATATTGATTGGCTTTTTAGTATAAACAAAGTACCCCATGTAAAAGGTTACAATAGAACCCAGTACATTGCCTGCCGTAGCAAATAATAACAATTGCCATTTATCCCAAGTATTTTCAACGATCATGGCTGTGAGCATAACTTCAGAACTACCAGGCAGGATAGTTGCAGAAGTAAAACTACTCAGAAATAGTAACCATAATTCCATCTAAAAACCTTAATGAAACTCAATTGAGTCATTTAAAATAGCGAATCAAAAATATCAACTACGCTAAGTAGATCTATCTAAGTAATCTACTATTTATGGGCAAATTATTTTTATTAAAGGTTATGGAATGATTTAACTATCATATATTTTTTATATAATTAAAGTGTATCTATAAATTATTATGACAGGGGTCGTATATGCTGCGGTTTTTTCTAATACCATTACTTTTAAGTATTCTTTGGTTTGCTTACCTTCAGTTTAATAACTGGACAATACAGCAGGGTAAAAAAGGGTTCATCTACATCATAGCAGGCACATCATTTATGATCGTTTTTTTTACTTTAATGCTGTTTTTAACCAGCTAACTGATGCATTTTCCATTTCTGTAATCACCCATCAATAAAACTAGATCTAGCCAGCACTATTCTAAAAATACCCTCGACGACACTTTGAAAGCAATTAAGGAGTACCATGATGGAAATAATAACGGTACAAGATGTTGATGTACACATCGAAGGACAAGGCGAAGAAACTATCGTCATGATCCATGACTGGCCGGACACTCACACGATCTGGGATAACCAAGTCGCAGCATTATCTGATAACTATCGCTGCGTTCGCTTCACACAGCCCGGTTACGCCTTAGAAAACGCAGAAAATATTACGATTTAGCGGCACTTATTTTAACTATTGATACTGTGGTTGACCGTGTTAGTGATGGTAAACCAGTCACTTTGATGCTGCATGATTGGGGTTGTTTATTCGGCTATCAATATTATTTACGAAATAAAGCCAAAGTCAGCAAGATAGTTAGCGTTGATATTGGTGATGCTGGCTCTAAAGATCTTGAATTATCAGTAAAAGCTAAAGCATTTATGTTTGGCTATCAGATGTGGTTAGCTGCAGCGTGGAAGATTGGTGGCAACATGGGTGACAATATGACCCGTAAAATGGCTAAATTATTAAACGCACCCGGCAAGACAGAAACTATCACCTCAGCAATGTGTTATTCATACTACTGGAAATGGAGCCATACCCTGACTGGTAGAGATCTTAGTGTCTTACCGCTAGAGGTTACTTGCCCACTTTTATTCATTTACGGTAATAAAAAGATAGGTATGTTTCATTCTAGAGGTTGGGAAACTAAGATGGCAGCCATAGCAGGTAATAGAGTTGAATCTTTAGCGACGAACCATTGGGTGATGGTGGAAGAACCTGAAAAGTTTAATTCGATAACGCTAGAGTGGCTTGCAGAGCAAAAATAACTAATAAACGTATTAAAATCATGGATCTTATCAGATATATGGTTTGCTAATAC
>Ga0105356_10002561_pt1 | contig 18117 bp, 15 predicted proteins | sample GOMGulsemesocosm_3_FD_83502 | JGI IMG/M metagenome (GOLD analysis project Ga0105356, IMG submission 83502) | Methane-oxidizing microbial communities from mesocosms in the Gulf of Mexico - GOM9D Gulf of Mexico | ecosystem: Environmental > Aquatic > Marine > Cold seeps | place: Gulf of Mexico...
GCGAGTTTTTTTAAATTGCTTAAAAAGGTCTCACGGCCACCTTCCGCCATTAATTTATCTGCCACAGGTTCTAATTCTGTTGCAGCAAACTTTTTAGCCAAATCTTGAATCATCGACTGGTTTTCGTTTAACGCCATATCCATAATGTTATTCCTTACCTTACTTATTCTTATTTTTAACTTTAATTAATGATTTTAGGACGTTAGCTCTGGCCTTCGTCACGATATTGTTTGGGCGATTTCCCCGTCCATTGCTTGAAGGCTCGGGTAAAGCCCGCTGGCTCGTTAAATCCGACTTCTCGTGCTATTTGGTTAATCGCCAGCTCTTTATTATTGAGCAGCTTCATTGCCTGATTCATACGCAGCGTATCTTTAATGGTTTGATAGCTGCTGCCCTCTTCTTTCAACCGTCTGCGTAAGTTACGTGAACTCATATTAAAGTAACTGGCGACCTGCTCGATCAACGGTATATTCTCGATTTGTCGCTCTCCCATATAGTTCATCACCTGAGTGGTGAAGGTACTGTGAAACATGGGTTTGCTGAGCAGGTCGGCGGGTGAGTTTTTTAAAAACTGTTTGAGCTCACGTTCTTTTTGTTTGATCGATAAAGACAGGGCACTACGATCGAAGACGATGCTATTTTCGTTTTGATTGAATCGGCAATGGCAAGGTAATAGCAAGCTGTATTCTTTCACGTGATCTGGGGCTGGATATTTAAAGTTGGCGTATTTTAGTGGCACTTTTTGCCCCACTAGCCAAATAGAAAAACGGTGCCAAATTAATAAGAAGAATTCGATTAAAAAGTGGTCGGGGTCTAGGGATTCATTTTTCAGTTGCAGGGTTAATACGGCGTCATCATCTGTTTCAATAAAACTCAGACTAATGTCATTGCGGATGGTTTGATAAAAATGCGTGCCCTGAATCAGTGCTTCTCGCAGCGTCTGACACTGAATAGCCTGCCGCGCCATAATGGCGAATACCCCTTGCTTACAACGCTGCTGGGTAAAGCCCATAAACTCATCATCCATCACCTGCCATACCGAGCGAATCAAACTGGTCGCTATTTCTGGGGACTGGCGCTCGGTGCTGACTTCTGGCAAACCCGCTGCTTGTAATAATTCCTCGGTATTGTAATTCAGACGTTTCGCACCACGAATGATGACGTTTTGGTAATAAGGCGAGATGGTCTGTGTCTTTCTATGCATACCGGCAGTCGCTATAACTCAGGCTAAAGAATGAATATGTCCGTTTAAGTTATTTATTCTGCTCAATACTGGGGGATTTGCCAATCATTTTATGCACAATGTCCGTTTATGTTAATAAGTTAGCCCTTTATGACATTGCTTGGCCCAGCTTATTTCGCCAATATGGAAGGCATAAGATTAAGAAAATTGTTCGCAAACAAATATAAGAATTAAGGATTTTGTAATGGATATTAAAGGTGTACCAGCGGTTGTAACGGGCGGTGCTTCGGGTTTAGGTGAAGCGACGGCGCGATTCCTCGCTAGCCAAGGAGCTAAGGTTGCTTTGTTCGATGTGCAAATGGACAAGGCTGAAGCGGTAGCGAAAGAGATTGGCGGTATTGCAGTGTTTTGTGATGTCACCAGCGCCGAGAGTGCTGAGCAAGCCATGCAAACTGCGAAAGAAGCTCATGGCGATTGTGGTATTGCGGTGAACTGCGCCGGCATTGGTAACCCTGGCCGTATTATTGGTCGTGAAGGTCCAATGACCTTGGACTTTTTCAGTAAGGTTATTCAAGTAAACCTGATTGGTTCGTTTAATATTTTGCGTCTAGCCGCGGACCAAATGAAGAACCGTGAAGCCAATGAAGATGGCGAACGCGGTGTGATTATTTCTACCGCATCGGTGGCGGCGTTTGAAGGCCAGATTGGTCAAGCAGCTTATGCAGCTTCTAAGGGTGGCATCGTTGCCATGACTTTACCGGCGGCGCGTGAGTTGGCTAAATTCGGTGTGCGTGTTTTGGCCATTGCTCCCGGTTTATTTATGACGCCGATGATGGAGTCTTTCTCGCAAGAAATTCAAGACAGCCTAGCATCAACACTGCCTTTCCCGTCACGCTTAGGCAAGCCAGAAGAGTTTGGTCGTTTGGTGCGAGATATTGTTGAAAATCCGATTCTTAATGGTGAAGTGATTCGTATCGATTCGGCTTTACGTATGGCGCCTAAATAGCAGAACCTGAATAACAGCGCTTGAATAAACAGAAGGAAAGTTCCATGACAACTGAAGCTTATATTTTCGATGCTATTCGCACCCCTCGCGGGCGCGGTAAAGCGAGTGGCGCTTTGCATGAAGTAAAACCTATAACGCTGCTTAGCGATTTACTGGTCAGCCTACAAGAACGTAATCAATTTGATACGGCAGCAGTAGATGACATTGTCATGGGCTGCGTGACCGCTGTTGGCGATCAAGGTGCTGTGATTGCCAAGACTGCTGCCTTAGCGGCGGGTTGGGATGATGATGTTGCCGGTGTTGTACTTAACCGTTTTTGCGCATCCGGTTTAGAAGCGGTGAATACAGCCGCCATGAAGGTGCGTTCGGGCTGGGAGCACTTAGTGGTTGCCGGTGGTGTTGAGTCAATGTCGCGTATACCGATGGGCAGTGATGGTGGTGCTTGGGCAATGGACCCAGAAACAAATATTGCCACCGGTTTTATGCCGCAAGGTATTGGCGCGGATTTGATTGCGACGTTAGGCGGTTATTCCCGTGAAGATGTGGATGCGTTTGCGATGCGCTCGCATCAAAAAGCCGCAGCCGCTTGGGAAAAGAACGCCTTTAAAAATTCAGTCGTTCCGGTAACAGATCGTAATGGCTTAACTCTGCTTGATCATGATGAATTAATTCGTCCTGATAGCAGTGTAGAAACCCTCGGTAAATTAAAAGCGTCTTTCCAGATGATGGGCGATATGGGTTTTGATGGAGTGGCGAAAGAAGCTTACCCTCAGGTTGAAACGATTAATCACATTCATAGCCCGGGCAATTCGTCGGGCATTGTTGATGGCGCGGCGGCAGTTTTGATTGGCAGTGAAGCGGCCGGCAAAAAGTTTGGTATGACGCCTCGTGCACGGATTGTATCAACGGCCGTGGTGGGTTCTGAACCGACTATCATGTTAACCGGCCCAGGACCAGCAGCACGCAAAGCGTTGAAAGTTGCAGGCATGGATGTTTCTGATATTGATTTGTTTGAAGTGAACGAAGCCTTTGCCTCTGTGGTGATGCGTTTTATCGATGAGATGGGAATCAGTGAAGACATCGTCAATGTGAACGGTGGCTCTATTGCTATGGGTCATCCGCTAGGCGCTACCGGTGCGATGATTTTAGGCACCTTGTTGGATGAGCTAGAAGCTAGAGATTTAAAAACTGGCCTAGTGACGCTATGCGTCGGTGGCGGTATGGGCATCGCTACTATCATCGAAAGAGTCTAATTGAGGGAGTTTAAAGCTATGAGTTCAGTAATTTATGAAAAAGATCAGGATAATATTGTTCACCTGATTCTTGATAAGCCCAATGCCGGTGCTAACTTAATGGACAATGAATTTACCGATTCATTATCTGTCGCGGTAGCACAACTTCGCCAAGACGATTATGCAGGGGTGATTTTTCGCTCAGCTAAATCGACCTTTTTTGCTGGCGGGAATCTCGACGATTTATTTACTACGCAAAAAGAAAACGCTAATCAGTTATACGACATGGTTAACCGTTTAAAACTGGCTATGCGTGAAATAGAAACCCAAGGTAAACCTGTAGTTGCCTGTATTAATGGCGCGGCGTTAGGAGGTGGCTGGGAACTTGCCCTTTCCGCTCATTATCGTATTGCGTTAAATAAAGGCGTCATACTAGGTTTACCGGAAGTGACTCTGGGTTTATTGCCCGGTGGTGGTGGTGTAATTCGCATGACGCGTTTATTGGGCGTGCAAGCGGCGATGCCTTTCTTACTGGAAGGTAAGCAATTCAAACCGCAGCAAGGTTTAGAGCTGGGCTTAATCAACGAGGTGGTTGATTCACCAGAAGCTATGCTGGCATCGGCGATTAATTGGATTAAAGCTAACCCTATCTCTAATGGAAAGACCCAACAGCCTTATGATGTGAAAGGTAGCAAGGTTCCCGGTGGCAAACCTAAACACCCTGGCTTAGCCAAGATGCTGCCTATTGCTCCTGCTATGATTCGCGCTAAAACCAAAGGCACACTGCCTGCGCCAGAATCAATTCTTGCGGTAATGGTTGAAGGCCTGCAAGTTGATATCGATACTGCGATGCGTATTGAGTCGCGTTATTTCGTTGAGCTAGTGTGCAGCCAAGTCGCAAAAAACATGATTGGTACTTTTTGGTATCAGATGAACGAGATCAAAGCCGGGGCCGCTCGTCCTGATAATATCGAACGTAAAAAAGTTAAAAAACTCGGTATTCTGGGTGCGGGCATGATGGGAGCAGGCATTGCTTATTCGTCAGCAATGAAAGGCATTGAGGTTGTTTTAAAAGATGTGAATATTGAAGGCGCTGAAAAAGGCAAAACCTATTCACAAAAAATTGTGGATAAAAAATTAAGTAAAGGCCATATATCACAAGATAAGCGTGATGCGTTATTAAATAACATCTTGCCAACCGATAATGCCCAGCAATTGGCGGGCTGTGATTTGGTGATTGAAGCGGTCTTTGAAAACCGTGAATTAAAAGCCAGCGTAACTCAGGAAGCTGAAGCTCAGCTATCCACTCAAGCGGTTTTTGCTTCTAATACTTCGACTCTGCCGATTACCGGTTTAGCCAAAGCTTCTAAGCGCCCTGAAAATTATATTGGCCTGCACTTCTTTTCGCCTGTGGATAAAATGCCTTTGGTAGAAATTATCTGCGGCGAAAAAACTTCCGCTGAAACCCTTGCGTTGGCTTATGACTATGTTCAGCAAATTGGTAAAACACCGATTGTAGTCAACGATAGTCGTGGCTTTTATACCTCCCGTGTATTTGCTACCTTCGCTAACGAAGGTATTGCTATGTTGGGCGAAGGTATTTCAGCGGCGGCTATTGAGAATGGCGCATTCCTAGCAGGCTTCCCTGTGGGCCCTCTGGCAGTAACGGATGAAGTTAGTCTGACGCTATTGGAAAAAATTCGTAAGCAAACCATGCTCGATATGGAAGCGGAAGGTAAAGCCTATAGCCACCACCCAGCAGAAACTACTGTGGATAAAATGGTGGCTCTCCAACGTGAAGGCAAACTGGCGGGGTCGGGTTTCTATTCATACCCAGACAAAGAGCTGCCAAAAGGATCTAAGAAACAACTTTGGCCAGGCTTAAAAGAGAACTTTGAGAAAACGGATAGAGTGATTGATCTGGCAGAAATTAAAGACCGCCTGCTCTATATTCAAGCAATAGAGACCGTACGCTGTCTAGAAGAGAACGTTTTAACCAGCGTTCGTGATGCCAACATTGGTTCCATCATGGGTATTGGCTATCCGGTTTGGACTGGGGGGATTTTACAGTTTATTAACCAGACAGGGCTGGATTCTTTTATAGAGCGTGCTCAGCAGTTGCATGCGACTTGTGGTGAGCGTTTTAAAGTGCCTACTTTGTTAAAACAAATGGCGAAAGACAAGCTCATCTTTAAAGATGAATAGTTTGAAGATAAATAATCTTTAAATAACAAATAATTTAAAAATAAAAAGGCAATAACAATGATTAAACGTACTGTATTTGAATCTGAGCAAGACATGTTTCGTGATAGCTTCCGTAAATTTTTACTAGAAGAAGCGGTTCCACATCATGAGCAGTGGGAAAAAGATGGCCAGGTATCTCGTGAGTTTTGGAAAAAAGCAGGAGAGATGGGTTACTTAAGCCCGACTGTACCGGAAGCATACGGCGGTGTAGAAGTTGATTTCCGCTATAACGCAGTCGTTGCCGAAGAAGTCGCTAACTTTGGTTTAACCGGTATCGGTTTTGGATTGCACTCGGATATTGCAGTGCCTTATATCATGGCTTATGGCACCGAAGAGCAAAAGCAAAAATATTTACCCGGCTGTGTGAATGGCGACATTATTACCGCTATTGCAATGACAGAACCTGGCACCGGTTCTGATTTACAAGGTGTTAAAACCAGCGCTGTGCTAAGTGATGATGGTGAACACTATATTCTTAACGGCTCAAAAACCTTTATCACCAATGGCCAGCTTGCTGACCTTATAATTGTTGTTGCCAAGACGGATCCTAGTGCGGGTTCAAAGGGCACCAGTTTGTTGCTCGTTGAAGCAGGAACTGAAGGTTTCGTTAAAGGTCAGAACCTACATAAGATTGGTATGAAAGCTCAGGATACTTCTGAGTTATTTTTCCAAGATGTAAAAGTTCCAAAAGCCAATTTATTAGGCACGGAAGGCATGGGTTTCATCTACCTTATGCAAGAACTTCCACAAGAGCGCTTGTCTGTATCATTATCTGCAGTTGCTTGTGCTGAATCTATTCTTGAGCAAACAGTGACGTATGTGAAAGATCGTAAAGCCTTTGGTACAACCATCGCTTCGTTTCAGAATACTCAGTTTAAACTGGCTGAAATGTCTTCCACTGTGACGATGGCGCGAGTCTTTATTGATAAATGCTTAGAACTGCATTTAGAAAAAGAGTTAGACCCTGTTACCGCGGCTAAGTTGAAGTTACTCACTACCGACATTCAATGTGATGTTGTAGATGAGTGCTTACAGCTGCACGGTGGTTACGGCTACATGTGGGAATACCCTGTTGCCCGTGCTTATGCCGATGCTCGTGTGCAAAAGATTTATGCTGGTACCAATGAAATTATGAAACTGATTATTGGTCGTGACATCGTTAAATAGTAGAGTTGAATAACTGTTTTATATAAAACGCTGGTCAGAATAATTCTGGCCAGCACCTATCTACTCATCTATTTTATTTTTCTAAAAGTTTATTTTTCTAATAGCTTATTTCATTCGGATACTGCACTTATGTCTTTGCCTTTAGCAGGTTTAAAAATTCTTGATTTTACTACCTTATTACCTGGCCCTTATGCGACTCAGCTATTAGCAGACATGGGAGCCAAAGTATTGCGCATTGAATCTCCTACTCGCCCAGATTTAGTTAAATTAATGCCTCCTTTTGTCGGTACTTGCGAGCAGAAAGTTTCCGCTGCCCATGCGACGTTAAATCGTAATAAGCAGAGCATGACTCTCGATTTAAAACACCCAGAGGCAAAAGCTATTATTCATAAGCTGCTGCCTGAATACGATATTGTGATTGAACAATTTAGACCCGGTGTTATGCAGCGCTTAGGCTTGGATTATTCTGCTCTAAAAGAAATTCAACCCCAATTAATTTATTGCTCGATTACCGGTTACGGCCAAACGGGGCCGTTGAAAGATCGTGCGGGGCACGACATTAATTATTTAGCGTTATCAGGACTAGCCAGTTTTTCCGGCCGTAAAGATACTGGGCCTATTTTATCCGGCACTCAAGTCGCAGACATTGCGGGGGGTTCTCACCATGCGGTGATGGCAATTATGGCGGCTCATATTCAACGTATGTCTACCAATGAGGGCCAGTATTTAGATATCAGTATGAGTGATGCGGCGATGGCGCTAACGACTATGTTTGGTTCCAACGCTTTAGCCAGTGGAGAAGATCCTGAACTAGGCGGTGAGATGCTCAATGGTGGTCTGTTCTACGACTATTACCAAACCTCTGACGATCGCTATATTTCTGTTGGTAGCTTAGAGCCTAACTTTGCCATGGCCCTATTAACGGTTTTAGAGTTAACGGATTTGAAGAATAAGGTTGCGGATCAAAGTGAGCAGTCTCAGCAGAAAATTCGCACGGCTATCAGTGACAAGATTAGTACTCAGCCTTTAGCTTATTGGCAAGCTGAGTTTGAAAAAGTGGATGCCTGTGTCGAACCGGTATTAACCATGAATGAGGCTGCCTGTCATCCTCACTTTGTTGCCCGTGGCATGATCATCGAGGCGAAGGATGTTGGAGGAAATTCTATTCAACAAATCAATTCCGCGTTGCCGTTTAAACGTGACTCTGCTCATCAAGCGGGAAAAAAATTGGGGGCTGATACCAAGGCTATTTTGAAGAAACTGGGCTATAGCGATGATCAAGTCGATGAGCTAAATTGTTTTTAATAAATTGTGCTTCTAAAACAGTTCGATATCTCCGATGACATGTTCAACTTGTTCGACTAGGCCTCGTTGAACAAGGTCATGGAAATTGCATACCTGATTACGTCCGTTTTTCTTAGCATAGTAGAGTGCCTTATCGGCAAAATTAAGCACCTCTAATGGGTAATCTTTTTGAGTAATTTTCGCAAAACCAATGCTCACACTAATATGCCCTACTTGTGGAAATTCATAGTCTTCAATGCATTGGCGAAAACGCTCTAATGCGGCCTTGGCGCTCTCAAAAGGAATCGGTTCAAGAATAACGACAAATTCTTCCCCGCCAAAACGAAACAACAAATCTTTTTTTCGAAATACATCACGCATTAATTGAGAGAATATCAGTAATACTTCATCACCATAAACATGACCAAAATTATCATTCACCTGCTTGAAGTGGTCGATATCGAGCATCACTAACCAGGCTTGCTGACCTTGTCTTTTCTTCCTGCGCTCTTCGAGTAATTCCTGCTCATCGGCCTCTAGTTTTTCTTGCCCTATTAACAGCCGTTTAAGTCGAGTTTCAAAGGTGCAGCGGTTGAATAAGCCCGTGAGTTTATCTCTTTCACTTTCGATTAATAGATGGATGAAGTTTCCATAGATACGAGTGATTGCTTGAATCAAGTATTGGAAGTCTGCACTTAACTCAGTCGCGATGATTTGTAAGACCGCATACAAACCGCGCTCTTGAGTAATGGGGACTAATAGGTATTGATACTCATCTCGGTTAAACTGTAACGGCTCCCCTTGTTCAAGAGTTTTCAACTGCTGCTGGCTAATTGTGGTATTTAACCGCATACCTGCTGATTTTTTTACCCCATCACGGCCACAAACTTCGTGATACTGCCAAACATCATCTTCTAGATCGACACTATATAAAGTTGCCTGCTGTAGCTGATCACATAAGTTCACTATTTCATCCAATAGACAGGACTCTAGGGCACTAATGTCCTTTTGTTGAGTGATGGTCACGACAGAATCAATAATGGAAATTTTCATAGCGCGGCTTAGTTATCTTGTATTGCCAATATATTATTAAGTTTAGCAGCCAGGTCATAATACGTATGGAATCAATTAATCAGCTATACTTTAAAGCAACTTACTTTCTAGTATTAATTTCTGCTTATGTTACAAACATCACGCTCTGAGTTCCTTTATAGAACATTTGATAAAAGTCTTAGTAGACACCTGAGTAGAACTCGCTATAGATCTTTGCATAGCTCTCTGCATAAATCGTTACGGCTTATTGCCCTACTATTGCTCATGCATACGGCTATCCATACGCCTATCGCTGCGGCCGATCTACCATCAAAACTTAACTCTGTGGTTTTAGCGGTTGAAGATAGCTGGCCACCCTATGCGGGTTCTGATGGCCAAGGTATATCTACCGATATTATTGAGCACGCTTATGCCGCTGTAGGTATTCAACTCATGTTAGTCGTGGCTCCTTATGCCAGAGTATTAAATGAAGTCGAAAAGGGTATTCTAGTGGGTGGTTATAACGTCACTCGACAAGCATCCACCGATAAGCACTATCTATTTGGCCAACAGGCATTATTGCAAGCACCCGCCTCTTTTTACTTCTCTCAAAATAATATTCAGGCCCAAGAGTTCAAAAGTATTGCTGATATACCTACGGGCAGCCGTGTCGGGCTAATTATTGATTATGAATATGGCAACCTTTTCGAACAACATAAGAACAGATTTAAACAAGTGAGAGTTTCCAGCCAAGAGCAGGTTATCAATATGCTCATGCTCGGCAGGATCGATAGCGCGATCATGTTTGATGCTGTAGCTAGTCATACTATTAAGTCTATGAGGTTATCAATAGGTAGTATTCAACAAGGTCCACTAAACCATACAAGTGATATTTATGTTGCCTTCTCCCGCTCTCATAAACACGCTCAATTCTTTGCCGATAAGCTAGACCAAGGCTTATTACTGATCAAAAAGAGTGGTCAATACGACAAATTGTTGCAACATTAGGCCAATATCAGCCGACTATTTAGCAAGATTCATAGTCCACTTCTATACTCTTAGGTATCGCCATGAGACTGGACCTTTTAGCCATGAAGTTTGCTCACAAAATCATTATTGCCGCTAGCTTTATTTTAGTTCTATCTTTAGGGCTCTTATCGAGCTATCAGTACTTCCAGGTAAAGGCCGAGATTAATAATCAGGTGAATGCCAGTACTGTCGAATTAGTTACTTCCCTCAGTAAAAACATTGAAGCCGTAATGGAAACCAAAGCCGATCTAACGGCTTATGCTATTTCTTTAATTGGCAATGACCTCTCAGATGAACATATCGTTAAAGTTCTCAGTAAACCCATGATAAAGAAACATTTTTTATTGGCGGGGATTGGCCTAGAGAACGGTCACTTCATTGGCAATGATCCAAGTTGGCAGCCGCCTAACTATGATCCAAGAAAACGCATGTGGTACCAAGAAGCGAAAAGGTTGGATCGTATTCTATTCACAGCACCCTACGCTGACGCTTCTTCCGGTGAGATTATGGTTTCAACTGCGGCACCGTTAAAAATCGATGGCGTATTTAAGGGGGCAATTTTTACCGATGTTAGTTTGAAAGGTTTAGCTGAAATCAGTAATAGCGCTGATTTATTCGGGGCTGGTTATGCTTTTATTGTCGGTAAAGACGGAAATTTCATTGCCCATCCTGATGCTCAATACAATGGCCAGCCTATGTCAAAAGTTTTCAGTAATGATGTAACTCTTACTGAAGGAATGTCTATGACTGAAATAGATAATAGTAACCACCTTATGATCTTCTCTCTTTTAAAAGAATTAGATTGGTACCTTGGCGTTGCACTTAATGAAGGAATTATCTTTGCCCCGGTGCATAACCTACGCCGCGATGCGATTATGTACTCCCTATTAGCGCTCATCATTGCTGTTCTCGCACTAAGCGCCATAATCAAGCAGCTCATGCAGCCGCTCAAAGTACTTAATGATGCGATGAAAGATGTTGCCACCGGAGAGGGAGACCTAACGCGTCGACTGAATACAAATACTGATGCTGAATTCGCTAGCCTCGCGAGAAGCTTCAATAATTTTGCCAAAAAACTACAAACCATGATTAATGATGTGAAGATCATTGGTAGCAGTATGATGCTAAGCACTGAACAAACGGCCCAAGGTGCGAGTATCGCCACTGGAGCGATGGAGCAACAAAACGAAGAGGTTGAGCAACTGGCGACTGCTATGAATGAGATGGCCAGTACAGCGTCTGAAGTCGCGAGTAATGCCCAAAGTGCCGCCAGCGCCGTTCAGCAAGCCGATGAGGCCGTGCTTAAAGGCGTGGACGCGATAAATGAAACGACTCAGATTATCTCTCAGCTATCAGGCCAAATTGACCAAGCCGTTATTGCGGTACAAGAACTAGAAACTGATACCGCCAGTATCGAATCGATTCTTGGTGTTATTACCGGTATTGCAGAACAAACCAATCTATTGGCCTTGAATGCGGCTATCGAAGCTGCCCGAGCCGGAGAAATGGGCCGTGGCTTTGCCGTCGTTGCCGATGAGGTAAGAAATTTAGCCGCAAGAACTCAAGAGTCGACGTCTGAGATTCGTGAGAAAATTGAGAAGCTGCAAACTGGGGTGACTGCTGTGGTTACCGTAATGGATCATAGCAAGCAAACCACGACCGCTACAGTTGAGAAGTCACAACAAGCGAATGAAACGAATGAACTCATTAGCGAAAGCATTCGCCAGATTACGGATATGAATTTGCAGATTGCTAGTGCTGCTGAAGAACAAAGCCAGGTCGCTGAAGAAATGAATCGCAATACCTCTAACATTCGCGACCTTTCTCAACAGGTGATGGATAACGCAAGCCAAACAAATAAGGCGATGCAAACTCAAGTTAAACAAGTCGGGAATCAAGATAAATTACTGTGTCAGTTTATTGTTTAATTGAGTTTTCTAAAAATTTTTCGCAGTACTTTTCGAGATGCTTCTCGTGACAGTTAATAACAAGAGCTTAATTTTTATTGTAAAAGACTTAAGCGCGGGACTTACTCCGCGCTTTCACCTACCATAGCTGACTCATCATCAAAGATTGATTTATTGTTATGGAATTTAGTTTTGAATTGCTCGCTATACTCTCTTTGGTTGCGGTCATTGCAGGATTTATTGATGCGATTGCTGGCGGTGGTGGCCTGCTCACTATCCCCGCATTGCTCTTTGCCGGTGTATCTCCGGTACAAGCCATTGCTACCAATAAACTTCAAGCCTGTTTTGGCAGTTTTACTGCAACGCGTTTTTTCATCAGGCAGAATTTAGTTTCTCCTAGCAAACACAAATGGGGAATTCTGGCCGCTGCTATCGGTGCTGTTTTAGGTGCTATTGCGATTCAATTATTTGATTCGAGTTTATTAATCGCGGCATTACCTTACGCCCTCATTCTAATCGCTATTTATCTATTATTTGCCAAAAACTTTGGTGATCCATCAACGGATGCTAAGCTCGATGAAAAGAAATTCAATGCCTCGTTCATTTCCGCCATTGGTTTTTACGATGGTTTTTTTGGCCCTGGTACAGGTACATTTTTCACTCTGAGTTATTGCAAGATGCGGGCAATGGATCTGATTCAAGCAACCGCTCACGCTAAATTGATGAACTTCACTACCAACATCATCTCACTGCTAATTTTTATACTTTCTGACCAGATCCTTTGGCAAGTTGGCCTTGCGATGGCGGTAGGGCAAATTCTTGGCGCCCGTATAGGGGCAGCAACCGCCATTAAGCAAGGCACCAATTTTATTCGCTATATGACTGTCGCAGTGTGTATTGCTATGAGTATCAGCTTACTGCTGAAATAGCACCACGACTGGCATATTCCTATCATTACAACTGAGAGAGATCAGCAAAAACATAATAGTCTTTGATTTTATTATTTTTAATTTTTAATAGAGTCGAAAACTTCGCACTGTGTTCAGAGCCATCTAAGCGTACATAGTCAACCTGGCCATGGCAGCCAACTTGGTCACCATCACTCCATAGTCCAACAAGCTGATGCTTCATACTGCGAATACTAGTGAAGAAGCCTTCATTCGCGCTAAGTACTTCTTGTTTATCGCTTAGGAGCGGATTGTCTCCTATACGAAATTTAATTTCTTCGCTTAACACATCACCAAGGTACTCAATATTTTTACCGTCTACTTGCCGATATAACTCTGTTATAAAGTCTTCGGCACTGAAGTGTTCTCTCCTTATTAAATTACCTGTTTCACCTCCATATTGGTTTTTTAGTTTTGCTAAATCCGTTAAATATTGCATAAACTCGAATTGAAAACCATTTGGATCAATATAATAAACGGTCTTTCTATGAGGATGGTCACGACCTAATATATCAATGACATAGCCCTTAGCAGTTAAGCGCGTCATCAAGGCCTCGATATCTTCAACCACAAAGCCCAAGTGCGCTAAGCCCGGCGTTAGACCACCGAGGTCACGACTTTCGCCTTCGGCGCCATCATTCAAGGTAAGGTAATAATCATCATCACCAACGTGCAACCAATTTCTCCGCTGCCCTGCCCATTGACCTTGGCCTTCACCCCGTACTTTCCATTCGGGAAAGGCGGTTAAGATAAAGTCCAAACTAGGCTGGATCTCTTTGACTACTAAATTTGCGTGCTCTAAACGTTTCATTTGATACCTCGATATTGAAACCCTGTCGAATAGAGCATTAAGATATCCTGTTTCCAATACAGTGATAATATAGCCAGATAAAGATAGATAGTTGAGTTATTCTCAACCATAAACCTGCTAATATGCATGAAAGAATGTGCAATTAGGAACTAAGACCTGTGGATCATTTCAACGCAATTCCCTACTTCATTGCCGTAGTCGACAATAAGGGGTTTTCCCCTGCTGCCCAAGCACTGGGAATTTCTAAGTCTGCCATCAGTAAACGCATAACCCAACTGGAAGCGTATTTAGGGGTACGATTATTACACCGAACAACGCGTAAAATCAGCCTAACAGAAGCTGGCAGTCGTTATTATGAATATGCCGCTAAGGCTAGTCTTGAAGCACAAAATGCCGAGGATGCGGTGAGCCAGCTGCAGGGTGAGCCACAGGGGAAATTAAAAATTAATGCCCCGATGTCTTTTGGTTTAATTCATATGGCAGGGTTAATCCCTGAGTTCCTATTGCGTTACCCAAAAATATCAATTGATCTAGTAATGGATGACAAGGCCGTCGACCTAGTTGAGCATGGCTTTGATGTTGCCATTCGCAATGGTGAATTAGCAGACTCGAGTCTTATTGCGCGTCGTTTAGCCCCTATTCATAGCATTGTATGCGCTTCTCCCGCCTACCTAGCGAATCATGGCAGACCAAGTAGCCCAAACGAATTAAGTGCACATAATTGCTTGATGTATAGCTATTCAAGCAATAAAGACCAGTGGCAATTTAATAAAAAAGAAGAGCAGGTTTGTATTCATGTGGAGGGGAACTACCGTGTGAATAATAGCGAAGCGTTAATGCAGGCGGTAATGAAAGGGCTTGGCATCGGACGCTTACCGAGTTTTGTGGCCGGTGATGCATTGCGCGATGGCAGCTTGATTAATTTATTCCCTGAATATCGCATGCCCGCTAAAAAGGTCTATGCCATTTATCCTGAACGTCATTATTTGCCTGCGAAAGTACGCGCTTTTCTAGATTTTTCTATTGAGTATTTTGGTGAAGATTTCCCTTACTGGGATGAAGAACTGTTTGATTAGCATTAGACTAATTCAGCTGTTCGATTTAAAATCTCAACCTCAATATTCCTGTAGAGATTCTAGCCATAATGAAAACAATAATAACCCTACTTTGCATCATGTTTTCCTTTTCACTGCATGCAGATGAAATTTACCAAGAAAGTGCTGTCGAGTTATGCCAGCAGATTAAACAGAAAAGCTATAGTGAAAAATGTTTAAAGCAGATAAAAACAGTAAAGTTCAACGAAACGGCTTTAGCTTATTGCGGAAAAACGGGGAGCTGGAACAAGATTAAGACATGCTTAGAATTGATCAAGAACAACAATTACCAAAGTGAATCTTTAGCCTTATGCCACTCGGCAAAATACTTTAATAAGGAAGCAAAGTCTTGCATGAAAGAAATTGCGAATAAAGCTTATGTTTCTAAAATTGAAATCGGCCTCTGCCAGCAGCAAAAAACCTTCAAGAAACAAGTTAAATGCTTAGCTTCAGCCAGCTCTAAACCTTTTGCAGAAGTTGCAGAAACAGCTAATCAAGATACAAGTTTAGCACTTACCGAATTACAAGGTAATGTTAGTAAGGCTTATGAGTTATTAAGAAACAATAAAGCTGCAGACGCGACAATATTATTACATGACCTAGTAAAATCTTTCGAAAAATAGCTTATATAGAACCAATAGTTTTATAGCTCGACTATTGGTTCTTTACTAAGACACACCTAAAATTCTGGCGTAAACGATCAAAAACCATACCTACCTCTTAGACAATTTACATTTACTTTATACTCATCTGTCCTTTTTATAAAAAAACGCTCATTTAATTTTAATATTTCATTAAAACTGTCGCAATAAAACCCTCTTCTATTTTTTTTGATTTCTAGACTCTGTTCGTGCATCACTCTTGTGATCCATAAACGTTTAATAACAAAAAAATAATGAAGGAATAATTATGATTAAACCAATGCAAATCATGCTGCTCGCTTTAACAGGATTGTTAACGGCTTGTGGCGGTAGTTCTTATACCAGTAATGCCGATAATAACCAGGTCATTACGCTGGGGGATTCTATCTTTGATTTGTCTGATGAACTGCAGGGTAATTTAGAAGACTATGCAGGTCAGACTTTTAGAAAATATACCTTAAGTGGCGCACAACTTTATAATGGTGGTATTGGTATAGCACCCGTTGTTGAGCAATATGCCCAAGCCAAAATCGATAATGCTGATATTCGCACCGTTGTTATGGACGGTGGTGGTAACGATATTTTGATTCCTGTTGTGGCTCAATTTGATCCTTATCGCTGTAAAACGCGCTGGTATCAGTTTGGTCGTCTAAGTTCTAAATGCAAAGAGTTTATCGACGATCTTTATGTTGATGGAGTTAATCTTCTGAATGATATGGATAATGATGGCGTGGATAATATTATTTATCTTGGTTATTACTATACCAAGAATGCACTTCTATCGCTAAAGAGCCTTAAGCAAGCGGTTGATTATGGTAATGATACCTTATCAAGAGCCTGTGAAAATTCTACCGTTGACTGTACCTTTATTGATCCTAGATCTTCGATTGTTAATCGCGATATTATCTTTGATGGCATTCACCCTGCCAGTTCTGGATCACGAAAACTAGCAGATTTAATTTGGCCGCATTTAGAACCTTTATTATAACGACTTAATAAGTTCAATTTAGCAACCGTGCGACATTAGCTTGGTTTAATGTCGCCTTTAATAATTTAATTTCGCTAGAGTATTTACCGATGGCCATAAAAACAATTATATTGACCAGCCTATTTTCCTTGTTAGCAATGGCGGGAATTCAATTAAGTAATTCATTTGTTTTTGATAACGATCATATACCTCAGCTTGTCACGCATGAAATATTACCGACCGATACAGCATTGGGTGGTAAAAATCGTTCTCTGTTAAAGTGGCCTACTGAAATACAAACGTTCATAAAACGTCTGACCAAGCAATATTCCAATTCGATTCACCAGACTCATATTCAGGCAAAGTTAATTTATATAAGAGAACCGCTCAGTGCTAAATTATTGCCACCGATTGAGGACAAATTAAAATCTGTTTTAGCCAGCGCCTTCCCAGGGCATAGCGATAATATAATAGCAGTATGGGCACGTATGGATCTATATGAAGCATGGCTATTAACTGAAAATCGAACATTAATGGAATTGGATGCATTAAGTCGTAGTGGTTTACTTTGGCAAAAAAGGAACGAGTTATTTCCAATTGCGGCGACAGATATTTGGAGCGAAGAACAAGATAAGTACGAAACAGCTCAACTTAATTTACACAGTGAAATTGATCTATTGGATAAGTCTTATAACTTGCCTATGTCAGAAAGAATTGAACGTTTAGAAAAGTCGTTTCTACTGGCAGATAACTTTCTCACTAGCTCTCTAGATCAAACCAGCGAAATCAACACAAATACCATCGCATCGGTATTATTTGGTTTGTCTGCTGTACAACAAGAATTACAACAACTCGATCCTGAGCACCGTCAATTAGAAATTGATTCTATTCGCCGTGACTTAGGATATAACGAAGATAGCATTATTCATATGTCTAACCTTGATACTAAGCGTGAAGAGCGTTGGAGTAATGGTTATGCATATATGAATTCTAGGGAACAGTTACTAGCAAGTAATGATCAAGTATCTGAACATCAACTGCATGACCTACGCACTCAATTCTTCGGTAGTAGTGCAGAGACTATTAGCCGTGAAGAAGTGAGTGGATTTTATCGTTTTCAACGCCCGAGATATTACGGTAGGAATTAATCTAGAATAAAAGGCTCAAAGCTATACTACTTTATAGCTTTGCCCTTGCTCTATCCATTCTCCAAGCAATTCTCGATTATCATGATCCCAAGGATGAAAACTTGGGCGATAATAGTCGACATAATTCCGCCATATATTTTTGACCAGACCATTCTTACCAAAATACATGCTAAAACCTTGCCTCCATACTTTCGGGCTAAATAGTTTGCCATCTTTCCATAAGAATATAGCTTGTACTGTACTCACTCGAATGCAAAACATAATAGTCACAATCATCATCGCAATGATGCGACGAATATAACCACCACCTGCTTGCTTATAAACATCAAATGCGACGGCTTTATGCTCAGTCTCTTCTATTGCATGCCATTTCCACAACGCTTTGAACTTCTCGTCCATTCCTTCACTATTTTTAGGATTGGTTA
>Ga0105356_10002566_pt1 | contig 18106 bp, 19 predicted proteins | sample GOMGulsemesocosm_3_FD_83502 | JGI IMG/M metagenome (GOLD analysis project Ga0105356, IMG submission 83502) | Methane-oxidizing microbial communities from mesocosms in the Gulf of Mexico - GOM9D Gulf of Mexico | ecosystem: Environmental > Aquatic > Marine > Cold seeps | place: Gulf of Mexico...
TCACCATTATACAAACGATGTGCAGCATTGAAATGTGCTTTTCTGTGTACGGTTACTTTCATAGCAATATTATTCTTGTTTGTTTTTCTGCGCTGTCATCCATAAAATATTCCCAAGAACGACATAACCAATAGCAAAGAAAATCATATAATTTGTCCAAAACTCTTTTGAAATAAATAATTCATTCACAGCAATTGGCTCACTAGCAAACAATAGCTTTGCAAGCATTCCAAATATGCTAAATAAAAAACCTACCAATAACTTGTAGACTACTTTTTTCATTTTATAAACTCATAAAATTTTTCGAAAATAATTTTAAACCAAGCTGTATAAATTTCAGGTTTTGATGAAATATCTTCTTTCACAGCGCTAGGAGTCATCCACTTGTAACTTTCTACTTCTTCTTTATTTATCTGAGGGTCTTCATTATAACTTCCTAGCATTACATGATCTAATTCATGTTCTGTCAATCCATTATCAAAAGGAGCCTTGTATATAAATGAAAATACTTCTTTTAAATCGGTTACAAATCCCATTTCTTCTTGTAAACGCCTCTTTCCTGCCTCCAAATTAGATTCTCCATCACGCTGATGACTGCAACAGGTATTTGCCCATAACAGCGGTGAATGGTATTTTTCGGCAGCTCTTTGCTGTAACATCAATTCTCCTTTATTGTTCATAATAAAAACAGAAAAAGCCCTGTGTAATAATGCTTTTTCATGTGCTTCCATCTTTGGCATTAAGCCAATTTTTTGATCTTGTTCATCGACCAATATAACCTGTTCTTCTATCATTTCTTTCTTCTAATAAAGCAAAGGTACAACTATAAAGTAAAATACTTAATTATACAAAATGCAATTTACCTTTCTTTATTTAGCCACCAAACGGAAACCTTCACCATGAATATTAATGATTTCAACACTTGGATCTTCTTTTAAATACTTTCTCAGTTTCGCAATATACACATCCATACTTCTAGACGTAAAATAATTGTCGTCTCTCCATATTTTTGTCAATGCCAATTCTCGTGGCATTAGATCATTTTTATGTACGGCTAACATCTTTAAAAGCTTATTTTCTTTGGGTGACAATTTAATAGGCTCAATCCCATCAATAGTCAAATGTCTCAATTTAGAATTCAAATGAAATTTACCAATTTCAAACTCAAACATATCCTCTTCTCCACCTTTTTCATTATCCTTTCTTTGCAATATTGCATTTATTTTATACAACAATACCTCTGAATCAAATGGTTTATTCAAATAATCATCTGCCCCAACCTGATATCCACGTAAAATATCTTCTTTCATCGTTTTTGCAGTCAAAAATATAATTGGAATTTCTTTATTTGTTTTACGCACATCCTGTGCCAAAGAGAATCCATCTTTTCTTGGCATCATAACATCAAAAATACACAAATCATATTCGTTATTTTTAAACATTATCAAACCTTCTAATCCATCTTTTGCATGTGTAACGGTAAAGTTACTCAATGACAAATAATCTTTCAATACAATTCCAAAATTGGGATCATCTTCTACTAGTAATATTCTTTTATTGCTCATGACTTAATTTTTCATTAAATTTATGATACCAAGGGTAGCTTGACTGTAAAAGTACTTCCTTTACCTTTTTCACTCTCTACAAAAATCGTTCCTTGATGGTGTTCTATTATTTCTTTTACATAGGAAAGTCCCAAACCATGTCCTTTTACATCGTGAACATTTCCTTTTTGTTCTCTATAAAACTTGTCAAAAGCGTGCTTTTGAGCTGTTTTACTCATTCCTATTCCTTTATCTTTTATATGAATTGTTAGATATTTTACCGAACTTTCCATAAAAATATCAATTTCTGGTGACCTTTCAGAATATTTTATTGCATTTTCTAAAATATTGACAAATACATTGGTTAAGTGAAATTCATTTCCCAAACCTTCAGAACTTGTTTGATCACAATGCAATTCCAATTGTCCATTCTTAGCATTCAACAATAAATCTACATGGGAAATAGCATCCTCTAAAACTTCGTAAAAATCCAAAGCGGTTTTTGTTACCTCCAGTTGGTTCTTTTCCAACTTAGAAATCCTTAAAACATTTTCTACTTGAGTATGCATTCTTTTATTTTCTTCTTTGATCATACCAACGTACTTTAAAACCTTTGAGTTGTCTACAATAACTTTAGGGTTTTTTATAGCATCCAATGCCAAATTAATAGTAGCAATAGGTGTCTTGAATTCATGTGTCATATTATTAATAAAATCTGTTTTAATAGAAGAAATCTTCTTTTGTTTTATCAATTGATATAATGAACTTGCAAATGCCATCATAATTATAATTGTAAAAAAAACAGATAACAACAACATCATTGATATATCAGACAATATATAATCTTCCTTTTGAGGAAAGGATACATACAGTTCATACTTTTTAACTCCTTTATTTTTAGCAAATAAATTTACCTTATAATTGTTCTGATTCTCAATTTTAAAATAATTGGATTTTATTTTTGTTGCTTGTTCATTAACAAAAACACCGTATATATAACCAATTTCAATCCCCAACTCTCTTAATTCTCTAGAGAATAAACCTTCAACTAGTTCCTTTGACAATCTCTTATATATAAGAATATCCTTTCTCAGATACGTATCCTCATATTTCAATTTATCAATTTCTTGCAAGCTATTGTAAAAAGTGAATTTTTCGACATCAGAAATTCTAGACAACTCTGCATCATTGGTTTTATTTCTAATTTTATAAACATCATTTTTACTATTTATTGAAGACACTAAAATAGAATCATTTTTATAAAAATCATTGACCCCTTTGTAATAATTGTTTTCATAAACTCCACTGGAAGAAAAACGGAAACTTTCATTAGTACTTGTATTTACTTGCTCATAAGAAAATTTTTCAAACGCAGCTTTTTCCGCCAAATTCTTTGAATCATGTAAGTCCTTGAACTGAATAATAAAATTCGCCAAATCCTTTTTATAAATCAATTCACTTGTTTTAGCCAAAGCAAAACTAACATCGTTCGAAAATTGCTTTTCTCTAACATCAATAGCATTGCTTATCCAAAATACTTGAACCGTAATAATACCAATAAGAGAAATACTCATTAAGAAGATAATGAATGCAAACATTTTTTTTCCCATGTTTCAAAAATAGTTCATTCATTAGATTGAAATGCCTTTTTTTAAGTAGGATTTTTCAAATCAAGTTAGATTTAACTAATAATTAAGAATTATAGACCTTATACAAATAAGAAGTTTTCTGATAATACAGAGTTCCTTAACGTATTGTTTCATGCATTATACTTTCAAAAAAAGAATAGAGTATCCTATATATAAATTTAAAATTTAATTCCTCAGAAAAAGTTGGTGCAAACGTAAAACTTCTTCTTTTGTTTTTATCAAACTTGTGTTACTGATAATGTGCTTTGCTTTGGCTATTTTTGAAGCGTCTGACATTTGATTACTTATTCTCTCTTCTATTTGTTTAATTGTGGTCTTATCTCGTTTTAGAACTCTCTGAATGCGAATTTCAGTTGGAGCAATAACCAATACAATTTCATCACACAAATTATTTTTTTTACTTTCAAATAGCAAGGCACTTTCATAAATAACATAAGGCCCTTTTGCAGTTTTTGAATATTCTAAAAAATTATTTTGCACGGCAGGGTGTACAATACTATTCAGTGCTTCTAATATCTTTGGGTCTTTGAAAACAATCTTTGCAATATAAGCTCTATTTAGTAAACCATCTAAATAAGCTTCTTCTCCAAGTAACTCCGTAATCTTATCTTTCAATTCAATAGAAGTAGACATCAATTTCTTAGCTTCTATATCTGCCACATAAACTGATGCACCAAGCTCTTTAAACATTTCTAAAACTGTAGTTTTTCCGCTACCAATACCTCCTGTTAAACCTACAACCATTATTTCTGGATTAAAAATTCAATATGATCAGGAACCAATTTTACAGAAGAAATAAGTCCTGGTTTTTCTACCAGCACTGGAGTCAAATAATTCAAATTATTATTTTTAGAAACATTGTAATTGCATTTCACTTTAAAATCACTTGCTGAAATTTTGCTGTAATTGGAAATACCAACTTGAAATACAACTTTTACCTTTTTAGGATAGGTTGTTATTTTTGAATCTTCAGGAATACCTTCAATATAAAAAGGGATTTCAAAATTCCCTTCAGTAAATTTTTCAACTTTAGCAATGACCTTTACCACTTTGCTAGAATAATTTATTTTATTTAGATTTTCGGGAAGTAATAATTTTACCTCATAGTAAACATTTTCTGATACTTCTTGTAATTCTAAGATTTCAAACTTCAACTCTTTTACTTGATCTACTTGAATCTCTGGGCCTCTAATCTCAATAGAATCAGGAGTCACAGTTATTTTATCGGATAGATTATAACCCGATTTAAATCGAATATCTAAATCCGAAATTACAGGTACCTTTTTCAATTTATTCAAGCCTAGGTCAAAAAACAAACTGTCTTTCGTTACGAATTCTAGTTGTATATGATTGCTTAATTGTTTTTGAATCTCTACTTTTTTCGTCTTTGAAAGAATATAATAGTGGTACTTTTCTTTAAAAAGTACATTTTGCAAATCCAAAGTTATAGTTTTTTTGTTAATTCTTTCTCTCAACAATTTAAAACCTGAAGTTTTTAGCTGTAATTCTATCGTAGCATTTGGATTATTTTGAAATAATTTGGTTGCTGGTAAATTGATATAATTTACATTGTAAATAACACTTGCAGAATACTCATTAGAAAGTTTGGTTAACAACCAAAAAAAACTTGAAATAATTAAAAAGACAATAAGTACATGTTGCTTTTTATTTACTTTAGAAACAGGTACTTTATTTTTCAAAATATCTTTCATTAAAAAATAGCATGTATTAATTTGTTAAAAACAAATATAGCAAATGTTCTTATATACTCAATGCACATAGCTTTTCGGTTTTGTATTTTTCACATACATTTGATAAGGTTTGATAGCCTTAATTTAATTATAAAAACAAGTCAGTCCCCTCATATGAAAGTAGAAAAATCTTTATTATTTTGACGTAAGCATAAAATAATGACCCCCATACTAGTAGGAATAAAAAAAGTGAGCCCTAAAGCTCACTTCAAATAAATAAATTTTTATGTGTTTTATTTTACAGGTTCCGGAGCGTATTTTTTACTTAATTCCATTGATAAAGCTGATTTTTCAAATTTCATTTTTCCAGCCCCCGTTTCAATAACAACTGTATTGTCTTTATCGTTAATTTCTACGATTTTTCCATGAATACCACTCGTTGTAATCACTTTTGACCCTTTTCCTATTTCACTCTGAAATTTTTTCTCATTTTTTTGTTTCTTTATTTGTGGTCTTATCATAAATAAATAAAGTACGATAAACATCAATGCAAAAGGCATTAAACTTTTAATATCAAATCCGGCTGCTTGTAAAGGTAATAGGTTGTACATTTTCTTTTTTTATATAAATTAATATTATTTTTCTTTTGGGGTTACAAACCCTTTAATTTTTAAAATTTCTTTACCATTTATGGTATTTGTAGTCAATGTAATCGCTTTTGACTGCTTGTTTCTTTTTCCTCTAGAATTGAATTTCACTTTAATTTCTGCTGTTTCACCAACTTTAATTGGTTCTTTAGGCCATGTTGGGATTGTACATCCACAAGAAGCAGTCGCATTGGAAATCACCAAATTAGACTTACCTGAATTGGTTACTACAAAACTAGTTTCAACAACATCTCCTTCTGCAATCGTTCCGAAATCAAATTCAACTTTATCAAATTTTGCTACTGGAAGCGATTCATTTTTCAAATCTCTTTCTTTCGCTTTTTCTACACTTTCCTGTTTCACTTTAGAAGCGGCACTCTCCTTACAAGAAGTCAACCCTAAAGTAAATACCAAAATGGGGATTAGTATTTTTTTCATTCTTAAATAATTTTATGGTAAATGTATAAATTATTGTCCTAATTTTAATTCTTTATACACATTTTAAATAATTTTAACTTTTAAAGTCTTCCTCTTCCAATTTTATTCAATCTATCATTTTTTTCAAGATCTTTACACACCTTGTCTAAAACACCATTGATAAAAAAACTACTTTTACCCGTAGAATAATCTTTAGCGACTTCAATGTATTCGTTTATGGTTGCTTTGGTAGGAATTGATGGAAAATACATGAATTCACAAATTCCCATTTTTATTAAAATCATATCCAAATCTGCGATTCTATCAGTTTCCCAATTTGGTGTTTTATCCTCTATTTCTTTTTCAAAAGAGATATGATTTAACACCACTTTTCTAAACAGATCAATCACAAATTTCTTATCATCATCATCCTTATACATTCGATTTAATGTTAAAGAACTATTTTTCTTTAACCCTTCTAAAGTTCTTACAACCCATGTATTTACAAATGGAATATCATCTACCCAAGAGATATTTATATCTTCATAATAATCTGCCAACTTATCGTTTGGCGCAATGAATTCTGAATAAAATGAAACAATAAACTTCACATCTTTCTTAAATGATGTTTCAGTCTCTTCCATATAATTCTTATACAATTTGCTTTTTAAAAGATTTTCAAAAATAATTTTAATATATTTTTCTTCTATATGCCAATTGTCTAAATCATTTTCTTCTTTATACGTTTGAAAAGAAATACTTTCTTCAATCAATTGAAATACTCGATTGTCTATAAACTTTGTATTGGGATCCAAATCTTCCTTAGTAGCAAAATATTTCTTTTTGGAAATTTCAATATTTTCAACTGCAAGTGTCTTAACACGTGGAAGTATATCTAACATCAAAACGTACAAATCGTACATTTTATCAATACTATTTTTCAAAAAGTTTTCTTCTTTTACAAGATTATCGCTATTTGAGGTTAACAATGCATAAACTGATTGCATTACTTTTACACGAATATGTCTTCTATTGATCATTTTTAAAGAACTTAAAGGATTGTTAGATTGAACGGCAAAAGTACTACTTATTTTTTATTGTTCTCCTTTTAAATGCATCCTTTTTTAGTTGATAAAAGAGGTTTTATATTTGTCGCTATTTTCATTTAATCCTGTATCTTCGTCATTCAAAACTATTTTGATTAGCCTACAGTAAATGAAAGCATTACAATACTTAAACAAATATTTTTACAAATACAGGTACCGATTAATTGCTGGTATTATCATTTCAATTCTTTCTAGATACCTTGCTGTAAAGGTTCCTGAGATAGTAAAAAACTCTATAAACATAGCTGATGATTATAGAAATGGGACAATAACTGACCTAGCGATTGTAAAAGAACACCTCCTAAATAATATTTTAATTATAGTTGCATTGGCTATATTATCTGGATTTTTCACTTTTATGATGCGTCAAACTATCATAGTCACCTCACGCCTCATCGAATTTGATCTTAAGAATGAAATTTTTCAACAATACGAACGCTTGTCTTTAAATTTTTACAAGAAGAACAGAACAGGTGATTTAATGAATCGTATTAGTGAAGACGTTGGAAAAGTACGTATGTACTTTGGACCTGCCGTTATGTATACTATAAACATGCTTGTTTTATTTACCGTGGCTGTATTTAAAATGTTTAAAATTGATGTCAAACTAACGCTTTATACTTTACTTCCTTTTCCTCTTTTGTCTATTTCAATTTTTGTTTTAAGTAAAATCATACACAAAAGAAGCACAGTTGTTCAGGAATATCTTTCTAAGTTGACTACATTTGGTCAAGAAATTTTTTCTGGAATTAACGTTGTAAAATCATACAACACAGAAGAAAGGACTATAGAAGACTTCTATAACCTATCCAACAAGAGTAAGGAAAAAAATATAAATTTATATAAAGCTCAAGCCTTATTTTTTCCTTTGATGATATTATTAATAGGAATTAGCAATCTAATAGTATTGTATATTGGAGGAATGCAGTATATAAATGGTGTAATTACTATAGGTACCATTGCTGAATTTATAATGTATGTAAATATGTTGACTTGGCCTGTTGCAATTGTTGGTTGGGTCACCTCTACCATACAACAGGCTGAAGCATCCCAAAAAAGAATTAATGAATTCTTAGAACACACACCAGAAATTGTTAGTGGAAATTCTAAAGTTGACAAAATCAGTGGTGCTATAGAATTTAAAAATGTCAGCTTGACTTATGACGATACCAGTATCACGGCTTTAAAATCTATAAGTTTTAAAATTTATAAAGGAGAAACAGTTGCTATACTAGGCTCTACCGGTGGAGGAAAAACATCTATTCTTAATTTAATTGCTAGATTGTATGATCCTACAGAAGGGGAAGTCATTATAGATAAGACAAATGCCAAAGAGCACAACTTATTTAATTTAAGAAAACACATTGGTTTTGTTCCTCAAGATCCTTTCTTATTTTCTGATAGCATTGCTAATAATATAAAGTTTGGCGCTGAAAATGCAACCAAAGATCAAATTATACAAGCAGCTAAAGACGCAGTTATCCATAAAAACATTGATGATTTTAAGATGAAGTACGAAACTGTACTTGGAGAGAGAGGAGTTACAGTCTCTGGTGGGCAAAAACAACGTATTTCTATAGCTAGAGCTTTGATAAAAGACCCTGAAATATTAATTTTTGATGATTGTCTTTCTGCCGTAGACACAGAAACTGAAGAAGAAATTCTAATGAACTTAAAAAGAATCTCAGCAGACAAAACAACACTTATTGTGAGTCATAGAGTTTCATCTGCAAAAAATGCTGATAAAATCATCATACTAGATAATGGAAACATCATTCAACAAGGAACTCACAGTCAGTTGATAAACACTACCGGTTATTACCAAGATTTATACAATCAACAACTTTTAGAAAAAGAAACCTAATATTTAGTTGAAAAGTGAAATATTTTTTTAGTTTTGTATAGCGTAGAAAATAATAATTAATTAATAGTTAAAAATTCGTATGAAAGATCACGTTGAACAAGAAGAAATTTTTTCACAAATATTAAGAGCTGGTAGAAGAACTTATTTCTTTGATGTAAGAGCAACCAAGGCAGGAGATTACTACCTTACAGTTACTGAAAGTAAAAAATTCACACATGATGATGGTTCTTTCCATTATCAAAAGCATAAAATCTACATTTACAAGGAAGATTTTAACGAATTTAATGAAATGCTAAAAGCAGCAACTGATTATATTTTAAATGAAAAAGGGTCAGAAGTAATTAGCGATCGTCATCAAAAAGATTTTAAAAGAGAAGACTCGGAGAAACTTGAAACTTCTGAAGCATCTAGCTTTACAGATGTAAAATTTGAGGATATCTAAAACACATATTTTCAATACCATTATAAAACCTATCTTTATTAAATTTGATAGGTTTTTTTGTTTTAGAACGCTATATTAAATAAATATCAAAACAATCCAATTTAGTATTTTACAAACTTAGGTTGGTATTGGTTCCTATTCAAAATGGCAGCATTGTCAGGACACTGAACTAAAGTTTTTTTCTGAACAAGCTTATCCGCCTTTTCTTGGGAGAAAAAAAAACGCTAATACCTAAAAAGTCATTTTAATATTTAATTGGTTCGATTCCCCTTATAAAAATCAAGGATTGATTCAAAAAAAAACCTTATTTAATTTTTCAAATAAGGTTTTTCTTTTATACTTTAGTACTATCAAAACAATCTAGTTTATTTTTAATTTTAATTGAATAGCTTAACTTAATTATTAAAATATTTTTTTTCAAGGAAGAAAAATAATTTATAAAAAGTAACACCAATAAGAGTACCAATACATGCACCTGTAAAAATATCTATTGGGAAATGTACTCCCAAATACAAACGACTATAAGCAAAAACTATTGGAAATATCACCAGCCATAAGATGTATTTAAAATGTTTTTTCAATAGAAAAATTATAAAAACCGTTACAGCTGTAGAAGTTGTTGCATGCCCAGAAGTAAAACTAAAACTTTGAGGACGAATAAAAGTCCGTAATGCGTTACTTATTTCAGGGTCGTTATTTGGTCGTAAACGTTCAAATATTCTACGAATCATGTTTGTAAACTGGTCTGAAAAAGCAATTAAAATCGCCAAAAAGAACAAAATAAACACCCCTTTTTTCCACCCCAAATACTTAAAAATAAGAAATAACAAAAGTACAAACAAAGGGATCCAATTGTGTTGTTTTGTAACAAATAACCAAAAAGAATCCCACTGTTCTGTACCCAACCCATTTAAATAAATAAGGGCTTTCTTATCCAGTTCTATCAATTTTTCAAACACTATTTTTCTATTTTAACAACTTCAACATCAAAAATCAGACTTGCTTTTGCAGGAATAGGTCCATAACCCGCTGCTCCATAAGCCAAGTCATACGGAATAAACAGTCTTGCGGCACCTCCTATTTCTATAAGCTTTACTCCTTCTGTCCATCCTTGAATAACCCTATCAACTCCTACTGTAAAATCAAATGTTTTATTTTTTTTCGCTGAAGTATCAAATACTGCACCGTGAGTAAAATACCCGGTATAATTCACCGATACCTTATCTCCTTCTTTTACTTTGATACCATTTCCTTTTTTAGTTTCCAAGAATTTTAAACCTGATGATAAAATGAGTGCTTTGGATTCTTCCATTTTTTCAGAGAAAGTCAAACTGTCTTTTTTCTGTTGCACTTTTTCTGCTATTTCATTTTTCAATCTATTTCCCAAAGCTTCTTTAAAAGCTTTTTCTGCATCAAACTTTTTAGCAGAACGTCCCACTCTAACAATTTGAACCTCCTTTATCACATCTCCTTGCTGAATAGAATCCACAATATTCAAACCTTCAATAACCATTCCGAAAACAGTATGTTTACCATCCAACCAAGGTGTTTCTTTATGGGTGATAAAAAACTGACTTCCATTTGTATTAGGTCCTGAATTGGCCATTGATAAAACGCCTTTCCCATCATGGCTATAGAGCAACTCTCCTTGCTCATTTTTAGGAAACTCATCCGCAAATTTATACCCAGGGTCTCCAGAACCATTTCGTTTGATATCTCCTCCTTGAATCATAAAATTTGGAATAACCCTATGAAAAGGCAAACCATCATAAAAACGTTTTCCGACTAAAGAATCGGCAACTTTCTTACTAGTTCCTTCAGCCAAGGAAACAAAATTCGCAACTGTTAAAGGAGTTTCTTCATAATGCAAATTCAATACGATTGTACCTTTATTTGTTTCAATATTTGCATAAATACCATTCTCTAAATCTGATTTCTCACAAGAAACTAGATTTAAAAAAAATATTATTATTAAAGTCTTAAATGCCTTTATTCTCATAATTATAAAATTTCAATCAATTCTACTTCAAATATCAAAGCTGAATATCCAGGAATACCACTATAATCTCTTGCTCCATAGGCTAGATTATAAGGAATAAAAAACTTATATTTTTCCCCTACATTCATCAATTGCACCCCTTCAATCCAACCTTTAATCACTTCATTCAATCGAAAAGTAGCAGGTACACCTCTATTAACAGAACTGTCAAAAACAGTTCCATTAATAAAAGTTCCATGATAATGTACTTTTACACGATCAGAAGCAGTTGGCTTGTCTCCAGTAGCTGTTTCCAATACTTTGTATTGCAAACCACTTGCTGTCGTTATTACCCCTTCTTTTAGAGCATTCTCCTCCAAAAAAGCAATACCATCCGCTTTAGTCGTCTTATTACCGTCACTCAGCTCATCCTTTAAACAAGAAACTGAGCTAAAAGTGACAATGAATAATATAATATGTACAAACTTCAAAATTATTTGTTTATTTTAATCAATTCAACTTCAAAGACCAAAGGCATAAATGGTTTGATAACTGCTCCTCTAGGATTTGCCCCATAAGCCAATTCTTGAGGAATTGTAAATTTATATTTTGCTCCTTCTCCCATCAATTGCAAACCTTCAGTCCAACCTTTAATTACTTGATTCAATCCAAAAGAAGAAGGTTCACCTCTATCTACAGAACTATCAAATATAGTTCCTTCTGGCGTTGTTCCATGGTAATGAACTGTTACATTGTCAGTAGCAGCAGGTTTGTTAGAGTTTCCTTTCTTTAAAACTTCATATTGCAATCCACTTGCTGTCGTAACTACTCCTTTTTTCTTCTTGTTTTCTTCAAGAAACTTAATTCCAGCCTCTTTCAAAGGTCCGAATTCTTTTTCAGCTTGTATTGCTGCTTTTGCTTGTTGCTTTTGCATCAACTCCTGTTGCTTTTTTTGCATAAAAGGACTTACAAAACTTCCTAAATCTTTAGTTTTTATAAGAACATTTAATGAATCATCTGCCTCTTCGTATCCTTGAACAAACAAAGAAACATTGATATCTTCAAAAACAGGTTTTACACTGTATGCCATATTCAGCCCTAAAGCATAAGATACGGTATCAATTTGATTTAGTAACTTATCAGACGTATTTGTATTCCCTATAACAACCGGTGGAGTCGCAGTACTATCATTAGCTCTTGCCATCGCTTCTTGTTGTCTTTTCATAAAGAATGGACTAAGAATACCTTTGATATCTTCTTTTTTAAGTTTGACTTTTAAAGAATCTTCAGAATCGACAAACCCTTTGATAAATGCTGCATTATTAGCCTCTTTAAGATTCAATTTAATTTGATTCGATATATCCAATCCCAAAGCATAACTTACTGAATCTACAGCAGATGTTAATTTGTCTTGTCTCTTTTGTTTGTCACATGATGTGAATGCTACCATCGCAGCTACTAATCCTAAATTAGCAATACTTTTAATTTTCATTATTGGTTGTTTTAATTTATATTAATTATTTTAATTTTTGTTACTATTGGTTCATTTCCACCAATTTTTTTTTTCAAATCCCCTTTCGTTCTATAAGCTACAAAAGAAGACAATACAAAAAGTATTTCTTCTCCAGTTTTCATTATTTTAATCCCTTCTTTTATACCTCTTATTACATGTTCTTTATCAACTACATATCTTTGTACGCCTAACTCTTCTTTAGAATACAATAGATTTCCATTCAAAGAAAAAATTTCTTGCTCAAACGTTACAATATCACCTTTTATTGCCGTACTTAAGCCTTCTTTTTTTGTAATATAGGCATACCAAAAACCTTTTTTAGAATTGTAATACGTATGTGAGCTGTCTAACTTTATATATTGTTCAATTCTTTTATCTTCTTCATTAATTAGTTTCTTATTAAATTCTACTGTGCTATTCAAAGAAGAACTCGTATTTTTTTTAACAGGTTTCCTTGGTGTCACATTGGTACATGCCATAATTAAAAACATGCATAAAATTATTGCACAATTAACTTTCATAAGATTTTTCTAAATCTTTTTTATAATTTGGAAGCAAAGCTACAAAGTTTTCTACTGTAGCTTCTAATGAAACTTCAGAACGTCCTCCGGCAGCATTATCATGTCCACCACCACTAAAATGGTTTCTAGAAAATTGATTCACAGAAAAACTCCCTTTAGAACGGAAAGAAATTTTAATTATATTTTGCTCTTTGTCTTCAATAAAAATGGCAGCAAAATAAATTCCTTTTAAAGACAATCCATAATTTACAAAACCCTCTGTATCTCCCTTTTGAAATTCAAAAGAATCCAATTCTTTTTGAGATAGGGTAATATAAGCAGTATGAAATTCTTTTAGTACTTTTAAATTGGTCATAGCAGCACCTAAAAGTTGTAACCTACTGTAAGAATTGGTATTGAAAACGGCATCATGTATAGAAGCGTTTTTAGCCCCTTTATCTATCAATTCTCCTATAATTTTATGGGTTGTACTGGTTGTTGAAGGAAATCGAAAAGACCCGGTGTCTGTCATAATACCTGTATATAAACAAGTAGCTATCTTTTCATCAATTAAATCAAGATCCCCCATTTTGTCTATGAAATGAAAAACCATTTGACAAGTTGAACAAATTGAAGTATCTGAATATATATATTCCGAAACAGGATCGGGTTGCTGATGATGATCAATCATTATAAAAACTCCTTTGTACGCCTCCAAAGCCTTTTGCATATCATCTCCAACACGGTGAAAAGCATTAAAATCTAATAAAAAAAGAATCTTAGATTCATCAATCGTTCTCTTAGATTGTTTGTTCTGTTTATCATATTTATAAACAAATTCATTACCTGGCATCCATTGTAAAAACTCAGGGACATCATTTGGCAATACTGTACGCGCATTGTGCCCTTTTTTATTCAAATAATGTTGCATTGCCAAAGTGGAGCCAATGGCATCACCGTCTGGGTTTCTATGTGCAACTAATACAATATTTTGTGGAACTGAAAGTAGTCCTTTTATATCTTCAATCTGTCGTTTATTCATAAGCTGCGAATATACAATATTAAAAACTATTTTCTAGAAGCATTTTTTGTTAAAATAAAATGAAATAGAAGTCCCTAATTTCAAGAAAAACAATGTTTCAAACACCTCTATAAATAAAATTACGAAATCGATTTATTAATTTTTTCAATTCTTTAATTATTAGAGAAAAAAAGTATCTTTGCGCAATTAAAAACAATGAAATATACACACATGGTAACAAATAGAACTTTTACAATGCTCAAGCCTGATTCTGTAGAAAAGGGACATATTGGAGCAATCTTAGAAAAAATCAATGCTTCTGGTTTTAGAATTGTAGCACTGAAATTAACACATATGACGCAAAGAGATGCTGAGACTTTTTATGCTGTGCACAATGAACGACCTTTCTTTGGTGAATTGGTTCAATTCATGACAAGAGGCCCTGTAGTTGCGGCTATCTTAGAAAAAGACAATGCTGTTGAAGATTTCAGAGCCTTAATCGGTGCTACAAATCCAGCTGAAGCTGCAGAAGGCACTATTCGAAAATTGTTTGCTACTTCTATGGGAGAAAATGCTGTGCATGGATCTGATAGTGATGAAAATGCTGCTATTGAAGGTGCTTTTCATTTTTCAGAAAGAGAAATGTTTTAGTTCATAAGCGCATATATTCTTTATGTAATCTCATTTTTCTTAAAAGAACTATGATTTACAAATCTAATTTAATATCATAGTGTTTTACCTAACACTCTTAATATTTGAAGTAAAAGACTGATTGTACACTCAATCAGTCTTTTTATTTATATTTACACAAACCAACTCAACCCAAAATCACCAATTTAAATAATTTACAGATTTTAGTAAACTTAAAACCCTCTACTTTTATGAAAAAAAATTCCTTGTATCTATTATTATTTGCAACCTCCTTATGCTACTCCCAAAGTCTAGACTATTCTCAAAACAGACAAAACTTCACCAAACAAGATACCCTGAGAGGCAGTATAACCCCTGAGAGAATTTGGTGGGACTTAAATCAATATGACTTATCAATAACAATAAAACCCGAAACAAAATATCTTACTGGAAAAAACACAATACACTATAAAGTTTTAGCAAAAAGCAATCTTATACAAATTGATCTTCAACCTCCAATGAAGCTCACCAAAGCTACACAAGATTCTAAAGAACTCTCAATTGTAAAAAAAGGCAATGCACATTTTATAAAGCTCTCAAAAGAACAAATTGTTGGGCGTTTTGAAAAAATCACTGTTTATTTCGAAGGATCTCCAAAAATAAGTAATAACCCACCTTGGGAAGGCGGATTGACTTGGAAAAAAGATGAAAATGATTTTGATTTCATTGCAACTACTTGTCAAGGAGAAGGAGCTAGCCTTTGGTGGCCTTGCAAAGATCATATGTATGACGAACCTGAAAAAGGGATTACTTTACAATATACAGTCCCAGAACATTTGGTTGCTGTTGGAAATGGTAGACTTGTTAAAACAACGCATCAAAACGACAGCAAAACAAAAACATATTACTGGAAAACTGTCAATCCTATAAATAATTATGGTGTACATCTTTCTATTGGTAATTATGTGCATTTTTCTGAGGATTACCAAGGTGAGGCAGGAATACTAAACTGTAATTACTACGTTTTAAAACAAAACTTTTCCAAAGCAAAAAAACAATTCAAAGAAGCCAAACGTACACTTCAAGCTTTCGAACATTGGTTTGGCCCCTACCCTTTTTATGAAGATGGATACAAATTGGTGGAAGTACCTTATCTAGGAATGGAGCATCAAAGTGCTGTAACTTATGGAAACGGGTACAAAAATGGATATTTGGGCCGTGATCTTAGTCAAACTGGTTGGGGATTGAAGTTTGATTTCATCATCGTACATGAATCTGGACATGAATGGTTTGCTAATAATATCACAAACAAAGATATAGCAGACATGTGGATTCATGAAAGCTTTACAAATTACTCAGAAACGCTTTTTTTAGAATATCATTTTGGAAAAAAGGCAGCCAATGCATATAACATCGGACTACGAAAAGGCATACAAAATGACAAACCTATAATAGGAATCTATAATGTCAATCATGAGGGCTCTAGTGACATGTATTATAAGGGTTCCAATATGCTTCATACCATGCGTCAAATAATCGACAATGACAACACTTGGCATTTACTCTTAAGAGAGTTGAATCATGAATTTTACCACCAAACGGTAACCACTGAACAAATCGAAACGTTTATCAATACTTTTACAAATATTAATTTCAATGCCGTCTTTAATCAATATTTAAGAACTATTAAAATTCCCAAATTGGAATATAAAATAGGAAAAAAGTGTTTAGAATACAGATGGAGCAGTTCTGTGAAAGACTTTGACATGCCATTAAAAGTTACCATCAATTCAAAAACTCAATGGATACATCCTACAAATAACTGGAAAAAAACAATCTTGAATACCAAAATATTAAAATTTAGTACAGATAAAAATTTCTATATTGATACAATCCAGCTCTAATACAAAACTATTAGATAAAACGTCGAAGAAAATTTTTCTTCGGCGTTTTTTATTTTAAGAAACATACTTCGTTTTTTTCATAAAACTAAGAACTACAAAACCTGCAAAGAAAAAAACAGCCAGAATCAGCACAGACATACGCATAGAACCAGTTAGTGCGATAACCAAACCTGAAATGAATGTCCCCAATACAATTGCTATTTTTTCTGTCACATCATAAAAACTAAAATAAGTTGTATTGTCATGGGTATTCTCCGGAAGTAATTTAGAATATGTAGACCTCGATATTGACTGAATTGCCCCCAATACCAAACCAAGAAAACCTCCTAAAGCATAAAACTGATATGTTACATTTGGATTCTCTTTTTGCAGCATATAGGCTCCAACAGTTATAAGTCCCCATCCAAAAATAGTAATCTTTAACGTATTAATATTACCAATTTTTTTAGACAGTCTCGAGAATAAAAATGCTCCCAAAACAGCAACTATTTGAATTAGTAAAATTGTAATAATTAACTTTTCTGTTTCTAATTTCAATTCCTTATCTCCAAATAAAGCGGCTATCAAAATAATAGTTTGAACCCCTACACTATATAAAAAAAATGAAACTAAAAATATTTTTAAGTCTTGCTGTGTTTTCAACTCTTTCAATACAACTCTCAGTTCTCGGAAACCTTTAAAGATAAAATCTTTTTCAGGCCTTCTATTAAAAGAATTATCAGGTAAATATTTAAAAGTATACTGCGCAAAACCAAGCCACCAAACACCCACCATTAAAAAGGAAATTCTTGCAGGTAAACCTAGATCTGTAATTCCAAACCAATCAGGTTTCATTTGCATCATTAAATTGATAACTAATAACACTACAGAACCAATATACCCAAGCATAAAACCTTTTGCACTTACCCTATCATGATCGTAAGGAAAAGCTACTTCTGTCAAGTAGGCATTGTAAAACACCAAACTTCCCCAAAAACCGATACTTGCCAATACCATAAAAACAATTCCTATCCAAAGAGTCTCTACTCCCGTAAAAAAATACAATGACATTACAGACACCGATCCAAGAATGCAGAAAAATTTCATAAATTTTTTTTTATTCCCCATGTAATCCGCAATACTTGATAAAATTGGAGATAAAAAAACAACCATTAAAAAGGAGAATGACAAAGCATATGAATACAAAGTTGCATTGTTAAA
>Ga0105356_10002567_pt1 | contig 18105 bp, 15 predicted proteins | sample GOMGulsemesocosm_3_FD_83502 | JGI IMG/M metagenome (GOLD analysis project Ga0105356, IMG submission 83502) | Methane-oxidizing microbial communities from mesocosms in the Gulf of Mexico - GOM9D Gulf of Mexico | ecosystem: Environmental > Aquatic > Marine > Cold seeps | place: Gulf of Mexico...
AGCTTTCTTCTTGTCGTTCATTATCTCAGTCATACCCACATCGCTTTTTATTTAGCTAAAGTTGGTGTGTTGCAGTGACCGGTAGAATCCAAGTCAGTTAAAAGTAGAGGGGCTATTAGCTACAGCAACTTGATTTGGTCGCACTGGACTGAACTCCCGCTGTAGATGATTTTTTATTTCTGCGTGCGCTTTGTGAGCCGGGACATAACCCTTTTTAGGTGGTTGGCGGCTCACCAAGCCCGCATCTTTCATAGCCTTGGTGGCGCGGTAACGACTTAATTTTTCTCCTTCCCGTGACACGATAGTTGCAACGGTTCTGGCGCCTGCTGAACCGCCACTGAGCTTGTGTGCTGCCTTTACTTGCACTTGTAGGCGTAGTTCCTCTGCGCTAAGACCGCTTGGCCGTGCTTGCCAAGAGCGAAAGCTGCTACGGTGCACTGTAAATACTGAGCATAATGATGTTACTGGGTAGCTCTCTTTCAGCTGCTCAATTAACGCAAACCGTTCATTGAGTCGGACATCAAGAGCGCGGTAGCCTTTTTTAGGATTTCTTTCTCCATTTTAAGCCGCTGGTTTTCACGCTCTAATTCTTTAATTCGGCGCATCTCTGGTGAGATAGGGCTGGCTTCAACGGTAACACCGTTACGCTCTTTTCGAAGTTGACGTACCCACTTATCAACTGTTGATTTCCCAACGCTCATAGCGTCAGCGGCCTCTTTAACTGAATAATCTTTGTCGAGTACCAACTCGGCTACTTCTTGTCTGTACTCTGGTTTGAAATGTCGTTTTGTCATGTTGCTACCTTGTTATGGTGATGATGATATCACCTCTAACTCGGTGGCCAAATTCAGTGTGCCACTACACTAGAGCACTCTAAAATATTTAAGCTATGGTGGTGAATTCAACCAAATGCGTTGTGGTTAAGTCTATCGACATTGCCAACATTTGAAGTCTTCACCCTAAGATGTACTATCGCTAGCGATAGGAGTTCAGACTGGGTAACCTGACCTCCGCGCCTGCACGGAGAGCGATATTAGCCAAGTTATAAATTCGCTGGGGCACAATCAACTACGTGCCCCCGTACCTTTAGAGTGTATGAAGGCTTTTTTCGTTATTTGCAATAGGAAGGCATTCCTCACTCTCTAGAATACTATGCTTAACCTGATATACAACGCCCTTATAGCCGTCACTCCTTTCAATTGCTTTTGTAAATACACTATTATTAGTTTTAATAAGCTCAACGATAGCATTGTATGCAAAATCTCCAGAATGATTTTGTATCTTTAGTGTTGTAGGGTCGAAAATAAGTCCGATATTTCGAGATTGCAATATACAGTAAAACTCATTAATAGATGGTGACCCTTCTTTAAAGTAGCGATCTATATCACCAAAGAAAAAAGCATTATTCCAATAATAATATTTATCAAAATATGATTGGCCATCCCCTCCTGGCTCCCCGCCCCTTAATACAAGCATCCGTTCATTATCATCTCTTAAAGTAGCAACTTGCTTCCTGAAACCCTGATCGGCTATAAAGGTGCTTTTATAACTTTCTTCAGGCAACACCGATAAATAGGTGAAGACGTATATTAAACAGCAGCTGGCAACAACCTGAAAAAAATTAATTTTTACCTTGTTTCCATTTACGAAGAATAAAAGAGCACTAAATGTTAGCAGGGGAAAATAGAGATACATTATTATTGATGCAGCATACAGTGACTTCCAATGCGTAGCTGTTTGAGTAATTAATGGTATTACGAGCAATAAACAGAAAGCCACTGCCATTGCTACAAATGGTTTTAGACTTCGTTTAAAAGCCATAATTATCGCGGATACGACGCAAGACCCCATAACTACTTCATAATGGATTTCAGTTAAAAACGCCCTACCTCCAGCATCGTTAATTAAAACACCATATGTAGTATTCAATTGTTTTATTAATACATTGCTAAAAGAGCTAAAGTTTTTAAATTGTGATGAATGATTGTAGACCACTGGCGTATCGTAGAGAATGAATGACAGTAAGAACCAATATGCTCCTGATACAAACAAAAAGACACTAACTGCAAAAATGAAAACATGAATTTTTTTATTTTGTAGTATTGAACTCGAATTATTAAGTGCGTTTTTTGAGAATGTCGCAATATAAAAAACATATGTGCTAAAACATATTGTAACTAGTGCCAATGGTAGTAGATAAGGCCTCAATGAAACACCTAGCGTTATGACCCCTACGTTAAACAACGCTAATGCTTTGAGACTAATTGGCGGTAACGAATGGAGACCTTTAAAAGATATTAAAGCGATAGCAACACTGGCTACGGAAAAATAAAGCAACGGAAGATCATGTGAGCCGATGGTTGCTGCCATTTGAACTAAACCAGGAACGGTTGTATATGCGAAAACGGAAAAACCAATGGCGATTCCAGGAAAGAACAACCCATTAAAGTGCCGGCTAAAAAGCCCTATCCAGCTTATAGCACCTATATTGACTATTGCTGTAAGCAATGCAAACGCATCTTTAAAGCCTGTTAAACCATGCCCTGTATAGAAAACACCGGATGCAATGCCTACTGATGGATTATAGGTTAGCATCGAAAGCCAGGTGCCAGAAGGATTGTCATCGGGCAACCCAGGTCGATAAAATCCTGTATCAGAAAATAATCTTAGATAGTCATAAAATATATAATAAAGGACGGAACTACTTGGTGTTACATAATGATTTTCAAAAAATTTATAGAAAACAAAAGATAGCAAAAACAAGGATAAGGCAATATCTATCCAATTGAAAACTGGTCGCGTAATGGCAGTGGGAAAATACATCATATTTGTTAATGCTTTTGCCAACACTAGCGATAAAGCAATGATAGGTAAAAGAATTACAGGGAGAATACTAGGGTTATCTACCCTTATATCAAATAGATAAAAAAACTCCAGCATGAAAAACGGCAAAGAGAATAGAATGATGGGCAATAAAGCTATAAATGCCATCAATTCCAGTGAGCTGCAAGGCAGAAAATTAATCCAAAAAGAATCCTTGTTAGCCACTATCGTCGATTGGTCCTGGACCTGAAATAAATGTTTCATCAGTTTCATGGTGCTACTTGGATTCCTTGTTAAATATGCTACAACTGTAAAACGGGCATGACTTTCTTACAATTAGACAAAATTTAGCTTTAGCCTTATAGCTCGAAAGATGATTCTTACTTGATAACCTAAATTAGATATCTTTAATAGCACAACTACACCAGTATTTTCTAAGCAGCCTCTAAAGCAACCTAGAGATCATAAATACATATTCATTTCTTATTTATGTACGATAAGTATACAGAAAATAGATCCTACCCAACTACAATACAGATGCAGCTGAAAGCCATCCCATGTAGATCCATGGCGTTAACGTACACTTCTTATCCATACCCTAAGGGTGAAAACTAAACATTATGTTCAATCTATAGACTGATTGCATGCGGCATTTAGATAATAAACCCGCTACTTTTTTTGGGAGGTGTATACGAGAGCTCAATATTACCCCTCTTACGATAATTGCGTCATCATAAAAACTCTAATACAACTTTGATCAACGGGTTCATAGCTTGGCCGGTACCTGATTTTTCCTCCAAGAACTCATAGATTCCTTGATGCCCCCTGATTTTCGCGTAACCAAGTGCATTGTTACCACTAATATCCTCTTTCGTCATATTTGCACCGGCATTAACTAATAAAGTTGTAATGTCGACAAGACCATCATGCGCAGCCATATGTAAAGCTGTCGTCATATACAAATTAGTTGCATCGACGACTGCACCCAGCTCCAATAAAACTTTAACTAAATCGACTGATTTAACCTCCCGAGCTGCAATCATCAATGCTGTAAGACCCGTTCTGGGCTCTTTACGATTAACAAGACCAGGCACTTTTAGAGAATGCTCACGAATGATTGAGTAATCAACAGGACTCTTTGCTTTTCTAACCAAATCCAAAAACGATTGAACCCCTAACCTTTGGCTTTTATGCCCAGAACCAATTTGATTTATATTTGCTAAATAATACTCTTCCACATCCTGAATATCCGGGCCAAGTTCCTTTCTACATCCTAATTTTAAAAAGTCGATTTCTGTACCTGAATGAATCCGGGCATCTGGAAACATGGCGATATCCCTGTAACTACCCAATATCGCATTAATTTTATTTTTATTTATAAAAGGTACCAGTGCTCTCTTCGGGTCATCTGTAGCCAATTTCTCCACAATTTTACTATATGTAAGCTCACCACCATGATGGGCATCAAGAAATTCACAACCAGAAGAACCTAAAACTGTAGGGTCTTGATAATCATAAAAAGTCACTCCAGATTCAACAAGTGCCTCTCTTATTCGTTTACTATACCGATACTTCTCTGGGTATTTATTTAGTTCAGCCTGTACTACTGGCGAAAAAGGTGGAAAAAAAACATAAACATTCTCTACTTTCTTCTGGAGTGCATCGATTGCTACCACCAACCTTTTTAGCAGGTTTTCGTTAATTGCCTGTCCATGAGCATAATGCTCTTTACCTGCTTTAATCGCCTCTATTGTATAAGCAAATTTTTCATCTATGGACACCGTTGTTCCTGTCACTATATTTGAATATAGCCATGATCCATCCGGTGCAAATCCAGCATCAGTTGACTTTGCTCTGAGTCCAATTCTCGGCTTTTCCATAACATTTTGAGTATCAGAAAATACTGCCGACATGTATTCATCAGTACTAATTTTACTTTTCAATAATAATTTAAAGGGTTTTCTTAACCTTTCAATGCTCAATTCATTTTGATCATAATCAGCTCTAGGAAGGTTTTCACTAGTATAAACCTGCTCGTGATTACCAAGGAAAAACATCCAGTTATCCAAACCGATAATAACTACGTCAGGTATATGTTTATCCACAATGGCAGACAACATGTATTCAAGTTGAGGGATATTTCGTACGGCCCCACCCGTGTTGTAGAATGATGTTGAAAAAAAATAGTCTTTAAACTCCATCACGCGGGATGACCCCACAGCTACCACTTGAGGCTTTAATTCGTTATACATAGAAAGTTTGTAATTAATATCAGCACTATTTGATACAAAGCCAACAATTGGGAATTTACCTTCATTAACATAGCTAATTTGGGCATTTACAACGTCCTCAATTTTACTAACCTCTCCCGTATTATTTAAATAGCGATAATTAGCGTAATAAGCACTCAATACGCCCACAAGACAAAATAAAATTGTAAGTAAATATCGTTTAAACATATTCATTCTTCAAAATGCAAAGTATAAGAATTCAGATGGTTTAGATAAGGAAATAAACGCGTGGTAAGCAAAACCAAACATAATCCCCCCCCAAATGACACCTGGTCGCCATAAGATAAAGCTGAATTTCCAAACACTAATATCAGAATTAAGCCACTTTCCCTTATTTGCATACATCTGCATTAACTGTAGTGAGTTAGGAGTAAAAAGAGCTACTAGTAAACCACCAATAAGCCAGTTTAATTGCGTACTAGGAATATCCCTTATAGCCGACAAGCCTATTTCGGTCACACCACTCATTGCCTGAAAAACATTTAGTGCTCCATCAAGTGTTTCTGCTCGGAAGAAAACCCAAGCGAACATCACTAGCAAAAAAGTCAACAGCTGAAATACAGGTCTTAAAAATATACTATCAGAATTGAAACCTATAATTTTGCACACTGCTCTCCATGCATGGTTAATCATAAGTCCTAAACCGTGAATAGCTCCCCAAATGACAAAATTCCAACCCGCCCCATGCCATAATCCGCCAAGCAACATAGTGATCATCAAATTAGAGTAGCGAGATACCTTACCCTTACGATTTCCCCCTAGAGCAATATAAAGGTAATCCCTGAGAAAATTTGATAGCGTAATATGCCAACGACGCCAAAATTCAATAATACTTCGAGACTTATAAGGTGAATTAAAATTTATGGGTAGTTTAATATTAAACATTCTCGCCAAACCGATTGCCATGTCAGAATAACCAGAAAAATCAAAGTATATTTGTAAGGTATAAGCCAATACACCCAGCCAGGCTTGTAAAGCGCCTATATCTCCACCAACTTCGGCAGCACCAAAAACCGGTGTGGCATACACTGCAATATTATCGGCAATCAGTACTTTTTTAATTAGACCTATGGCGAATATGGTCAATCCAATCGTAAAACTATCTAAATTAAAACGGTAAGTGGCGCGATCTTGAAACTGAGACATTACTTGATTATGGTGCACGATTGGACCAGCAATTAATTGTGGGAAAAATGTCACAAAAAGACAATAATCGAGAAAATTACCATGCTTTGCCTTACCACGATAGACATCGACCAAATAGGCTATTTGTTGAAATGTAAAGAACGATATTGCTAAAGGCAACAGTATTTCTGCGATATTAAATTCGTTTTCAGTTACATAATTAAGTTGATCTATAAAAAAATTAGCATATTTAAAGTAGCCAATTAACATTAGATTTACACCTATGCCAATTGAAAGAATAATTTTCCCTAAACTGGCTCTTGAATACATTGTAAGAAGAAAACCACAGCTATAATTAAAGGCAATTGAGAAAGCCATTAACGGTAGATACTCGGGATTCCAATAACCGTAGAAAAATAGTGACATTAATACTAAAGAACCGACAGCAGCTGATCGATTACTAAATAAGGATGCCAGATAGAACAAAAGCAAAGCCACTGGCAAAAACACTAAAATAAACTCATAAGAGTTAAATAACATCTAGCAATTCCATATATATATTCTTATGTATAACGAAAATATTTCGAAACGGATAATATTTCAAGTTAGTTAGCAGATCAACGAAAGCCAGAAAATTCAATTGATAGTCTATACAATCAGTTGAACACTGGCTTGTTATTATAATCTTTTATCGGAAAATCTATTTGATTAGCCTAATTTTTCGCTGGGAATTATACTTTTTCTGCAAACACCCAGTCATCGACAGATAAACGCCAGGCGTCAGAAGGGTAATTTTCTAACTCAATGCCTTTAATTGTGTAACCATTTTTTTTCAAGATTTCCACAACCTTATCTTTAGTTCTAAAATATTCACCTTGGCCACGATTTGCACGAAAATCATGACAAGAAATAATAAACCTCTTGACCTTATCAAAGCGACGAATACTTTCTAGCACACCCAGCTCAGCACCTTCTATATTCATCTTAAGCAAGTCAACCGACTCAATACTATTCTCATCCATAAAATCATCAAAACTAATCCCTTTTACTCTTATGGATGGATTTTCATGTATGTTCACAGATGCATAATTAGGGCTAAAGGGTAAAAACATATAACCCTCATCGGCAATGCAAGCATTTGTATTTACTACATTTTTCTTGGCCGAAGTAGTTTCACAAAGATGAGAGTAAACCGACGGGCTTGCTTCAATATTTTGTATCTTAACTTCCGGGCAAGTACTAGCTAGCCACATACACTCTTGCCCGTAACCAGCACCAATATCAACAAACACCTCTCCGTTGCTTGGCTTGTAATGATGAAAGTATACTTGTTCACACAACCAATCTGTTAAGTTACGGTAACCAGCACAGCCATTAACTAAGCCAACTGCATCTTTTGGCCTTTGAATATAAATACTCTGCTGCTTAACCTTCTCAACAAAACACTTGCGAACAACATCGTAACTTAAGTAGTTTCCAGGAAGAAAATTTGCAATAAAACTAGGAACATAACCATCATTAATTAAATAATTAAAATATCTCGTTCCTTTTTCAACCAACAGCATAAAGCACACCTTCCCTTAAATATTTATCTTATTAGCACATTATTAACTAAATCACATTTAAAATAATAACAAGTTTTAATTATTACCAGACGTTATTTCAATATATGTTTTCGTGTCTACATAGCTAGTTGCTAGAGCTCCCAGATACAGAAAAAACTGTGATATACAGAATACCAATACAAAGTTCTCCATGGCGAGTTTACCAGGGAAAAATGCAACATAAAAACATAGTAACACGTATATTATTGAGACCATGACATTTGTTTTAAATAGATTTAGACCCGCCCCAGTTGCCAATAGAACTGAGTCAAAAATATTTACTGACATAAACGCCATGGCAACATATATAAATGGAATCAAAGTCAGTGATTCGGCGTACTCAGCGTAAAACTGGATTACAAAATATTCAATTAGATTTATCACAGGATAAAACCCAATCGCAAACAACATTAATATCCCTACACTGACCTTGATAGCATATTTGAATAACCTATAAGGCTGCTTATACTTGGCAAAATCAGCAATAGCATAAGGTTGGAATGCTGTGCTAAGGATATTCTGAAATACCAATCCACCACTAAATAAGATCATAGCAAACGAATATTGACCCATAACAGTAATAGTAAAAAAGGCTGTGATAAAAACCTTATCAAAACTATTAATAACATTACGTAAAAACGAAGTAAGCATAAATGGCAAGCCCAACTTCATCACCGGCACTAGTACCGGCCTCATATTAAAATCAAGAGTGAACTCCGCATTCCTAACCTTCAATAAATACCAAGCCATTAAAATCTGCACTACTATTTCAGAAATCACAACTGTTACAGCAGAAAAACCCAGTATTATCAAAACAAAACCAAACAATACAAAATAAACATTTTTAAGGAGAAGGTACTTTGAAAGAGATTTAATGTTTTGCCTGGCTTTAAGCTCAATCGATGTAAAATTAAATACTATCGTCGAAATAGAATAAAGCACGCCCAACAAATAAACATTATAGGTGTTGCCATAATAATAATTACTCACCGGTGCAATCACTAGCAGCAGCACAATACTCAGCCCTAGAATAAAGAATAGAAATGTCAGCGTTTTATTTCTGAGCTGCTTTCCACCGTCATACTGACCTCTAGAAAAATAGAAAGTCAGCTCACGAATAAGACCTTCATTCAGACCAAAAGTAAAAACATACATACCATAAGATTGGACTAATAAGGCAATCGCATAATAACCAAAGCCATCAACCCCTAACATTTTAGCGTACATAAATTGTTTGGCGACGCCAAGAAATGCACTTAACACCATCAATAAAGCATAGATTTTCATTTATATTTAACTGCTACCACCATACGGCATAAGGGTTTGCGTAAAATTCCAAATCAGATACACCACCACAGGAGTATTTCTTAAAATAATCCCTGCATGGGATTAGAGATGGCTTAAAATTAAATACAACGACTACTCGATCATTTCTAATGCTGCGACCTCCAAGGTGAAAACCATTATTGTTGAATAAGACACCGTCACTGGCCCCCCCCTCATATACCGTTCCTTCTTCGCTACTATGCCCCCTCAACCTAGAGTTTCCAAACTGAGCAAGACCATTGTAACTAAGATGAGTCCCACCCATATAGCGAAAAGCACCATCACACTCTTCGACATCAGTCAAATATACAATCAATTTATAGGAATGATCCGGCTGAGAATCTCGATGCCAGATAAAGCTACCCTCATCAATAAAATCATTAGGGCAAATTTTAAAACAAGAAGTGTTCACTAAACGTACATTAGTTCCTAAATGACCCTCCAGCATTGCTAATATATCGGAATCAAAGAGACGATCGATTATACCTGTAGATATCAGCTTTTTTGTTTTAAGGTAAAATGCATTGGCACCGTCGACAATACCCTCTTTATAAAAGCCGAAATCATAAGAGACAACATTGCCTCCATTATTAAATTCATCACATATTCGATTAACATACTCTGAGTCTAGATTTAGAGGATTCCTAATCGCAACAATTCCAACATCGGCCAACTGTTTGTTAACCAGTGGTGAACTTGAGTAATTGGAACATGACTCTGTATAATATTGCAGATATAACTTTTTAGCTTTCAGGGCTAAAACAAGTCGAATCGGTGAATAACCTGCAGCTCTACTCAGAAAATGACTCATACCAAATGCTTTGGCGATATTTTTAAGCCACTGTTTTAACATTTACAACGTCCTTAATTTTATATTGATAGAGCTAAATATTGTTAATACTCGAATTAAAACTTATTAAGCAAAAGCCAGTCGACACTCTTAATTTGATTTTTTTAAATTTTCAAGACCATATCAGTGTATAACCCTATCATTAAAATAACACTGATACAGAGCATAGCCGTATTTTTATAACCCGGCCTTGAGCATTACACCCTCTATAACACCACAGAACTTATCTATTTCTGAATTAGTGAGTGTTGGATGCACTAAAAACATAAGAGATGTACTGCCTAGTTCCATTGCATAAGGTAGACGATCATTTGGTCGATAATCAGTATTATCAAAGGCCTTTTCTAAATAAACTTCTGAACAAGATCCAGAGTAACAGGGCACGCCTGATTTATTAACCTCTTCCATGATACGGTCTCTATCCCAGCCCTCCCTGAGTGCAGAGGGCTCTACAAACACATAACATTTATAGGCAGCATGTTCAATTTCCTTTGGTATGACAGGCACCCTTAAAACATTAGACTTTCGAGCTATATCCCAAATCTTCTGTGCATTTGCCAAACGGCTATCATGCCACTTAGGCATCCTCTTTAGCTGGATACGCCCTATAGCCGCTTGCATTTCAGTCATTCGCCAATTAGTTCCAAAACTATCATGTAACCAACGAAAACCAGACGGATGCTGTTTTTTATATACTGCATCCCAACTTTTACCATGATCCTTATAAGACCACATCTTATGCCATAAAGCAGCATCATTTGTAGTTACCATGCCACCTTCACCGCCTGTACTCATAATCTTATCTTGGCAAAAACTCCAGCATCCAATATGGCCAATGGAGCCTACTGGTTTTCCTTTATATTTTGCACCATGGGCCTGAGCACAGTCCTCTATAACATAGAGCCCTTGTTCATTAGCTAAACGCATTATCGAATCCATATCGCAAGGCCAACCAGCCAGGTGAACACATACTATGGCTTTTGTATTGGCTGTTAAGACAGCACAAATACTTTCAGTCGTGATATTTTGTGTATCAGGGTCTACATCAGCAAATATAGGTCTAGCACCAGCAAGAATTATGCTTGACACAGAGGCCAAAAAAGTACGAGAGGTAACAATTACATCATCTCCCACACCGATGTTTAGCGCCTTAAGTGAAACATCTAATGCCAACGTTCCGTTTGCCAATGCAACGGCATATCCACAGCCTGAAAACACTGAAAATTCTTTTTCAAATTCACGGCATTCCTGCCCAGTCCAATAATTAACTTTATTTGAAAGAAGCACATCACTAACCGCCGAAGCCTCTTCTTCCGAATAGGACGGCCAAGGGGAGAAATCAATGACTGACATCAGTATATTCCTACAACTTATTAAATTTATTTTCTTAAAGGTATTGCTCTGCGGACAAGAGTTTTATACCAGCATCTAAAGGTATACGAGGAGTATAGCCAAAAGCATTAAACGCACGCCTACAGTTTAAATCAAAACGTAGAAATGGCACTTGGTCCTCAAGCTCCCCTTTCTTAATTAGCTCGATTTCTCCAGCTCCTGTCTGAGCAACACAAGTTCGTGCCAATTCTTCAATTGTACTATTCTCTGATGCAGAGACATTATATATACCCCAAGCTTTAGACTGCAAGGAGAGTAAAATTGCTCTGGCAACATCAGCTGCATGTATTAAATTTACCGCATTATTATATGGTGGTTGAATTTCAATAATTTCATTATTTTGTGCACGTACGAGAAAATCACTAACTAACTTACCAGCTCCCATACCCGCACCGTAAATAGATGTGGGACGCAAAATAATTAACTGTAAGCCATTATGTGAATAATGATTGAACACCTGTTCTGCTAAATACTTTGTAAAACCATAGAAACCACCGAAATTATTTGTAGTTTTCTCATCATCTTCACATATATTTCGACTATGAGGGTCTTTATAGACAGTAGCACCTGACAAATAAACAATTGGTACCTTTTTACTAACTGCCCACTCTGCCATAGCAACACACACACGTACATTTGCGTCAAATAAGGTTTGAGTTGTTAGTGAATGTAAAGGTGATGGGACAGCCGCACCAACATGTAACAATGCGTCTACATTTCCCAATAATGAGTCTATTTCATCCGCTGTTTTCCAGTTAACTAAATCCCAATGACTACGAATTATATCAACATATTCAATCCCTTTGCTATCAAGCAGGGCCTTGAGGTGGCGACCAACCATGCCTGTGCCACCAGTCAAAGCAACTTTGCTAACCTTTTCCATAAACCTGACGCTCCGTAATTACTTCTAACAAACACCAGCCTCAAGCTAGGCATTACTAACCTACTTTTAGTCTGCTTACAGATTGGAAATTAAAGGTTTTTTTGGATCCAAGCTTCCGTTGGACTGCAACATTTCATATTCTTTAATATCAATCACAGACTCGGTCCAATGACGCAAAACAATCGCATCATAGTTTATTGAGCCCTGATAACTTTTTTCCAGTACCGCTTTCAAATAAAATTCTACTGGATTAAACCCTAATTGAGAACAAAACGGGGTTGTCCCAGAGAATCGGCAATTTATCTCAAATACTTTTGGAATCCCATCGGCCAATCTTAATTGAAAATTACAGGAGCCATTAATATGTAGCAGCAGGGCTATCTTACGAACGTATTCAGAAATTACCGTTGATTGCACAGGTTTTGCTTGGAATGTATCCCCAGATCGCAATGTTCTACGAAGAATAAGGGCATCAGAAACTTTGCCATTAACTGCAGCTACAGTACAGGTATACTCCTCATCATCGCTTCCAACTAATTCTTGAACCATTAAGCCACGTTCAGATTCAAGTCGAGCATTCAATTCCTGAATATTTTTGGCAATGGAAACCCCTATAGATCGACAACCAATTCTTGGTTTTACAATAACAGGGTAATCGATACTTTCAGGAAGGTTCGAGGGTAAGAAACTGGCAGGGGCATACAAATCATTTTGTTCAAGAAATTCATATGTCAAATATTTATCATCAGATAACTCGATCGCCTCATATGGCGAAACCACAACAGTTGTACCCGATTTATTCTTAATGTAAACGGCATTCTCAGCACATTTTAACAATTCAACGTCAGTACCAGGGAAATAAAAATCCACTGACTCTTTGCAAAATATATCCAATAGATAATCAACGTATCCTTCTTCCGATGCTTTAGGTATAAGATAACAACGGTCCGCCGTATACAAACCTGCAGATAACGCGCCCATATCTGCTGCTATAATTCGAATTTCCAAATCATCAATTAACTTGAGTGACTTGATGATACCCTGACCCACACCACCACCAGCGCCACTAACGAATACAGTTATCATGTATTATCCTTATCAAAATACGATATTAATTGATTCTTTGTCGCAAGCGACATGCTGCTATTATTTATCTGGGCAATATGTGCAGAAGAATCATACGAAAGACCGATAACATCAATATTGATAATCTGACCACGAACATTCACGTTCAAAAAAGAAGGAGCAACTCCGCGTGGCTGCCCTACTGAGCCGGCATTAAAAATTGAAATGTTATTATCTGTCTTTAAGTTTATTGAAAACTGCTTCTGTAATGCGTCTAATATTTCGGGGTCGTTTTCTACTTTATTATTTTCAACTCTACACAAAGCAACTTTTTGTCTATGTGTGTGCCCCCAAAACGCAACTCTATAATTTAAATCATTTAATTTAACAGCCGCGGCAAAGTGATCACTTACACTATTAATATATCGCCAGTTACCATATTCAAATGGATTGGCATGTGCGAAGAAGCAACCAGATTCATAATAGTTATCGATCCACTCAAATTCTGAACGAAGATCGTACTGACACGTCTCATGTGTCCAAATGACAGACTCTTTAACAAATTCAGGCATTTTATAAGAAAAAGGATCAGCACCGTCGGTCAAATCAAAATAGAATTGATCATGATTACCTTTTATAAATATACAACAGCGCTCATCATTCAGCTCTTTCAGCAAAGCAATCACGCCATTAGGTTCACAACCATAAGTTAGCAGATCACCTAATATTAAAACCTTGGGTATGTCTTCTTTACGGATATAATTAACGACTTCCTGTAAAGCGCACAGATTTCCATGAATATCTGATACAACTGCAAAACGCTGAACACTAGACATCTTTATCTTCTTTTGTACCAATAAACTTCGGCATCGTAGCATGGCCATCCGGGCTAACCCCTTCTGGGATAAGTACCTTTTTTACAGTGGCTAACGAAATTTTAATATCTAGCCAAAATGAATAGTTATCTATATACCAGACATCCAATTCAAACTTTTTTTCCCAGGTTAAAGCATTGCGTCCGCTAATTTGCGCTAAACCTGTTATTCCAGGCAACATATCATGCCGCCTTGCTTGCTCAGGGGAGTAAAACGGAAGATACTCCATCATCAGTGGTCTAGGCCCCACAATACTCATATCACCTTTTAATACATTCCATAGCTCTGGAAGTTCATCCAAACTCGTAGCGCGTAATACCTTACCAAAACGAGTTAATCTTCGGGCATCAGAAAGTAACTCACCCGCATCATCTCGTTCATCCGTCATCGAGCGAAACTTAACCATGTTAAAGGATTTTCCTTTAAATCCAGGACGCGGCTGGCAAAACAGTACAGGGGAACCCAACTGAGTTCTAATCAACAAAGCTAACAATAACAACAAAGGAGCACTAAGAAGGAGAACCGAAAAGGACACCAGTATATCAAACATTCTTTTCATAACTTCCATCACATTTTTTACCTAAAATATCATTAAACAAATTTATAAAATGGTCGCAGCCTACATTAAGAGATAATTCATTCTGATAAAACCTTTTAGCGTTATCACCCATCTCCGTCAGTTCTGTATCAGATAGACTATTAAGTGTCATTACTTGCTGCGCCAGGCCTTGTGGATTCTGAGATTCACAGCAAGCCCCACAAGCGGCATCCTTAACTAGCTGAGCTGCATCACCATCAACCGCCATAATAATAGGTCGACCAATTGCCATATATGCTTGGAGCTTTGATGGTATAGTAATTTCAAAAAGTTCATCTTTTTTAAGGTGCACTAATAACGCATCGGCAGACCTTAATAAAGCACCCACCTTTGACATTGGCATTCGTGGAACAAAAAACACATTAAGCAATTCTCTATCGACTACTTGTTGTTTAAGAGCCGCTTCCTGAATACCTGAACCAACAAGTACAAAATTAACTTGCTTGCTATTTTTAGCAACGATTTCAGCAGCATCCAATACAGTATCCAATGCCTGGGCATGCCCCATATTTCCTGCAAAAACAACATTAAAGCCATCTGGCAATACCCCCGAGTCAAGCTTGTGATTGCTTTCAAGAGAAGGCTCATCACACCAATTATAAATGACCGTTAGTTTAGACTCTGGAACACCACGCTCAATCAATCGACGTTTAAAGCCAGGAGAAAGAACAACTAAATGATTGGCACGTTTATAGACCCAATTACATACTCTAGCCGCAACACTAAGAGCCCGGTCATTAGTGAGCATTCCAGTGGCTTTTAATGTATCTGGCCACAAATCTTGAATATCATACACAAAGGGTGTGCGTCGGAAAAAACCTATTACGGCACCAGCAATTCCAACAGTTAATGGTGGATGGTATACATAAATAACATCCGCTTTTTTTGCCGAAAATATTCCAAATAGTGTTGCCGTAACACAAAAGCTAATGTAATTAAAAATTCGCTTTATTGCTGACCCATCATGACTAGGATACAGAGGCACACGATTAACCTGCACCCCATCTATTTCATCACGTTGCAACCAACGCATACGGTACCCATCATACACTTTTCCACCAGGGTAATTTGGAAACCCGGTAATAACCTCCACTTCGTGGCCTCGGGCCTGCAGAGCTTTTGCAAACAACAGACCTTTAAAGGTAGGTTCGGGATCAAACCATTGGGTCAACAATAAAATTTTCAATTTTGCCTCTATGCTAATTATTAACAAACCTAGCTTAGATAAAAAAACAAAATAACTTTTAACAATACTAATAAATACTATTATTGTTTGTAGTTAATATTGCTTCCATACCACTCTTTTCACATAGTCTGTATAACTATGTATTATACGGACTACCTTATCGGACACATTAGGCATACTGTAGTCGTACACAGGTCTTAAAAGGCGCTCTGTACCGGTTGGCTGCTCCTCTAGAATATTAAGAGCCTGCAACACACGTTCAAGTTCTAAACCAACCATCATCACAGATGCTTCTTCAAACCCTTCTGGGCGTTCATGAGCTTCACGGATATTAAGTGCGGGAAAGTTCATGATTGATGATTCTTCGGTAATGGTACCGCTATCCGATAGCACGGCTTTTGAAGTCTTTTGAAGTTTATTGTAATCATGAAAACCCAACGGTTTAAGCAGTTGCACATTCTCATGAAACTCAATGCCCTGCTCTTCAATACGCTTACGTGTGCGTGGGTGCGTAGACACAATTACAGGCATACCATAGATTGTAGCAATTGAATTTAAAATTGAAGCCAGCTTCAGCAGGTTTGCAGGCGAATCGACATTTTCCTCGCGGTGAGCACTGATAACAAAAAAGTTACCTTCACTGAGGCCAAGGCGCTGCAAGACATCAGAGCCATCTATCTGCTCCATATAATTATTTAATACTTCAAACATCGGACTACCGGTCTTAATTACTCTGTCAGCTGGTATGCCCTCAGCCAGTAAATAATCACGAGCAATTGAACTATATGTTAAGTTTACATCCGCCAGGTGATCTACAATTTTTCGATTAGTTTCTTCAGGAACTCGCTGATCAAAACAACGATTACCAGCCTCCATGTGAAATATCGGAATTTTTCTTCGCTTGGCAGGCAATGCAGAGATACAAGAGTTTGTATCACCTAATACTAGCATTGCTTCGGGTTGTTCTTTTTCCAATACTTCATCAACTTTAATGATGATTTGTCCTATGGTTACTGCAGCGTTACCGCCTGCAGCATCAAGAAAATAATCAGGTTTACGAACGCCAAGGTCGCTAAAGAACACTTCATTGAGTTCGTAATCGTAATTTTGCCCTGTATGGACAATAATATGTTCACAAAATTGATCCAATTTTGCCAGAACTCGAGATAACCGAATAATTTCCGGTCGTGTTCCCACCACTGACATTATTTTAAGTTTGTTCATTACAGCTCACTTGCAATTGTATCTGGATTATTTCGATCGAATATCTCATTAGCCCACAACATCACCACCAGTTCATCATCGCCTATGTTAGTAATATCATGAGTCCAGCCAGGAACTGTTTCAACTATCTGAAATTTATTTGAATCGGTTACTAGCTCGTAAGTTTCAGCAGAAACAATCTGTTTAAATCGAAAACGGGCTTCACCTTTAATAACCAAAAACTTTTCATTTTTAGTGTGGTGATAATGGCCTCCACGAGTGATACCAGGATGTGCAGTAAAAAAAGAAATCTGACCCGCAGATGGCGTTTTCAACATCTCAACAAATGTGCCACGTTCGTCGGTGTACCCAGGAACCGTGTAGGCAAAATTTTGGGGGGCAAGGTAACTCAAATAAGTTGAATATAAAGCTCGGGTAAACCCTGTTCCAACCTCTTCAGTAATTAAAGTTTGACGACCCTCTTTAAAAGACTTTAAAAGTTCAGCAACATCACCTACAGTTTTTTTATAAACTGGTGAGATCTCTGTATAACCATTTGGGATGCCACCAGAAAGTAAAGCGATAAAAGCATCACAAACATCATCTATATATACTAAATTTATAACGGCACTAGCATCATTTATGGTAATCGGAATATCACGGGCAGTGTTATGGCAAAAAGTAGCAACTGCAGAGTTGTAATTAGGCTTACACCACTTACCAAATACGTTGGGTAGTCGGAAAATATAGCCAGGTGAACCTGTAGCATCTTGGTAGCTCCTCACAACGGCCTCGGCACCTGCCTTACTGTTGCCATATGCGTTAGAAGATGATGCCTGAATTGAGGATGTTAAAACTATCGGCACCTGACGACCTAAAGAGGC
>Ga0105356_10002571_pt1 | contig 18090 bp, 16 predicted proteins | sample GOMGulsemesocosm_3_FD_83502 | JGI IMG/M metagenome (GOLD analysis project Ga0105356, IMG submission 83502) | Methane-oxidizing microbial communities from mesocosms in the Gulf of Mexico - GOM9D Gulf of Mexico | ecosystem: Environmental > Aquatic > Marine > Cold seeps | place: Gulf of Mexico...
ATGCGTCACTTTCAAGATCTAATTTTTCAATGGAATCTAATTCGTCAAAGGATAATGTTATTACGTCGGTATCTTCATCGTATGTATTTACCGTTTTGAATCTTGCGTCTCTATAAGTTTTTGATACTGGTATGTTGTTTCTCTTTGATGCTTCAAGAGCAGATTTAAGAATGTCGGTTTTTTTAACGGCGGTGTTATGTGAGTATTTTTGATTTTTAATTAACCATTTAAAAAAGTCTTCAATCCATTCTTTGTTAACTTCAATTGTCTTTACAATATTCCTTTTTGAATACCTGTTAATAACGTTTTTAATGTTTGTATAGCCTTTAATGGTGTTTGGGCTTAATCCAATACTGCCTTTTCCATTTGGCATGTTAGGAGCTTCGTCAATAACATATTGAACGCAATCAGTTAGGAGATCGATTTTGTTGTTTTGATTTACTCTTTCGAAAAACAAATCAATTCTAAACTTTAACCAATCACTTGTTATTATTTTTCCGTTAGTACTTGCGTCATTAACGTCTTTAAAAATTTTCACTTCTAAATCCCTTAAATCTACGGTAAGTTTTTTGTTGTCGGCAACGGTTTGTTTTGGATATCCTTTGTCTGTACTCCAATGTTTGAAGTCGATACTTAAACCTGTTTTACGTTTGTAGACTTGCTTCCTGTTTAGAGATAGTCTTAGGTAGATTTCAGATTGACTGGTCTTACCTTGAAGTAAGTATTTGATAGTTGCCATAAATTAGAACATTTGAACAGAGCAAATATAATAAAGTTAGTCAACCGTTAGTCAACGAGTTGTAGATTTTATTCAATTTTAATAAAACATTTTAAAACATATAAATATAGTTTTTCTTCGCTAAGTATTGATTTTAGTATGTTTGTTGCTGATTTTATTGAGGTTTTTAAAGTGGGGGTTTTTAATAGTTTCGATTCCCGCCTCGAGTACAAGTAAAAACCTTAAGTGAAATCAGGAAAATGATTTTCTTAAGGTTTTCTTTTTTTTGGCATAGTACTTGTCTTAGAGTATTTGTTCGCACACTATTGTTCATATAACTATCTTTTTTATATATTAGCGAACATTATATAGAAATACATTTTTTAAATACCATATCACATGAAAAAACTTACAACTTTAAAATTAGTAATGGCAGTTGCAATGTTGTCATTCCTTACAGGATTCTCACAAGAAAAACCAGTAACGAAATTATTGAAATCATATATTGCAAATTCAAATCAGCTTGGAGAAACGAAACAAATAAATAATGTATTGTCATTATTTGATGATAGATATAAAAATAATGTTGCTTATGTTGGACTTTCTGGGATTGTAAAAAGAAGTTCTATTGGTTTTGAACAGTTTTCTGAGCAATTAGCCGAAAATGTTAAAAACAAAAATTATAATTTCCACATGTCAATTGGAGATATCGTTCATGAATCTCAAAAAGAAAGAGCAGGAACAGTATCGGCATTAGTAAATTTCGAATCTAAAATTGATGGAAAAGTTGCTGAAAAAGGAACAATTTTAATGAATTTAGTTGCTTCTTTAGTTAGAGGAGAGTGGAAAATTATTCACAATAACACAGTAAGAGTTTCTGAAGGAAGTGATGTAGGTAACTGTGTATGTTATTTATTCTCTAAAGGAAGTTCTTTCTTTAATGCAGAAACATATTACCCAGCGGGAGTTGAGTATGATAGAGAGTATCAATCATTCCGTGTAAGTGCTAGAGATGGTAAGCGTATCATTAAAGGAAATGATACTACATATACATGGGCTGAGAATGGTGATGTATTAGATGCTGGACGTAAATTAGGTACTGCAAAGTCTTCTGACGAAGCTGTTAAAGTTGTATTAGCACACGTTTATGCTGAAACTTGTACAAAAATTGATTTTAACTAATCAATATTAATATTATAGAAAAAAGCCTTCAAGTTATCTTGAAGGCTTTTTTGTGTCTAATTAGTTTTTATGTCTTATGCAAAATAAATATGATGTTATAATAGTAGGTGGCGGCGCTGCAGGTTTTTTTACAGCAATTAACGTCGCGCAACAACGTACCGATTTAAAAGTAGCTATACTTGAAAGAGGAAAGGATGTATTGCAGAAAGTTAAAGTTTCTGGAGGAGGAAGGTGTAATGTTACTCATGCTTGTTTTGATCCGAAAGAACTTACTCAGTATTATCCAAGAGGAGAAAAGGAGTTATTAGGGCCGTTTCATCAATTCTGTTGTGGTGATACTTTTGAGTGGTTTGATCAACGTGGAATTGAATTAAAAATAGAAGAAGATGGACGTGTGTTTCCAATAACGGATTGTTCACAGACTATTATTGATTGTTTTCAAAAGGAAATTAAAAAGCACAAAATTGAAGTATTGACTAATCAAGCACTTGTCGATTTTGAAAAAGAAGATGATAAATGGTTGGTGTCAACTAAATCAGAAACATTTTCAGCAGATTCATTAGTTATAGCAGCTGGTAGTAGCCCTAAATTATGGAAGTTGATACAATCGAAAGGACACAACATTGTTAATCCCGTACCTTCATTATTTACCTTCAATATAAAAGATGATCGATTAACCGATATTCCTGGAGTTGTTGCTCAAGATGTTGAAATTAAAGTATTGGGTACAAATTTAGAGAGCTCTGGTCCGTTATTGATTACACATTGGGGACTAAGTGCGCCATCGATATTAAAATTATCAGCTTGGGGAGCAAGAACTTTAGCTGATAAAAACTATAAGTTTGATATTTCGGTTAATTTTATTGGATTAGCAACAGATGATTGTTTAGGTAAGTTAAAAGAACTAAAACAAGATATGGCTAAAAACTTGGTGGGAAAGTACAATCAGTTTGAAGTGCCTAAACGTTTGTGGCGAAAATTGGTTAATGCCTCTCAAACATCAGATACTACACGTTGGGCAGATCTAACGAAGATTCAATTAGAAGAATTAGCCAATCAGTTAACGAATGCAGTTTTTAAAGTAGATGGGAAAAGCACTTTTAAAGAAGAATTTGTAACCGCTGGAGGAATCGATTTAAAAGAAATAAACTTTAAACGTTTTGAAAGTAGGGTTCACAAAAATCTATTTTTTGCAGGAGAAGTACTAAATATTGATGCTGTTACCGGTGGGTTTAATTTTCAAAACGCATGGACTGGAGGATATTTAGTTGCGAAGGCAATTAGTGAGTCATAAATAATAAGATAAAAACTATCTTTGTTTAAAATAAAATTACGCAATGCAAGAACAAGCATTTATACATACAGCATCTGAAATTACTATTGAAAACGGGAATGTTACTTGGGAATCTCCAAGTAATATTGCTTTGGTGAAATATTGGGGTAAAAAGGAAAATCAAATTCCTGCAAACCCTTCTATAAGTTTCACCTTAAGTAACTGTAAAACGATAACAACTTTATCTTATAAAAAGCTATCCGCTCCTTCTGAAGAATATCAGTTTGAGGTTTTTTTAGAGGGCAAAAAACAAGATGATTTTAAACCAAAAATCAACACTTTTTTCAAACGTATTGAGCAATATGTTTCGTTTATTAAGGATTACGAATTTAAAATAGAAACATCAAATACATTCCCGCATAGTTCCGGTATTGCATCTTCGGCATCTGGAATGAGTGCATTGGCATTATGTGTAATGTCTATTGAAAAGGAATTGAATCCGAATATAACTGATGCTGACTTTACTAAAAAAGCATCTTTCTTAGCACGATTAGGATCGGGAAGTGCATGTAGAAGTTTAGAAGGCGATTTAGTTTGTTGGGGAACTCACAAAGAAATTTCAGGAACTTCTGAGCTGTTCGGTGTAAAATACCCGAACGCGGTTCATGATAACTTCAAGAACTATCAAGACACTATTTTATTAGTTGATAAAGGAGAAAAGCAAGTTTCGAGTACTGTAGGGCATAATTTAATGCATAATCATCCGTATGCTGATAATCGTTTTCAGCAAGCACATGATAATTTATCTAAATTAATAGAAGTTTTTAAGTCAGGTGATTTAAAAACGTTTATTGAAATAGTAGAGAGTGAAGCATTAACATTACATGCAATGATGATGACCAGTTTACCTTACTTTGTTTTAATGAAGCCGAATACGTTGGAAATAATCAATAAAATATGGGCGTTCAGGCAGGCTTCTGGATTGCATTTATGCTTTACCTTGGACGCAGGGGCTAACGTGCATTTACTGTACCCAGAAAATGAAAAGGAACAAGTTTTAGATTTCATTAACAGTCAATTAGTTGGCTATTGCCAAAATGGTCACTATATTTGTGATAGTATCGGTTTAGGTGCTAATTTAATTGATAATTAAAACCAGAACTGAAAACTCCAATTGTAAACTGAACGCTATGATGAAGGGACCTCTATTTTACTCGAAAATATTATTATTTGGTGAATATGGAATCATTAAAGATTCTAAAGGGCTGTCTATTCCATATAATTTTTACAATGGAGCCTTAAAATTGGATGATACTTCTTCTGAAGAAGCTAAAACGTCTAATAAAAACTTAAAAGCATTAGCTAATCATTTACAGCAATTACAAGAAACTAAGCATAGTTTAGCTCAGTTTGATATTGATAGTTTACAACAAGATCTTTCTGATGGAATGTATTTTGATTCTTCTATTCCTCAAGGGTATGGAGTAGGGAGCTCAGGAGCATTAGTAGCTTCTATTTATGATAAATATGCACAGCATAAGATAACTGTTTTAGAGAATTTAACGAGAGAAAAATTATTGCAGCTAAAAGAAATTTTTGCTCAAATGGAATCATTTTTTCATGGGAAAAGCTCTGGTTTAGATCCGTTAAATAGTTATTTAAGTTTACCGATTTTAATCAATTCTAAAGATAGTATTGAGCCAACGGGTTTGCCATCTCAGCAAACTACAGGTAAGGGAGCTGTTTTTTTATTAGACTCTGGTATTGTTGGTGAAACTGCACCAATGGTAAATATTTTTATGGAAAACATGAAACAAGAAGGGTTTAGAACTATGTTAAAAACACAGTTTACTAAACATACAGATGCTTGTGTAGATGATTTCTTAAAAGGAAATATTAGTTCGCTATTCGGAAATGTAAAGCAATTGTCTAAAGTTGTTTTAAATAACTTCAAACCAATGATTCCGGAACAGTTTCATAAACTTTGGAAACGAGGAATTGAAACTAATGATTATTACTTAAAGTTATGTGGTTCAGGTGGTGGAGGTTATATTCTTGGGTTCACTGAGGATTATGATAAAGCACAAAAAGCATTAAAAGATTATAAGCTAGAGGTAGTTTATAACTTTTAGCCGGTCGTTAAGCGGCACTTGGTATATGTCTCTTTTTAAGTAATGATCTTAAAAGCTAATATTCTAACAGCAAACTGCTATCTAAATTATGTTTTCACGAAAACACAAACTGATTTTAAAAAAACTATTCAGTTTATTTTCTGTAGTTAGAGGATATAATATTTTAATCATTGTATTAGCGCAATACCTGTCATCCATTTATATTTTAGCAAAAGATACTTCATTAAAAGAAGTACTGTTTGATCCTAAGTTATTCACTCTTGTTTTTGCAACTTCTCTAGCTATTGCAGCAGGGTACATTATTAATAATTTTTACGATTCAGAAAAGGATTTAATTAACCGACCAAAGAAGTCGATGTTAGATAAGTTAGTAAGTCAAAATACAAAATTATCAGGGTATTTTGTACTCAATTTTCTTACGGTAATATTGGCGAGTTATGTGTCATTTAAGGCTGTGTTATTTTTTTCGTCCTATATTTTTATGATTTGGTTTTATTCTCATAAACTGAAAAAATACCCCTTTATAGGAAACTTAATAGCTTCATCGTTAGCCATTGCTCCATTCTTTATTGTGTTTGTGTATTATAGAAATTTCGACACAGTAATTTTTTTTCACGGATTGTTTTTAGCGCTAATTATATCTATGCGTGAAATCACGAAAGATTTGGAAAATATAAAAGGTGACTTAACACTTAATTATAAAACGATACCAGTTGCTTATGGCGTTAAAATCACGAAGATAACTCTATCTGCTTTAATCGTTTTTACACTTATTACTTCAATAGTTTTAGCAACGAATTTCGAAATAGGGAAGATGAATTACTACTTTTATTTCGCGGCAACTGTATTATTGTTTTATGCTATAAAATTATGGTTGGCTAATAAAAAAGCACATTATATATTGCTACACAATGTGCTTAAGTTTGTTATTGTTATAGGGGCGTTTAGTATTGTTTTAATTAAGCCTGATTTAATACTGAACAAGTTGCAAGTGTTAGTGACGTTGTTTTAGTTGAACGATGGATAATACATGTATAAACACGGCTAAGGGCATTAAAAAACCAGCTATTAAAACATACGGGTATTTAAGTGCTTCTAATGGTAATAAAGGTGTTGAACTTCCGTAAATCTCAGGGGTATGTTGTGGTTATAAAAACAACGATTATTGAGGCTAATACGGCCAATCCTAAATAGTTCCAATAGGTTAACCATTTTACAGATAATACCTTAAGTTTAAATACTAGAACGCCTATTATTGGAGCTGTAAATGCTAAAATCATATCAAAGTTGTACCCTTCAATACTCGCTTCTTTGTGTAATATTCCTTTTGCTACAGAGAATACAAATATCAACTCAACAGCTATTCTAAATACTTGTACATAGATTAACCATTGTTGAGGTATGTTTCGTATCCATTTTTGCTTTTTGTTTTTATAAAGAAAAATTCCTGTAAATATAAATGAAGGAATAATTAAACATAATGCAAATCTTGGAGGAAAACTATAGCTCAATAAAAAACCAGAGTTGGCTATTATTATAATATACAATTGCCATAATAGTAATCCGACGATTAATTTTTGTTTCTTCTTCTTTTGTATTTCTACATTTGAATATGTTTTTGAGATTGTATAAAACCCACCTTTAAAAACAATAAATATCATTAGTATTGTTAACCCTATATATGCTAATTGTAATGCCATACTATTTGTTTTTAGCCCAATAGTGGGTTCATTCTTTTATTGGTTTTGTGTTATCACTTAATAGTGTCAAAATTTTAGATATTGATTCCTCACCATCTTCTCCAAGAATTCCTCTTATTTCACTCATGGCTTTTTCCCATTCAGGAATTATCCCTTCAACGAATATTTTTCCTTGATGAGTGATTTCAATTACTGGAAATTTTTTTCGAGTAAGGAGTTCTTTGTCTATCAGTCTCTTTAAGTTTCTGTTTAAAGAAGATTTTTCTAAAAACACAAAGTCGGATAATTGTTTTTGGGTTAGTCCCCCAGCTTTTGTTAATACAAATAATAGGGATAACTGGCTGTTTGTAACATCAAATGGAGATAAGTGTTTTCGGAATGTAGAGGCTGTAATCCTGCTAATTCGCATTATTTTCCCCGAGATACATTCTATGGGGTTAAATTGTTCGATGTTTTTAAATTCCATAAAACAAAACTACACAATAAAAGTTGTATATACAACTTTTATTGTGTAGCGAAGATTATTCTATTGTTTATGCTGTAAAAATATTCTTATTAGGTTGATTTAGTTTAACACTTCTACGCACTTAATTCCAGACCAATCACCTGTAAAGGGAATTCCTTGAGTGGTTATATAGGTTGCGTAAACTTTATTGTTTTCAAAATCCAACCCCCAGGCTGCTTTATTATTATCTCTATTTCCATAAGAAGTAATGTATGCACAGTTGTTAGGGTCACTAACATCAAGTATGGTAATTTCACTTCCTCCTGAAGATAAAATCATGCGGTTATTTGTATTGTCTAACTCTAACTGATTTGTATGTCCACCACTATTAAACCAAGTGTTTTGGTTGGTTTCACAATTCCATGGGTTACACCAAGATGTTCTAACGATATTACTACTATCGGAGATATCTAACACTTCCATTCCGCAATAATCTACAGCAGTGTACGCGTAATTCCCATCGATTAAAATATTGTTGTATGCTTTTTGCTTATTGAAACTGTCATTAATATACCGGCTTTTTTCAAATACGTTTGATTTATCTGTTACATCTAAAACTCTAATTCCACCAGCATCATAACAAACAAATAGCTCATTTCCTTTAATATCCATCCCTCTTGCATTTGGTTCCTGTATACTATTAGGGTTTGCAACTGGGAAATCAGGATCTGGTATATAATGATCGGTTTCTATAATATTAGATTTATCAGTAACATCAAAAACATAAACTCCTTGATTCATAGCTCCCAAATACACATAATTACCATCAACTATGGCAATAGCACTTCCTTTAATAACAGAGACAGATTCCCAAAAATCAGAAACTGTTAGTGAAGTGGGATCAGTAACATTTATAATAGCTATTCCTGCTTTTGAATTACCTCCAAAAAAGCTCCCTAAAGCAATGTATAAGTAGTTTCCTTGTTGAGAAAGGTGCATAGCATGATGGTTTCCAAATTCAGAAATACTGATGTTAGTTATCTTAATTCCAGTAGTTTTCTCATAGACAGTTACACCCCCAGCTTTTTCAGATACATATAAGTAGTTTCTTCCTAATTCATCTATGACAATACCTTGCGGAAGATTGTCGGGCAAAAAAGGAGTTACTTGTGTTTCCCATAACAAATTGAAGCTTGAAGTGTCAGTTGGAGGGATTATAATTGTGTCATCACTTGTGTTACATGCAGTAATAAAAGTGATAATTATGATTAAAAAGGAATATAAAGTCTTCATGTTTAGGTGAATTAGACGATAAATTACGCATATTTATATAATAAATAGCAATACCTTTGTGCAAAATTTAGTACACATGTCAAGCGAAAGAAAGAAAACTGATAGAAAGAAGCATACAAACGATTCTTATAAAAAAGCTAATGCACCAAAATCGAAATCACCGAGGTCAAAAGCTTCTGTAAAGAAAACTGAGACTAAAGCGGTTCCTGTTAAAAAAGGATTGTCTGATGAAATTCGTTTAAATAAATACATAGCAAATTCTGGTATTTGTTCTCGTCGTGAAGCAGATTTATATATTTCTATTGGTAGTGTTACTGTTAATGGGAAAGTAGTTTCAGAAATGGGTTATAAGGTAAAGAGAGATGATGATGTTCGTTATGACGGAAGTAGAGTTAGTCCTGAGCCTAAAGCATATGTACTTTTAAATAAACCTAAAGGTTTTGCAACTACTACAAGTGAAAGTAAAGGTAGAACTGTAATGGATTTGGTTTCAAATGCAACCAATTCAAGGATTAAACCCGTTGGAAGGTTAGGAAGAAACTCTACTGGATTATTGTTTTTCACGAATGATGATGACATGGTTAAGAAGTTTACTGGTTCTAAAACTGGAGTAAAGCGTTTATTTCATGTAGAGTTAGATAAAAACTTAAAACAAGAAGATCTTAAAAAAATTCAAGATGGTATTTTAATTGAAGGTAAAAAAGTAACAGTAGTTGAAGCATCTTATATTACCAATTCACCTAAAAATGAATTAGGGATCTCTATCTTAAATACTGGAAACGGAGTGTTAAGAAATATCTTTGAACACCTTGGATATGACTTGATAAAAGTTGACTGTGTTATGATTGGTGACTTGACTAAAAAGGATATACCAAGAGGACACTGGAAACACCTTACAGAACAAGAACTTATTAACTTAAAGCATTTTAAGTAATATTTTCTGATACATAAAAAGATCAAAGTCCTTTTAAATTTATTTTTTGAAGGGCTTTTTTTATACGAATATAAATTTATTAATTGCAAGTTGACAATTCTTAATAAAAACCACTAATTTCGTTTTTTAAATTAAGAGGTAACCTATATAAAATACACATAAACATGTTATTTAATTCTATTGATTTTGCAATATTTCTACCAATAGTTTTTGCTTTATATTGGCTTTTAAAAAACTTTAATTTAAAAATTCAAAATTTACTAATTGTAGCAGCAAGTTATTTGTTTTACGGATGGTGGGATTGGAGGTTTTTATCATTAATACTTTTTAGTACAATTGTCGACTATACTGTGGGAGTGTATTTATCCAAAACATCCCATGTTGGAAAAAGAAAAGTACTTTTATGGACTAGTATTCTTATTAATTTAGGTTTTTTAGGTTTTTTTAAATATTATAATTTCTTTTTAGATAACTTTATAGATGCTTTTTCTCTATTTGGAGCTAAGCTAGAAGTAGGATCTTTACAGGTTATTTTACCAGTTGGTATAAGTTTTTATACATTCCAAACCTTAAGTTATACCATTGATGTTTATCGTAAAACATTAAAGCCTACAAAGGATTTTATTGCATTTGCAGCTTTTGTTAGTTTCTTTCCTCAATTAGTAGCTGGGCCGATAGAGCGTGCATCTAATTTATTACCTCAATTTTATAAAAAGAGAGAATTTAATCATAGTAAGGCTGTTGATGGACTTCGTCAGATATTATGGGGGCTTTTTAAGAAAGTGGTAATTGCTGATAATTGTGCTGAATATGCTAATATTATTTTTAATAATTCAGATGATTATTCCGGAAGCACATTGTTTTTAGGGGCACTGTTTTTTACATTTCAAATTTATGGTGATTTCTCGGGTTATTCAGATATAGCCATAGGTACGTCAAGATTATTTGGGTTTAATTTGCAACAGAATTTCGCATTTCCATATTTTTCAAGAGACATTGCTGAGTTTTGGAGACGTTGGCATATATCGTTATCAACATGGTTTCGAGACTACTTGTATATTCCTTTAGGTGGTAGTAGAGGAGGGGTTTCTATGAAAATACGCAATACGTTTATCATTTTTATTGTTAGTGGGTTTTGGCATGGAGCAAATTGGACATTTATAGTTTGGGGTGCCTTGAATGCAGTTTATTTTCTTCCGTTAATGTTATCTAATAAAAACAGACAAAATATAGGAGTTGTTGCTCAAGGGAATTATTTACCATCAATAAATGAATTTCTCAATATGTCACTAACATTTTTTCTAAGTGTTATTGCGTGGGTTTTCTTTAGAGCGGAAAACGTTTCTCATGCATTAAGTTATTTATCAGAGATATTCTCATTATCACTGTTCACTAAAATGGAAGTTAGAACAGGGAATACTTTAACATTAATATTAGTATTTGTAATAATAGAATGGATAGGTAGAGAATCACAATATGCAATAGAAAACATTGGGATAAAATGGAAACGACCATTTAGGTTAGCGTTTTACTATGCGTTGATAGTTGCTATATTTTGGTTTGCAGGAAAGGAACAGCAGTTTATTTATTTTCAGTTTTAGAAATGAAAAATTTTAACTTAAAAACTATTGGTTTCTTAATGCCGGTTGTGCTCGCTTTTTTAGCATTAGAAGCACTAATTAGATATATTCCTAATGATTATTCTTATAAAAAGAATTACCTGGATGATAACGCTAAAAATATTGAGACATTAATTTTAGGAAGTTCACATAGTTATTATGGAATAAACCCAGAATATTTCAAAAGCACTACTTTTAACGCAAGCCATATTTCTCAAAGTATAGATCTAGATTATAAAATTTTACAGAAGTATAAAGATGATCTTACCAAACTAGAAAGGATTGTTTTGCCGATAGATTATTTTACTTTTTACTATAGATTATCCACAGGAGTTGAGTTTTGGAGGGGAAAGAATTATGATATTTATTATCATATAAATAATTCAAATAGAATTACAGATAAAACTGAAATTTTATCTATTGGGTTGAAAAAGAATATAAAGAGAGTAAAAACACATTATTTAAAAACGGAAGAAAGTATAACGTGTTCAAAGCTAGGCTATGGGTATATCGAGATTCCTCAGGTTAGTTTAGAAGAAACGGGGAAATCAGCATCTTTACGACATACGTATGCTACTAGTATCGATTTTGATAAAAATGTTGCTATGCTTGATAAAATTCTGAAGACTGCTGAAGATATGGAAGTAGAAGTAATATTACTTACTAGTCCAGCTTATAAAAGTTACGTTGAAAATTTAAACTCAGAACAATTAAAAACTACTTTAGTGGAGATTAATAGATTGGTGCAAAAGTACCCCAATAGTAGGTATTATAATTTTTTGACGGACAATAGCTTTATGGATTTAGATTTCCGTGATGCTGATCATTTAAATAGTTCTGGAAGTAAGAAGTTGTCATTGAAACTAGATTACATTATAGAAGGTGATAGTTTAAATTAGTTTAGTTTAAAATTGCTGGTAGTGTTTTTTGATAGTACGTATTCCTATAAATTCCATTATGATTACAATTGTCAATTAAATGTAGGCTAATATTATTGGGAGCAAGTTGTTTCAGTAGAATTGAATTTTCTTGAGGACTTATTAAGAGATCATTCTTACCATGAAAAACAATGATTGGGCAGCTTGTTTTTTTAAGATATTCGTGAGTAGGTATTTTATAACTGATCAAGAATTTAGGTACAAATGGTGCAATTTTCTTTACTAAGGATTCAAATGAATAATATGGAGCTTCTAGAATTAATAGTTTGGGAGAATTGTTTGCTGCAATGTTAGTAGCCAATCCAGAACCAATTGAATAACCTAATACAATAATGTTGCTTTCTTGATATTTCGTTTTTAAAAAATCATAGACTTTTTGCATATCGTTATATAGCATTTCTTCACTTTCGAGTTGATTTTTGTTTTTACCAAAACCTCTATAGTCTACAAATAAAACATCGTAATTATTATCGGTATATAGTCTTGATCTCATTCCCCAATCATGTAATGCGCCAGCATTTCCGTGTAAGTATAAAATAACACCTTTTGTATTATTACTTTTAAAAAGAAGTGTATTTAAGACGTTGTTTTGGTCAACGGGTATATTTATTTCTTCGAACTCAGTATCAAATTGGTATCGATAATCGGTTGTTAATGTTTTAGGATGAAAGTAAAATTTTTCTTGATTGAAATAGAAAAAAGTCATTGCAAATACATATAGTGATATGATGAATAGTAAAGAGAACTTCACTATTTTTTTATTGAAAAATCGTTTGATGTAACTGATCATAATTAGCAGTGATTAAAAAATATCAATTCAAAATTAAACCTTTTTAATATAGTATAGTCTTATGTAGTGTTGAATTTAAAAATGTAAATTATTAATGATAGGTAATTTAAAAGTGATCAGTTCCTTATGGTTATTCATGTTTTTTAACATGTCCTTTTTTGGTCAACAATTAAATGAAGATTTTAAAATAAAAATACAACCAGTTTTTAACGAAGAAACACTTCAAAAAAAACATTGGTATATATCTGAAACAGGAGATTCAATTCAATTCAATAAAGTAAGGTTTTATATAACCGACTTTAAGTTTGATTTAGCTAAAAATACTCAACAAGAAATTATAAATAATGCTGTTTTAGTTGATGCATTTGATGAAAAGACACTTTTAAAAACATTGAAAATTCCTTTAAATAGAAAAGGAGGAGGATTACAATTTTCGTTAGGTATTAGTGGTGATCTAAGTGAATCAGGTGCTCTTTCAGGAGATTTAGATCCAACTAATGGAATGTATTGGGCTTGGCAAAGTGGTTATATTAATATGAAGATAGAAGGGCTTAGTCCTAGTTGTCCAACTAGAAAAAATAAATTCACTTTTCATATAGGTGGTTTTCAAAAACCATATCCAACAATAAGAAGTTTAAGTTTTCCAATTAAAGAAAATCAAAAAGAAATCACGCTAGTTGTAGATGTAGCAACTTTTTTAAATGAAGTGGATTTAAAAGAAAATCATAGCGTAATGATACCTGGTGAAAAAGCTTCAAAGTTAGCCGATTTGTCAGTAAAAATGTTTGATGTAAAATGATGAAAAAAATCACCTGTTTTATTGGAGGAATATTATTGTTGTCTTTTATTGGTTTAAAGGTACAGCAGAATATTTTTACTTATCCAGAGTATTGGCCAAAACCAATTTACGACGTTACTAATAATCCTGTTACTGAAGAAGGTTTTCAATTAGGTAGAGCATTGTTTTACGACCCAATATTATCAAAAGATAATACAATATCGTGTGCAAGTTGTCATTTACAAGCATCAGGTTTTACACACATCGATCATGACTTAAGTCACGGTATTGAAGGTAAAATAGGAACTAGAAATTCATTAGCAATTATGAATAGCGCATGGTCGGATTCTTTTATGTGGGATGGAGGGATTAATCATTTAGAAGTTCAGGCACTGGCTCCATTAACTAGTGATGTAGAAATGGCAGAAACTTTAGAAAATGTAGTTAAAAAGTTAGATACAATCTCTTTTTATAAGAAGATGTTTTATAAAGCTTTTCAGGATAGCACTATAACTGGGCAAAGAGTACTATTAGGGCTTACACAGTTTACTCTAATGTTGAATACTTATAATTCCAAGTATGATAAATATATTAGAAAAGAAGTAGGGGGAGAATTTACAGCACAAGAAAAAAACGGTCTAAAACTGTTTAGGAATAATTGTGCTTCCTGCCATACTGAGCCTTTGTTTGCTACAAATGAATTTAAAAATAATGGATTAGCCGTAGATACGACTTTGAATGATTATGGTAGAATGAAAATTACTCAAAACTCAAAAGATTCTTTGAAATTTAAAGTACCAACACTGCGAAATATACAGTTTACAAAACCGTATATGCATGATGGCAGATTTGAAACTTTACAAGAGGTAATAACGCATTATACTAATGGAGTTCAGCAACGTGAGACGCTGTCTGAAGAACTTAAAAAGCCAATATTATTAAGCCATAGAGAAAAAGTAAATTTATTGGTTTTTTTACGAACCTTAACCGATAAGGAGTTTCTGTTTAATAAGCGGTTTTCATTTCCAAAAGCATTAATAACTGAAAAATAAGTCTAGTGAATCCTATAATATTATCGATCATTGTTGCTTTACTAAGTCAATGTTTTTTCAGTGTGCTTTTTTTGTTGTGTATTAAAAAAAATGCACCAAAGTACTTATGGTTACTATTTGTAGTTATTCCAATTCCTTTTATAGGAACTCTTTTAGGGAGCGCTTTTGGTTTTGATAATCTATATGTACGAATACTATTTTCGGCAGCTAGTTTCTTTTTGGTTGGTCCATTACTTTATTTTTATTGTAAATCAATTTTATGTAAACCAATCAAGAAAACCACTCTAATACTTCATGGTATTCCCTTTTTATTGTTTAGTGTTTTGTTGATTAATTTTGCACCACCACCAGCTCCTTTTGGTGATAATGAATTTGTAAAACAAATACTGCAGTCTTCAAATAAAGGGAAGTTGCCAAAACATTTTCTAACCTCTTGTATAGCATTTTCTAATATGTTTTATAGTGTGTTAATTATTCAGTTGATAAGGAAAAGTAAGTTAAAAGTAAAAGAGTTTTATTCTGTAAGTAATTATTCTGTAACGCTTCAATGGTTACAGTGGTTAGCAGTCTTTTTTGTGTTTTTAGCAATTACGTCTTTTGTAGAAAAGTCATACCCAGGAAGTGAAAAGTCTATTCCGTATGTAAAACAATTGGGACCATTATCAAGTTTGTTTTTTGTATTCTTTTTAAGTGCTTTTGGTTTTCAACAAAATGTTTTATCTGAGCTATGTGTAGAAATTATATGTGAAGAAAAAGAGCTTAATAAAGAAGTAGTAATTAAAGAAAATAAAAAACTGGTAAAAAAGGACTTTCATGACTTAGAAGAAAGATTGAATAAGTATATGATAAATGGCGAAGCCTTTTTGAATGAAAATTTGCGGTTATCCGATGTCTCTAAAGAAATGAATATTTCTACAAATGAATTGTCTTTTTTTATTAACCAAACCTATCAAAAGAATTTTTATAAATATGTAAATGATTTTAGAATAGCACATGCGTGTAAGTTATTAAAAGATGAAACCTATAATAAATTCACCATTGTAGCTATTGGTTTTGAATCTGGATTTAATTCCAAGTCTACCTTTAATCAGGTTTTTAAAGAACAAACAAACCAAACTCCATCTGCATATCGGAAAACAGGATAATAACATTGTAAACATGTCCAGACTTACATATTCAGTCTTTTAACTAATCAGTATACAATACATTAGCCTCGTTGAATTAAAATAAAATATCATGAAAAAACTATTATCTTATTTATTATTATTGATGACTATGAGTGTTTTTGCACAAACAAACCCAGCAATTACTTCATGGATGCAAAACACTACAGGTGTAACAGGAAGTCATTGGGTTGCTGGAAATTCTACGCCAACTAATGATTCAGATTTGGCAAACGTACAATCAGTAGATTATGATACGGATTGGGTATATGTGTCAGCAACTGGAATTCCTGCTTACATAACTGGTCCTTTTCAAGATGGAAATCCATCTTTGGCAACAGCTCAAAATTCTATTTTTAAAATGCCTTTGGTTCCTACACAAAATACCGGAACATCAACGGATACTACACCTGGAAATATAGGGGTTTTTATTAACGGTGTGGCTTTGTTTGATTATCGTGATGGAGTAGCATGGAATGATTCAACGAATAATATCTGTGGAGGACCGGGTAATACTCCTTGTGGACCACCAGGAACTGTAATGGATTGGAATAGGGATGCAATACCTGCTGAAATGGAAGGTTTTGATTGTAATAAAGCGCATCCAGCAATGGGTAATTATCATCATCATCAAAACCCTAGTGCTTTTGATATGGATTTAATAGAGGTTTCAGATGTTTGTGATACCTATCCAGCAGATGGATTGTATGTCATAGATATTAATGCACACTCTCCATTAATTGGTTTTGCTTACGATGGATTTCCTATTTACGGAGCTTATGGATATGCAAATGCTGATGGTACTGGTGGTGTTGTAAGAATACAATCAAGTTACGAATTAACGGGTGCAAGTACTAGAACCAATGGGCCAAATGTAAGTGCTACTTATTTTGATGGATATTTTAGAGAGGATTATATTTTTGCTTCTCACTCCGAAGAATATTATTTAGATGAACATAACGGACGTTTTGCAAAAACTCCAGAATACCCAGCTGGAACATATGCGTATTATGCAACAGTAGATGCTAATCACAATTCAGCTTACCCATATGTTGTTGGGCCTACTTTTTACGGAAATGTAACAACTACAACAGTTGGTTCAGTACCTGGAGGAACAACTAATTATGTGCTGTCAACATCTGGTTATATTTTTAATAATTCTACAATTAAAACATATCCAAATCCAACAGCTGAAATAATTACACTTCAAATAAATGATGTTTCACATCCTGATTTAAAAGTACAATTAGTAAGTATATCAGGACAATTAATTTCTGAGCAAACACTTAAGAAGGGTAGTACCATCTGTAACTTTGAAACAGCAGCATTATACAACGGAACTTATTTTGTAGTTGTAACCAATGGCTTAAGTAAAAAAACATTTAAGGTTCTTGTGAATAAAGGGTTTTAGAGTACGATATACGCTTAATATAATAAGAAACAGTTTGATTTTTGTCAGGCTGTTTTTTCTTTTTTAGAGTATAGAACTTCCCAAATCATGAATCCGAAAACAAGGGCGTATTCAATACATAGTAGTCCATAATGGTTTATAAAAGCTTCATCTTTATAGAAAGAATAACTTAGTATAATGGTGAAGCTCCATACCAATGGGAAACGATATTTAGTAAATATTGATAAAACTAATAACATTGCCACATACCATGGGTGTATTGTGCTAGCGGTGAATAAATAAACACTCAATCCAAATAGCATTGTTGTAATTAAAGAAACTAGATTCTCTTTTTTTTGAATAAAAGCAAGAATACCTATACCCACAATAACTAAAACAGGAGTGATTTTGCCTAATGTTTTTACAATATAGTATTGATCAAACTGTAATCCGATATACTTAATTAAGTTGTGAATACTTCCGTTAAATTCAAATTGACCGAACCACAATCCAATAGTTTTAGAATAATTAGCTAATAGGTTTTTTGAGAGAAACGGAGAAAATGAAAACAAAATTATGACTCCAATAATAATATAAAAAACGAATAGTTTTTTGAACTTGAGTTGTTTGAGAAATAAAGGGAGAAATAATAAAGGTAATAGTTTTAAAACGATAGATCCGGC
>Ga0105356_10002577_pt1 | contig 18061 bp, 11 predicted proteins | sample GOMGulsemesocosm_3_FD_83502 | JGI IMG/M metagenome (GOLD analysis project Ga0105356, IMG submission 83502) | Methane-oxidizing microbial communities from mesocosms in the Gulf of Mexico - GOM9D Gulf of Mexico | ecosystem: Environmental > Aquatic > Marine > Cold seeps | place: Gulf of Mexico...
TCCAGCTACTACAGTTCTTGGCGGTGGGAACAGTGCTTCAGTAATTGAGTACGAATGGGTAGATGATAGTTCGTTTACTGGAGTAGCCTATTACCGTTTAAGACAGACGAATTTTGATGGGGGGTATGAATATCACCCGGTTGTTGTGACTAATTGTGGAGACTCTACTCCGCAAATTGAAATTTATCCAAATCCTACTTCGGGTAATGTTTTTATCAGGACCAATTATTTAAGTTCAAATTCAAAAATTGAAGTATACAGCATGTTAGGCGAGTTGATCCTCAGTCAAGATTTTGTTGAGAAAACATCAATTGTATTACCTGAGGTAAGAGGAGCCTACATACTTAAGTTAAGCACTAAAGAAAAGATTTACATAGAAAGAATAATTAAGCATTAGTAAATCTCTTTAATAATGCGGGTTTATGAACGAGAGTACCCTTAGAGTACCCTGTGTTTCTTGAGGGTTTAGAGAAACTTGAAATATATTTGAAACATTAAAAAAATAATAAGAAACATATGAAACGAATTATTTCACTTTTAGTTTTTGCCTTTTTGTTCCTATTCTTCTCAAGTGCTTTTGGTGCGAGTAATCCTATACCTCAAACTAATTATGTGATACAGAATTTTAGTAGTGACAATACGAATCATCCAGTTAGTCATGCATTTGATAATGATACAACCACTTGGTGGGCACTTTATAATGCTGCAGGCTTTTCGTTGCCTGGAACTGTAGAGTTAGATCTCGGAATCTTATATGATGTTAATGGATTTAGTTATTTACCAAATCCAACAAACGCTACTGATAAAGCAATAGGTTATGAGGTTTATCTAAGTACGAATGGCACAACATGGGGCACTCCAGAAATAGCAGGTGATTTTAATTGGTCTAATTCATTGGATGTAAGTAGACAAGATATATACTTTGGGGCAATAAATGCAAGGTATGTTAAAGTAGTTTATACGTCTAGTCAAAATACAGGGAACAACAACATTCATACTGGCGATTTAGTGATTTTCGAAAGTACTACCGCTGCAACAGGTCAGTCTAACCAGCAATTGACATTCGATCCTATTTCGAAACACTATACTACGGATGCAGATTTTACTATGACATCCGTTGCTTCTACAGGTTTGCCAGTAACATTCTCTATCATTTCAGGTCCCGCAACTGTAATAGGGAGTACTGTAGCATTAACAGGTGTAGCCGGAACGGTACTTGTGCAGGTGGATCAGCTTGGTGATGCTTCTTATTATCCAATTTCTCTAACACAGTCTTTTGAAGTGGTCGATTTATCGATTATCAATCCAGTTGTGTCAACAAAACTAACGGATGCTTTTCCAATAGAAATGCCAGTCTTAAATGCTTATCCGCTGTACGCAAGTGCAGCAATAGGTGAGCCTGGAGAGTTGTCAATTTCTAGTGTTGAATTCGAAATCGGTGGAGACATTATTTCTGGTTATGTTCAGGATGGGTATTTTTTAGGTTGGTGGAAGCCTAGTGCTATAGGGAATTATGATGTTTATGTAAAAGCTACAGGGAGCAATGGTAATGTTACAACGGATACTGTTAATGTGGATGTGGTAACAACTTCGGCTACTCAAAATGTGCAAGCATTTGATGGGGATTTAGTAAATTTTGATGGGTCAGGAACGTCAAGATGGTTTTATGGAAGTTATACCTTGCCGCAATCAATTGGAGCATATGATCAGATCATTGCTAATTTTGCAGTTACTTGTCCTGCAGTTTCTGGAGGTTGTGATGATTGGGATAGATTAGCTTATGTAGAATATAAAGCGCCAGATGGTACGTGGATGGAATTGTTTAGGTATATCACTCCTTATGGAGTTGCTTGTAATCATAGTGTTGATGTAACAGATTTCGCATCATTGTTACATGGGAATATTGAAATTAGAATGTTTATCGATACCTGGGGAACTGGTGGTTGGGATTTGCATTTGGACTTTGATTATATTGCCGGAACACCAGATCATTTGTATTCTAGTATTCAAGAAGTGTGGCATGGCGATTATAATTTTGGTAACCCCAATAAATTACAGCCTTGTGATACTGTTTCAATCGATTATCCGAACAATACGCAAAAAGCAACATTTAGGTTGACCACTACCGGACATGGTTGGGGAGGTACGAATACCAGTAATGCTGCCGAATTTTATAATGCAACACATAATTTTCATGTGAATGGAATTTCAACCTACACGCAACACTTATGGAGTACATGTAATCCAAATCCAGATAATTGTACAGGCCAACAAGGAACTTGGACATATGATCGTGCTGGATGGTGTCCGGGAACAATTGCGCCACCAAATTCTTATGATTTAACTTCTGAAATTGGTAATGCTCCATTTGATTTTTCGTATGTTTTTCAGCAATCATACCAAGATAATTGTCATCCTAATAACCCAAGTTGTGTTACTGGGGTGACGTGTAGCGATTGTAACGCAGGATATAACCCGTTTTATAGAGTAGGAGCGTATATGATCAGCTATAGTAATTCACCTATCAGTAGTGGGTTTTTTGGATTGGAAGAGGAAGAAAGTTTTGATCTTAGTCTTTATCCAAACCCTAACAACGGTTTTTTTAAAATGAATATTACTCGAGATGTGGGAGAGGTAGTAGTTACCATAAATGACATTTCAGGAGCAACGGCTAAAACGTATTATTTTAATGGGAAAATAGCTTTGGATGCTTTTCAATTTGATATATCATCATTAAGTAAGGGAGCGTATTTTATAAGTGTAAAAAACGAATATCAATCAACAGTTAAAAAATTAATTCTTAATTAATGGAAAAGAACAAGGGCTTAGAAAGAACACGTTGCTGTTAATGGCTGTAAGTTTAATAGATATTATAAGTAGAACGATAAGAAAAGTTAATGACGGATAAAAAGGTGATTGAGGGGTTTGTGTGTAGTTCTTGCGGGAGTGAGCTCCACGAATGGCACGAAGTGTATTATGATTATCGTGCTAAATTAAAACGAGCAGGAAAATTATACATAAGCTGGTGTAATAAGACTAGTGCTTATACGGTAGTAGATAGGGAAATTTAGATAGAGGTTCTAAATTCTTAAAACTATTGATTATAATGTGGTGTTGGTTGAAGTGTAAAGTCTCTCTACTGTTGAGTAGTTGTGTGAAAAAAACAGGTGGTTTTGTTACCGGGTTTTGGCTGTTCTTTTAACCGGTATGCATCGATAAGTGATAGGAGTAGTATGAGATTGTTCATGCTTTTTGGATTCTGATTTCTATTCGTTGTTTTCATCTGTAGAAATCCAATAATGGGATTATTGATGCCTCGCTAAGTCATCATTTAATAGCGTTATTTATCCTTTTAATATTGTTGCTCAACGGGCAATAATTAATAGTTATCTTATTTTATGAAATTAAATTGTAGGCTTTTCTTATTTGCCGCCATTCTTTTTGGTTTGTTGGCTTGCTCCGTACAGGGAGGGAGTAGTAAAAGTGAGCAAGAGAAAAAAGAAGATTTATCTGAACAGATTCTTTTCCTAAAAACCTTACTAGCTCAAAGTAATAGTGAAGAAGGTATCACTAAGTCTAATATAGCTTTGATACTCGCCAAAGATCTAAAGGATACTAACTCTATTGATCATATTAAATTTTTAAAGACAAAGTTTTATATGAAAGCGGGGAAGCTTGATAGTGCTATATATGCAGTAATGAGTATTGAATCTGAAGGAGCAAATATTGTACAGTATAATACTTTGTTGGGAGGTATGTTAATAAATTTAGGGTCAAATTCTTCGGCTTTGCCTTACATCAAAAAGATGGTTGAATCGGAAAAGGAAAAGGCGATTAGATTTTTTCACTTAAATATACTTGGAAGAGTGTATATGAATTTAAATAATTATGATAGTACAAAACACACTTTTAATAGGCAGTTAGAAATTGCTAAGAGTTTAAATAGCGATCATCTATATGCGAATGCGTTAAATAATATGGGATATGCGGCAAAAGAATTTGGTGTGGATGATGCAGCTGTTAAATATTTTATAGAAGCACTTAATGTGATCGATGGTATTGTGCAGAAAAGTAAAAGTGATTCTATAATTTATATGATGGCACGGAGTAATTTAGGTAATGTTTATTTTGATAATAAGCAATATCAAGAAGCAATACCTCATATAAAATATTATTATGATATAATATCTAAGGTAAACTCGCCTACTCTTGATTTTAGAGATCCAAATGAGACGATGGCTTCCACGGGTGAGCAGTTATGTAGGTCGTACTTAAAACTAAATCAGCATCAATTCGCAAAGAATATTTTAGATGAATTAAAAGGGAAGGACACTTCAGAAATCTTTTTAATACACATTGCCAATATTAAATATGTGTATTATTATTCTATAGGTCAGTATGAACTTGCATTTTCTGAAATTGATAAAATAGATGAGTTAAAGGAGGTCTTAGATAGGGAGGATGATTTGGCGACTAAGGATAAGGATGGGTATTTAGGGGTTCTATATATGGAGAATGCTAAAAATATTGGAAGGATAGAAAAGGTGAAAAGAGAAAAAGTAGAGGCCGAAAAAGCTTTCATTTTTAAGGGAAGTATTTTTGCATTAGGGTTTAGTGTTGTGTTGATTTTGTCATTGATAGTTATTTATTTTCAAAAGAAACAGAAATATAAAATAAATCGAGAACTCTTAGAGAGCGAGCAGAAGGTTATAAGTTATGCCCTAGAATTAAAAAAACGTGATATAGCGAAATTGGCCTTAGATACAGCTCATCGATCTGCATGGAGAAAAAATTTGATTGAGAAATTGAAAAAAGTATCGAAAATGGAGCGGGAGCAAATGAAGGTTGGTGTTAAAGAAATACTCCTCAATCTAAGGGCTGCTGATTCTTCAAGAGCTTCAGTTGATAAATTGCGAGAGAATATTGATCTCGTAAATGAATATTTCTACAATAACTTATCGGAAAAACATCCTGATCTGAGTAAATATGATCAGGAGTTTTGTGCTTATATAAAGTTAGGGATGTCTAATAAGGAGATAGCAATTATTAAAAATATTAGCCCAGATTCTGTTCGAACTAGTAAAAAAAGAGTGAAAAAAAGATTAGGAATACAAGGAGAGGATATGGATAGGTATATAATGAGCGTCTAGTCTAAAGATGTTGTTTGTCTAGTGAGTCTTAGGGGAATGTTGATTTCCTACTTATTGGAAATAATTATAGCTGGTTTAATGTAAGAAATGATTCTAGTGATGTAGATTTGTACGATAGATCAGTGAGTGACGTGGTTCCCCAATGATAGTGTCATTCTCGATTAGGTAAAGTTTCTACTAATTCGGTTTTAAAGTTGTGTTTTGTGGTGGTGTCTCTAGTTTAGAAGGGACATACAGGTTTTTAGAGTGTTCGTTTAAATTTAAAAATGTCTTGTAGTCTTTACTGATGCTTCAAATCTGTCTTAGTTTTTGTAGTAATTCAACGAAGGTATTAAGTTTGTTTTTTATTACATTTGATTTTCGATAAATGATGTTTATCGTATCTATCAATGAATAATATGAAAAAGAGAGAACTTGCTGCAATTATGTTTACTGACATTGTTGGTTATACGGCCTTAATGCAAGGGGATGAGGATTATGCTGTGCGTATTCGAAAAAAACACAGAGAAATTTTCCAAACAAAACACAAGTTATATAAAGGAGAAATTGTACAATATTATGGCGATGGAACTTTAAGTGTTTTTAAAAGTGCTGTTGAAGCGGTAGAATGTGCTATAGAAATTCAGCAACTTTTACAAAAAGGAGATCCTGTTAATGTTAGAATTGGTTTACATTTAGGGGATATTGTTTTTGATAATGTTGAGGTTTATGGCGATGGAGTAAATTTTGCTTCTCGAATTGAAAATTTAGGTGTAGGTGGTGCTATCTTAATTTCGGGAAAGTTAAATGAAGAACTAAAAAACCATAAAACTATCTCGACTATTTCATTGGGAAGTTTTGAATTAAAAAATATTGATCAGCCTGTTGAAATATTTGCTGTATCAAATAAAGGAATAACTATTCCTGAACCATTTGCGTTAAAAGGAAAAATAAGAACTTCAAAAACGATAGCTGTACTTCCGTTTGTAAACATGAGTACTAGTAAGGAAAATGAATATTTTAGTGATGGAATTACTGAAGAAATTATTAATGCTTTAGCTAAAATTGACAGTTTAAAAATCACTTCTAGAACTTCCTCCTTCTTTTTTAAAGGTAAAAATTTACCAATTCCAGAGATTGGTAAAAAATTGAATGTATCTACTATTTTAGAAGGAAGTGTTCGGCTTTCTGGTGATTCAGTAAGAATAACAGCTCAATTAATTCAGGTAGAAGAAGATTTTCATTTTTGGTCGGAAACATGGGATAGGAAATTAGAAAATATTTTTGAAATACAAGATGAAATAAGTTTGTTAATTGCTGACAAGTTAAGAGAGCATTTTGGCCATTTTGAAATACAAGAACGCCTAGTAAATAAACAAACGGAAGTAATTGGAGCTTATGAGTATTGCTTGAAAGCAAAATTCTATCAAAACAAGTGGAATCCCGAAGATGTAAAAAAAGCAATCGCCTATTATGAAAAAGCGTTAGCATTAGATGCTAATTACACGGAGGCAATTTTAGGGTTAGCTGATTCTTATAGCTTTTTAGGGACAATGGGTGCTATGTCTTTTGAAGAGGCTTGGGGCAAAACAATTAAGCTGACACAACAAGCTTTAGCATTGAATGATCAATTGTCGGGGGTGCATTATCAATTAGGTAATCAAGCTTTTTTTGTGGAATGTGATTATAATAAGTCGCTCCAAGAAATGTTAAGAGCAAGTCAACTTAATCCTAACAATGCTGAGGTTCAACAATTTTTGTCCTTCCTTTATATTCTTGCTGGAGAGAGAAAGATGGCACGAAAACATCTTGATTTAGCATTAGCAATAAACCCGCTTTCAGAAGAAACTCAGTTCTTTAATGCTTATTTCCATTATATGGTTGAAGATTATGAAGTATCTTTAAAACTACTTGATAAATGTTTATCTGTAAATGATAAAAATATTCCTGCACATAGCGTAAAAACGATCTGCTTATTGATGTTAGGGGAATATGATAATGTGATTAATTACTACAATTACCTTCCTTCTGAGGTGATAGTGCAAGGAGAAAAAATAGGGACGATAGGGATTGCTTATGCTTTACAAAACGAGGCAATAAAAACGGTTGAATATTTAGCGCAATTAAAAGAGCAAGCAAAGGATCCTGATGGTTTTGCAGCAGATTCTTACCTTTTTATGATGTATGCTAATACTGGTGATATTGACAATGCTTTTAAATGGGTTGCAAACGCAATAGAAACAAAATCCCCATTATTAGCCCTCCGATATGCTGATCCTCTAGTTAGTGCTATTAAAAGTGATCCAAGGTATAAGCAATTTCATAAAATTATATTTAAGACTGAAGCTGCCACTAAAAAAGTGTCGCAAAAGAAAGTTTTATTGAATGCACAAGATACTATAAGTTTTACCAGTAGATTATTGGCTTATATTAAAGAAAAAGAACCTTTTTTAGATCCCGGTTTATCTTTACGAATATTAGCTAAACAAATTCAAATGCACCCCAACCAACTTTCCTGGTTATTGAATGAAAGCATTGGGAAAAATTTTAACGAGTTTATCAATCATTACAGAATAGAAACTTTTAAATTGATTGCTAAAGATCCGAAAAACACCAATCTTACAATAGAGGGGCTTGCTTATGATAGCGGTTTTAACTCTAAAACGGTATTTAACACCTACTTTAAAAAAGAAACGGGCTTAACGCCAAAGCAGTTTTTAAAACAATAAGGATAATCATCTACCTTTTCGTTTTCACTAGTTGTTCGGGATTATAATTCTGCACTTCCTTCTTGTAATATAGAACAGTTTTCTTATTTGTATAAAATATTTTTGTGGTGTAATTAAATTCTAGATTATGAAAGCAGTAGTATGTACAAAATATGGATGTCCAGATGTTCTTGAGTTGCAGGAGGTTGAAAAGCCCACTCCAAAAGAAAATGAGATATTGGTAAGAATTCATGTCTCATCGGTTACAAGAGCGGATACCATGATGCGATCAGGGAAGCCTTATTTCGGAAGGTTATTTATGGGGTTAACAAAACCTAAAACACAGATTTCAGGAACTGGATTTTCAGGAGTAGTTGAAGCTGTCGGGAGGGAGGTTACCTTGTTTGAAGTTGGAGAAGCTGTTTTTGGAGAATCGATTTTTGGCTCAGGAACAAATGCAAAATATGTTTGTGTTTCTGAAAAGGGGATTGTTGTTTCGAAACCTTGTAACTTGAAACATGAAGAGGCTGCCTCGATATGTGATGGAGCATTAACTTCTATGAATTTTCTTAAAAATTTAGCTCATATTAAAAAGGATCAAAAAATTCTAATTAATGGAGCTTCAGGTAGTTTAGGTACTGCAGCAATTCAACTTGCTAAATATTTTGGGGCTGAAGTTACCGCGGTGTGTAGCGCATCTAATTTCCCTCTAGTAAAATCATTAGGAGCAGATCACTTAATTAATTACACAAAAGAAGATTTTACAAAAAACCAGCTACAGTATGATATTATTTATGATACGGTAGGTAAAGTCTCATATGCTAAATGTTGCTATTCATTAACTCGCTCAGGTATCTTTATGTCGCCAGTTCTTAGTTTTTCGCTTCTTTTTCAGATGATGGTTACCTTAGTTTTTAGCAAAAGAAAAGCAAAATTTTCAGCAACAGGAATTTTACCCATTAAAGAACTCGCTACAATGCTAATTAATTTAAAAGAGATTATTGAATTAGGAAGGCTCAATACTGTTGTTGATAAAATTTACTCGCTTCACCAAGTAGTGGACGCTCATGATTATATAGATAAAGGGCATAAAAAGGGGAATGTGATTATTGTTAACGAATAAATACTTGTTCCTATGAATGTTCTAATTTTTAAAACTGACATTTCAAATCAAGAAAAAACAAATTCAGTAGAGCTCCTTTTTAAGGATCAATTTGAAATCTTAAAATGGTCTGTTGATACAGAAGATGTTGATAATGTATTGCGAGTTGAATCAAGTGGTAAAATAGATGACAACTTTATAATTAATCTTTTAACGACATACAAAATTTATTGTGAGGTTTTAGAGGGGTAAACATTTTAATGTCATTTATACAAGCTATTCAATTTCATACGTTCGGAATTATAATTCTGAACAAGCTAAGGTTAAATCCGAACAGTTAGTTTTTAGGCTAAATATAGTTTTGTATCAACAATAAAATTATTAAGAAGAACAAAATTACAGCGATGAAAAAAACACTATCAATAACGCTAATGGCACTACTAGTAACAACAACAACTGTTTTTAGTCAGCAATTAACGCAAACAGTAAGAGGTTTAATAATAGATGCAGATAGTAAAGCACCTTTAATAGCTGCAGAAATAAGAGTGATAGGTAGTGATCCATTAGTAGGGACTGTTACTGATGTAGATGGCAAATTCAAAATAGAGCATATACCTATCGGGAGAGTTTCCCTTTTGTTATCTTATTTAGGGTATGAAAATACAACAGTTACCAACATCATTGTAAACTCAGGAAAAGAAGTTGTTTTAGATTTAAGCATGCAAGAATCTATTGTTAAAATGGATGAATTTGTGGTGAAAGCTTATGAGAAAAAAGGGAAAGCAATTAACGAAATGGCACTGGTTAGTAGTCGTTCGATTTCGTTAGAAGAATCAAAGCGATATGCTGGAGGTTTTGATGATCCATCCAGAATACTCTCCAACTTTGCTGGAGTAACCAGTACTCAGGATGGTAATAACGATATTATTGTTAGGGGGAATTCTCCAAAATATATGCTATGGAGATTAGAAGGTATAGAAATTACTAACCCCAATCATTTCGCAGATCAAAATGGTATAGCTGGAGGTATTAGTGCTTTAAATAATAACTTGTTAGCAACATCCGATTTTGCAACAGGCGCTTTTGCTCCAGAATATGGAAATGTATTGTCTGGTGTTTATGATGTGAAATTAAGAACAGGAAATAACGAAAAAAGAGAGACTGCAATTGGTTTAGGAATATTAGGGACAGACATTGCTTTGGAAGGACCATTTAAAAAAGGTTATGCTGGATCTTATCTTTTTAATTATAGATATTCAACTATTTCATTGGTAGATAAATTGGGATTAGTTGATATTGGTGGTATTCCAAAATTTCAAGACATGGCTTTTAAAATAGTGCTACCAACAAAGAAATTTGGGATATTCTCACTATTTGGATTAGGAGGGAAAAGTGGGATCAATTTAGATGATATTACTCCTGCGATATGGAATACACCTACGGATAACGGTCTCAATAAGAATATTACCGAAGACTTAGTGAAAGATACGTATTTGGCCAATGGAGGAATAAATCATACCTTAATCATTAGCAATAAAAGCTTTCTGCAAACCTCTCTGTCCTATGCTGTTGAAGGTTTAGATGATGAAATTTATGAATCTGAAATAATAGAATCCCTTAATAATAATGGGGACATTGTAATTGATACGGTTGGTAGAAATCTAAATTTTAAGGCTAATTTAAAAAAGTCCATTTATCGAGGGGGATTAAAATATAATTATAAACTAAATGCTAAAAATAACTTTCAAGTTGGGGCAAAATATTCATTATTCGCTTACGAGAATTCTCAGAGTTTGTTTAGTAACAATCAACAAAACAAAACCTCGTTAGTAGATTTTAATGAAAATATTGGAGTTGTTAATAATTTTATTAGTTGGAAATATCGCTTAAACAAGAATGTGACTGTTGTGTCGGGTTTTCATAACATGAATGTGTTGTACACGAAACAAAGCACCTTAGAGCCGAGGGTTGCCATTAGTTGGAAGCCGAATAACATCAATACTATAAATATAGGCTATGGCAAGCATAGTAAAATGGAAAGCGTGCACAACTATTTTACACAAATAACCTTAGCTGATGGAAACACAGTTGAGCCTAATAAAGATTTAGGGTTATTAAAGGCTCACCACTTTGTTGTAGGATACGAAAATAGGTTGTCAGAAAATGTGAGGGCTAAAATAGAAGTGTATTACCAATATTTATATGATTTACCAGTAGAGAATAATGATACGAGTTATTACAGTTCAATCAATGAGGGCCTAGATTATAAATATGTTGATTTAGTAAATAAAGGGACGGGAGAAAACTACGGTATAGAATTAACCTTAGAACGTTTTTTTAATAAAAACTATTACTATTTAATTAATGCGTCATTATACAGTTCAACCTATAAAACATTAGATGGTATTGAAAGAAATACACCATACAACGGTAATTATTTGGTGAACTTTTTGGCTGGAAAAGAATTTGTGAAATTGGGTAAAAAGAAAAATCAAACCTTGGCTATTAATGCTAAAATATTTTATGGTGGAGGAAAAAAAGTAATCCCTTTGTTGAGAGATAATAAAGGAAACTTGATTGTAGATGTACCAAACAACAAATTTTGGGATTACGGAAAAGCCTACGAAGATAAAATTGAAGATGCCTTTCAGTTGACACTTTCTGCAAGTTATAAGTTTAACCGAAAAAAAACGACACACGAAATATTTGTTAACCTAGATAATATAACTAATCATAAAGGTAAAATATCCGAATTCTATGATGAAAACGAACCAAATAACATTGGTTATCAAACACAGTTTGGCTTTTTTCCGAATGTCATGTATCGTGTTTATTTTTAGAATTTATGTCTGAGAACAACTATTTAGCTGGATCGATTAGTGCAATATTTTCATCTAATGTTTTAGGAGCTATTATTGAACACTACTGATAAAAAAGTTAAATAGACGGCATTATAATCCAATAAAGTACTCTAAATCCAATAGAAGAAAATATTCTTTCGAGATTTTAGACATGGCCTTCTCTATTAACATGCTTTTATAAACTTGTGTTTTTTTTAGTTAAGTACAGTAACTGTTCTTTTTTCAATGTCAATTACTTCATTGCCAAATGTTCCTTTAATAATTATAAAATATGTGCCTGCAGACACCTTTTGTCCATTAGTGCTTTTCCCGTCCCAGTTAAAAGTTGGTACAGAGCTTTCGAAAACTTTAGTTCCCCAGCGACTATATATTTCAACAGAAATGTTGTCGCTACATGGGTTAGAAATTCCTGCGATATGATAGGTGTCATTTATTCCATCTTCATTTGGTGTAAAAACATTAGGAATTAATTCAAGGCTATCCAGCGGAGGTGTTACCATTATGTCAAATAACATGGTGTCAGAAATTCCGGTAGGACAGTCAATAGAAGTTAAAATGGATTTAACGTTGTAAACATTTCCGATTTGTTCGCAATCGGGGGTCCAACAAAATCTAGTGGCTATATTATTCGTGTTGATTCCTCCATTGGGTACTTGAGTTGTTAAAGAATCGTTATACATATAGTTGTTAGAAACATTAGGGTAATATGCGCCATGATTAAAAATGTCTGAAGTAATATTCATTTTTAGTGAGTCTACAATGTCGTAGTTCTGAAACGATAGGTCTTGACAATATTCTTCTCCATAAGGAATTGAAACATTATTTATGGAGCCAAATTCGACTGTTGTAGGGGTGACTTCAATGTTAAATTCGATACTGTCTAAAGAGAGGCCTGCACAGCCAATTGAAAATGCTCTCACTTTAAAAGGAAATGTTCCGCCCATTTGGTCACACTTTGGGGTCCAGCAAAATCGATTTGCAACAATTCCTATATTAAACTCTGCTCCAACTGTATTGTCATATGTGTTAGGAGGAGTCACAACGGAATCTGTCCATATTGATCCATTATAATTATAAAAATAATGAAGATTCCCATTTACATCTGGTACAGGGTCAGTTTTAAAAGCGCCTGAATCAAATATAGGTGAAATCATTTCAATGTATAAGGTGTCCAATGTATTAGCGTCATTGAATATCAGGTCTTTGCAGTATAATTTGTTATAAGGTATTTCAATTGTTTGCCCAGGTGTTGGTTCTGAATTAAGAAAATTAGGTAATGATCCTCCAGTACAATTTAAAGAGCCGTATTGAATATCTCTTCTAACCTCACCTATTTTAACGCCATTTCTAAATTCTTCTACTCGAATAGCAAACGTGTAAAATCCCAGTTGAGCTGGAGATGCTGTAATATCTCCTGTTACAACATCAATACTCATTGGTACTCCTCCAATTATATTGCTTAAACTAAATGTCGCACTCCAGGGAACAAGTGGGTAGTAAGGGTAGGCTCCAGTCCCTGCAAAAGTATTTATAAAAGGTGTGGTAGCACCAGTATTTACACTTCTTAATGGAGTGGTTAATGTATAGACCAACGAATCACCATCGGGATCAGAAATATTAAAATTAAAAGTTTTGATTGTGTTAACACAGAAGTATGCATCGGGTGGATAATTTGCAAAAATTGGGGAAGAATTATTTCCTAATAATGGATCAGGAATTTCACAATAAAATGTCATTCCTTGTGGAGTAGCTGGAGTAATATTTAGGTTAGTTGACAGGTAATTTCGGGCAAAAACTTCTGCTTGTAAATAGTAACCATCTACAAAGTTTGGTATGGTTATTATTGCCGATTCATAAATCCCCTCTTCTATCTCAACTTGGTTTGGGTCTGGGGTGTAGCAAGGGTCGCCAAGACTTACGAAAGAAGATGAAATTAATGGAGCGGTAATAACATCTGTTTGACTATTTGTGCCAATTTCATAAATACCAACTAATAAATTTGTTGGCATTGGTGCAGTGCTTGTTGAGTTATTGTCCCTGTATATTTTCGCATGAATTTTATATTGATTTTGACTTATCCATTCAACACGTAAATCACCTCCAATAATGTGCGCAGCATTAGAGGTGTAAATGGAACTAATTATTATGAAGGCTAAGAAGCATATTTTTTTCATCATTATTAAATTTTGGTGTTGAATCTAGTCTGGTCCATTATCGTTATTAATTTTTAATTACTTAAATCTTTGAGATAAGGATCGTGTCAACTTATGCGATTGGAATATCGGAAAAAAGAAGGACTTTATCCTTGATATTGAAAAATAAAGTAGGTAACGTTCTTGTTTATAGCGGATAAAAAGTAATACAACAGATGAAGTGATATGTGTTTTAATACAAGGAGGGCGCAAATTTAGTAACTTTTAACCCTCAGAATATATTGCTAATAGATGTATTGCAGGGGTAATGATTGCTGGAGTAAATGCAAGAGTGAGTGTTTTCTATTACTTGTTCTTTGTCGCTAACTCCTTTTATTTTTTTTTCTTGAGAAAGAACGGAGTAAGTTGTTTTAGCTATTTTTTCCATGCTAATATTTCTCTGTAATTCTTTTAAAAGAAATGGTTCTGTCGCATTTAAAATTTATACTGTAGTAGACATGTCGGTTATTCTCTTTTGAAAGGTTTGTGCTAGTTCTGTAGTGTCTGAAATGCTCGTTGAGAAACCTCTTAGATGTCACTTGTTAGGTCTGTCAATTTAAAGTGTAACTTATAACCTGTAACTAAAAATTATCTCATCATTTACATTTATGATGTGCATTTTAGGCGCACTTAAAAAGTAGGATACATGAATTTCAGAGGCATATATACTGTTAAGTACTATCTTAAAGTAAAAAAAATAAGCTGGCTTCTTCGTTAAAAAGGGTGTTCTTCTTTATTTTACTTATTTAAAAAATGTAGGCTTTTCATTTTTTTAAACTAAAAAAGCCTTGTAAACAATGTTTACAAGGCTTTTAGTGAGTGGTGCCTCCAGGAATCGAACCAGGGACACATGGATTTTCAGTCCATTGCTCTACCAACTGAGCTAAGGCACCATTCAAATGGGCTGCAAATGTAACTAAATTATTTAGTTTAAAAAACATTTATTTACATTTTGTAATTTTGAATTTTAAAATAATCATGAATTTTATAATAGATCAAGGAAATACATTTGCAAAACTAGCTGTTTTTGAGGGAGATAAGTTGTTGTTGTCCGAAACGATTAAAGAAATAAATAATGAAAAAATAAATTTATTTATTTCTGATAAGCCTATTAAAAGAGCTATTCTTTCATCTGTAAAGGAGAATGTCGATCAAAACTTGTTAAAAAAGTATAAATTAATTCGCCTCACGCATCTTACGGCTATACCTTTGCAAATAAAATATAAAACACCCGAAACGTTAGGTGTTGACAGAATTGCAGCTTCAGTTGGTTCACATATATATTACAAGAACCAAAATGTGTTGATTATAGATATCGGAACATGCATAACTTTTGATTTTGTGAATTCAAAAAATGAATATTTAGGTGGTTCAATTGCCCCTGGATTTGAAATGAGGTTTAAAGCATTAAACTATTTTACAGGAAAATTGCCATTAATAGCGTTTGATAAAAAACAATTGAAATTAATTGGAGATACAACAGAGAGTTCAATGATATCTGGTGTTTATAATGGAATGAAAAATGAAATTGAAGGAGTAATTAATAACTATATCGAACAATATGATGCTTTAAAAATAGTTGTTACGGGAGGAGATACAAATCTATTTGATTTAGAGCCAAAAAATCGCATCTTTGCAGACGAATTTTTAGTGCTAAAAGGATTGAATGAAATTTTAAATTATAATGCAGAATAACAAAGTATTTATTGTCTTATTGTTTGTCTTAAGCGGTGTTATCGCTTTTGCTCAACCAACTACAGTTTCACCATACTCTAAGTATGGCCCAGGTATAGTAAGAACTAAAACATTTGCTCGTAACTTCGGAATGGGTGGTGTAGGTATTGGGTTGCGGTCTAATAAAGAAATTGGGTTAGTTAATCCAGCGAGCTACTCTGCTTTACAAGTAACTACATTTGATGTTGGTTATACAAGTAATTCATTGTGGTTAACTGATGGTATTGAAAAGCAAACTGAAACAAAATCATATATTGATCATTTGGTTTTTGGTTTTCCAATAGTTAAAAATGCATGGGGTATGAGTTTTGGGTTTTTACCTTATTCTAATGTCGGATATAATTATTCCGAAGTTATTGAAGACCCTAACGCAGGTAGTGTTAGTTCGTTTGAGAATGGTGATGGGGCAATAAATAAAGCCTATTTTGGAAATGGATTTGCGATTAATTTGGATTCTTCGTCTAATATTTCTTTTGGGGCCAATGCGTATTTTTTGTTCGGTTCAATAAATTCAGAAAAAACGGTTTTGTATGGCGAATTGCCAGGAGCTTATAACGTTTTAAATAAAAAAAGAGTAGGAGTTGCTGATTTTGGATATGATTTTGGATTGCAATACAAAAAAACAATAGAAACAATTGATGATGATCCTTTTATAATTGTAATAGGAGCAACTTATGTCTTAGCTGCTAATGTTAAAACGGAGACAGATGAAGAGCAATTTACTTTTTCTGGGGTTGATGAAATTGTTACATCTACGGAAATCGAAAATATTGTCTTTCAAAATACAGATGTTAAGGGTGTGATGCAATTGCCTTCGGAATTAGGTTTTGGAGTTTCTTTTGAAAGAGAGCATCGGTGGTTAATCGCAGCGGATTTTAAACTGACAGATTGGGGGAATATAGAGAGTAATGGTCCTGTTTATAAGTATAAATCTAATTACTCATTTAATTTGGGGGGACAAATTATTCCAAAACATGATGGCCAAAAATACATGGAAAGAATGGCCTATAGAGTTGGTGCTAGGTATTCTAACTCTCACATGGATATAAATAATGTTGACTGGAATGAGTATGGCATAACATTTGGATTAGGGTTGCCAGTTAGAAGATCAGAAAGTAGTTTTCCTCGTTTAAACTTTGGGTTTGAATATGGAAAAAGAGGGACTGTAGAATCAAGATTGATAGAAGAAGAGTTTTTTAATTTCAATGTTGGGTTAACAATAAACGCTACCTGGTTTAGGAAAAGAAAATACGATTAAAATAATAAAAATTAGAAAGATGAAAAAGATAGCATTAATACTGGTAGGGTTAATAATGAGCGTAGGATCATTTGCGCAAGGGAAATACGGAGCAACTCCTGCAGATAGTATTGTTTGTATAGAGAGTCTGATCTACAAAGATTATCTGAAAAGTGAGCCAGCATTAGCAATGAGTTTATGGCGAGTAGCCTATAAAACGTGTCCTAAATCACAAAAATCATTGTATATTAATGGTGTTAAAATGTATAAAAAGTTAGCTAAGAAAGAAGTTGATGCCGCAAAAAAACAAACTTATTTGGATACAGTCTTTTCAATATATGATCAACGTATTGAAATGTTTGGTCAAAAAGCGATGGTTCTTGGTCAAAAAGGGCAGGCGATGTTAAGTGCTAAGCAAGATAAAGAAAAAACATATGCTGTGTTAAATGAATCAATGGAATTGGGAGGAGACAAAACTCAGTCTGGAACATTGGTGGCAATGATGTTTACTGTTATTAATTTAGAAAAAGCAGGTAAGAAAACAAAAGAAGAGGTCGTTCTAATGTTTGAGAAAACATTAGCAATTTGCGCGTTGAATAGAGAGAGTGTGAAAGGTGGTGAAAGATATGTAAAGGCTGCAAAAAAAATTCAAAATGTTACTTCACCTTATTTAGATTGTGCGGTTTTAGTTCCTTTAGCGGATAAGAACTTTGAAGCAAACAAAACAAATGTTGATTGGTTAAGAACAACGATGAGATTGTTAAAGAAAAACAAGTGTTATTCTACTGATGATGGAGCTGTAATATATGGTAAAGTTGCTGAGAGTTATTTCTCTGTAGAGCCTTCTGCAAACGGAGCAGCAGGGATAGCAACTATATATCTAGGGAAGAAAGATTATACAAAAGCAATAGAGTGGTTCCAAAAAGCTGTTGACATGTCAGAAACTGATGGTGAAAAGGCTGAGTACACTTTAAGTGTAGCAAAAGCCCATTCTTACAAAAAGAGTTACTCAAATGCAAGAACGTTTGCTTTAAAAGCTGCTAAATTAAAAAGTGGATGGGGAGCTCCTTATATGTTAATTGGAGATTGTTATGCACA
>Ga0105356_10002580_pt1 | contig 18046 bp, 9 predicted proteins | sample GOMGulsemesocosm_3_FD_83502 | JGI IMG/M metagenome (GOLD analysis project Ga0105356, IMG submission 83502) | Methane-oxidizing microbial communities from mesocosms in the Gulf of Mexico - GOM9D Gulf of Mexico | ecosystem: Environmental > Aquatic > Marine > Cold seeps | place: Gulf of Mexico...
ATCAACCTCAAGTCAACCTTTCCACAAGAGAAGTTATAGGGTCTGAAGTGTTAGTACGCTGGCACCACCGAACACACGGAATGATTCTACCCGAAGAATTTATCCCAATGGCGGAAGACATGGGAATCATTAACGAGCTGACCAAATGGGTTCTCAATACTGCCTGCCAGCAACTACGGGAGCTGATCGGCCAAGGGGTTAACAATCACAGAGTATCAATCAATATCAGCGGCAAGGACATTAGCTCCCCTGAATTCTTAAGCGATGTCTCAAATCTACTAATGAGAACCGATACCTCTCCTCAGCTCCTTACTTTTGAGCTAACAGAGTCAGTTATGGTCGACAATTTTCAAGACGTCAATTACATCATGAAAACGCTCTCCAATTTAGGTATGCATTTTTCGATTGATGATTACGGCACCGGCTATTCATCTCTTTCTTACATATCCCAAATGGCATTCACGGCTCTAAAAATCGACAAAACATTTGTTCAAGACATGGACCGCGACGCCAAGAACTTCACCATCATCAAGACCACACTGGACATGGCCCAAGCACTAAATTTGGACGTTGTCGCTGAGGGCATCGAATGCCCTCGTATAGAACAACTACTGATTGATTGCGGCTGTGAAATTGGACAAGGGTTCTTCTACAGCCCGCCGCTGTCTTTTGGCGAATACTGCAAATGGCTACACGAATATCAGCGCCATCAAAGACACCTTAATATCACAGCAATATAATCAGCTGCGCATGTTAAACGGGTGATAAGAACTAAATTCTGCTTAAAGCGAAGAAGTTCAATCTACGCAAGCTATCGATCGTTTAGTAAACTGTGGTCTTGCCAACCTTAGCAAAATGTTCGGCTAATCTGTAATAGAACAAGGGTTCAGTAATACTTCCATCAGGACTTACCTAAGCCAGCCTGTTCGTTTTGAGCTTCTGGCATCGATAAATAGCTCTTTCCCACCATATGCCTTAGAACTAACCCTCAGCTGGCAGCCCCTTCAGTATCCATCTTCCTTTGTCGCCTAGTTTCATTGGTGCAATAGCTCTAACCGATAGTGGTTTGGCAATAGCTCTGATATTCTGCGTCGATTAAATCAGTCGTGTTTCGCCCACCGGCAGCGAGGCTGTTGGCCTCACATCGGGTTCACCTTAAGCTCACTCAGATCAGCTATCCGATGACCAACAAACGAAACTCAAAAACCATCTAATTTACAACAAGTTACAGACATAAAATGGCAAAATCAGCAGAAAAAATAAAGACTTCAGAAACCGCTCACACCCCTATGATGCAGTGGTGTGTTAGTGCTGATTTATATGTGTTTTTTAAGGATGGTGAGAAAAATCTATACTAAAAGCTACACTTTTAGATTGGCTCTTATTAGACTCGATTGGACTATATAGAACATACCCAAACACCTACTAATCCCCCCCTCTGTATTTAGGCAAAAACAAGAAGACTGAAGGCATAAAGCCCAGTGGCAATTCTACCACCGGGATATTCTAATATTCATATTTGAATAGGTAGCTAAAAGGCTGACACTATCCACAACGTCTCCACATATTTTTCCCATGACAATTCCATTTAGAGCTAATCCACACCCAATGCCTTAAACACCGCATCCACAGGGTCCGCATAAAAACTTGTCTGAAACTTGGTAAATAACTCCGCTGGTATTGACGGTATGTCTGCTGCGCTACTCATCGGCAAAGCTACTTTCTTTGCCCCTGCATCAAATGCCACCTGAAGACACTCAGCAATACTCGCTACTGGGGTAACGCTTCCCCCCAAGCTCATATCACCCATCACTACCATTTGGTTTTGTACTGGCTTTCCTAGCAAGCCTGATGCGAAGACCACTAAGCTAGCCAAAGCCAGATGAGTGAATGGGCCGGTATTTTGTAACTCCACGGCATGAAGATGAAAATCATGATCAACGACCTTGGTTCCAGCGCTGATCCTGCCGGCATTTGCTTTGAAGAAATCGAAGGCAATTTTCACTTGTTCTTTAGCGGCACTTGAATTCCATAATCCCGAAGTCACTAGCTTCCCTGAACCTTTTGTGACTTGAAGCTCTAAACGATACAAACCGGGCATGCCTTTGTTACTCAGCCCTATGGTATGAAGCACACCAGGCTTAGCTGTCCCTTCTGGAATAAGTCCTCCACCACCTTGTTCTTTAACCGCAACAAAATTCTCTTCCAAAGAGTCGTTATCGATATAACTGAAATGGACATCATAAAACTCCATTCCACCGATTTTCTTAAGCTGCTCCTTAACTCTACGGCGCACTTGTAAGGCATACTCTAAACACTCACGTACATCTTCTTTTTCAAACTTTCCGTGTGGAAATAATAATTTAATTAAACCTGATGTGGTTTTTCTTACCGCGATAACATCCCGCTGATTAAGGTTATTCCCCAGCTTGAAATATTTATCGATTGCATCTGCAAAGCTTCTCTTGCGCATCTCGCGATAAAATTCTGCAAGATAATCAACGATCAAACCATACTTGTCCGTGAAAAACTCAGGGCGCATTTTTGGAATTTCCCAACCGGGGATATACGCATGAAAGCGATCAAAGAAGGCAGAGTCGATCATAGCGTCTGGGAACGGGGCTAACAGATGGCTTGTTTTAACCAGGGACTCAACGCTTTGATTGATATTGCCGATAAACACCATACCGGCTGAGGCTTCCATCTGCTCCCTGCCACGAGCAAATGACCCTGACGCCATGTAATCCTTCATGATTTGAACACCGTCTTTATCTTTGAACGAGATACCAGCAACCTCATCGAAGGCAACTAGATCCCACAGGCCAACAAGACCAACACGGCGCGTACTCATATTGTAAAAAAGGTTGGCGACAGTAGTTTGGCCGCCAGAAACTAAGATACTGTTGGGCGAGCACTCTTTATAGATATGGCTTTTTCCCGTACCACGGGGCCCTAATTCACAGACGTTGTAGTTGTTCTCTACGAAGGGGATCATCCGCGCCAACAGGTGCCACTGAACATCAGCATCAAGCGTTGACGGCTCCATACCAATTGAGCGAACCAAAGCCTCACGCCATTGAACCGTGGTCAACGCTGCGCGTCCTGCGTACAGTTCATCCATATTCATATTGGGCATTTGAATAGGCTTTAGTATGGTCACACCAAAAGGCGAACCAGACTGACCCTCTTCATGAAAATAACTCAGTGTCGCAATGACCCAAATACCGCCGACCAACAGTTTTTCGTATTCTTTGACAATACCAGCAGAGATCTCGGCATCTTTAATTCCTAGATTACTGAATGACGCCTCGTACTTATCTTTCTTTTCATTAAGTCGTACGGTTACTCGATCAATGACCTTATAGGTACCACGTTCACGCACTAACGACTTCACTTTTTCAGCTTCGTCAGGACGAACATAGTTTTCAGCTAAGATGGTCTTAACATTCTCCAAGCCTTTCTCGATAACTTCTTCATCATCTGAGGCGCAGTACATGCCAAGCAAATACTCCAGCACATACACGGGAACATTGGCTCCCTCTTTAATCAGCTTGGTTAAGTCTTTACGAACAACCCTACCGCCAAAGTGCTGGTTTAGCAGCTTATCGAGATCGACATCATCATTCGAAACGTTTTGTGTATCATTCATATCAGTCATAGCAATATTCTTGTCTTCGTCTAAAAGAAATCGTCGGTAAACGCTAAATCAATAGTCACTTTATAGCGCTCAAGTTCGGTATCGAGGTCTTTGTCTTTAATAATCAGGAAGTAATCACTGTTACGATTAAACTCGCTTCCCTGGAGAGATAAGCGTACTTTCTTCACCCGCTCAGTCATAGAGTCTGATTCGCTATCAAAGGTAATAATCTCTTCACTGGAAACCACCTTATTTTCATCATAAATAGCGACAGCAGCCGTCATCGGTAGCGCCTTATCATCAACAGCTTCTGTCTGTAACAGATCAAAGCTCTGGATATTGTTCACCATTTTCAAACTGGACTTAGCGGAGATAACCCCTACCTTACTTTTGGTACGGGCAACTGCATCATCACCACGTAGCGCTTTAGCGATTAACACTGGCACCACAATCTCTTGGGGCATCACGCCACCATGAACGAAGCGTGCACCGCCAACAAAGTGAAAACGATTAGCGCCTTTAGGTACCCAGAATTTAGTATCCGCTTCTGTCCCTGCCGTCACTCGTGTTGAGCCGTATAAAGCATCTTCCGGTTCAGCCAGATTCTGACCTACCACGTAACGCTTTTTGCTTTTAATATAGTTAGCTGGTTTTTCAGCGATACTGGTTCTATCGGCATCTTCTAGTTTTCTTTGCTGGAATAAAAATCCATGATCAGCGGTTACAATAACGGTTGAGGTATTAAAATGCATTTGGGCCTTGCGGACTAGCTCGGCCAGCTCACCAATGGCGTCGTTCACTGCCTGAAATGTGCGATTTTCAGTAGCCGCATCATCACCAATGGCATCGACGACATTGTGATAAACATAAATCAAATACTGATCTTTAAGAGCCAGGCGTCCATCGTCCCTTGACCAGCCTCTTAGGGTTTCAGCTGTGATGGCCATACCTTCGTAGCTTTCTAGAATTTTATTCCGCTGCTGTGTACCCTGACTGGATATACCATCAACCAACACATCATCACTGTCATTTTTATAACCCAGTGTTTTGTGTGGGAGCAATGAAGCCATACCCAGAGTCGTATAACTAGGAACTACGCCCAACTGCGTGGTTAGCGTTGCTTTGCTATAGCGCTTCTCATTAACACGCTGCTCCAACTCTACTGCGGCTTCATAACGAAAGGCATCAGAGATGATCACCATAACGCGTTTCTTTTTAGCACGGTCTAACGAACGCTCTACAGTATGTTTATAAAATTGATGCTGTAGAGGTATATCGGTTATTTGCCAATCATTTATTCGGTTTTCATTGGCTAGTCTATCGCCCCAGTTTTTCGCCAAGTTATCGATATACCAATAGCTATAACATTGCTCAACAGACTCATCGAGCTTCTTAAGCAAGTCAACATGGGCCACTTGTGAAGCTGCATGGTAATGACGGTATGCCATATCAAACTGATAGAGTTCGCTTTGATAGGCGTTATAAATCGCGTCACAACTAGGGTAATGAAATCCTTCGTCATGAGTCCTTCTCAAGCTAAAGAGCTTTATAGCTGCATCGAGAGCATCGTAAATAACGCGGTATTTTCTGCGTGTATCATCATCCTTATGGCGTGAAGCCCAATAACTATCACGACGCTCACTGACCACATCACTAAAATTCTGTAAGTCGCTTGATGTGGCTTGTGGGATCACCCCAGCCATAGACAATATGATTTGCCGCTCGACCGCTTCAAACGTTGCCACGGGGGCCAAGGCATCCATAGTAAGATCAGTAATTTTATCGGCTATACCCAATGCATTAGCGACCCAACCTGAAATAGTATCGAAGGCCGTGTAATAACGAGAACTGTCACGCCAACGAGAATTCAATGCCCTCACCGAGGCCTGCGCACTAGCCGACGGCAGTATTTGATTCGTCGCCCAATCGGGTATATTACCGAGGTTTTCGCAAAAACCTGTTACCAGTAAGCGAATCAAGAACCGCCCAAAATTAAAGCTAGCCTCACCATTAAGCTCTTCTTGACTAGGTTGATAGCCAAAACTGATTTGAAGTTGTTCAACAAAGGTTTTTTGTAGACCAAACTTTTCAATATCGGCAATAATACCCGGCGTAACTTCCAACCCCAAATCATCGTCTGCCGTTTGGCGAGCAATCGAGAAGAGAATGTGATTGATATCAGCTTCATCGGCTTTTGCTAATACGGCAATCATCGCTATATCTATCGCCAATTCATTTGCATCAGAATGAAGCCATTTTTGTAAACCTGATATGCGCCCCTTACTCCCCAAGAATTTTTCACGTTGAGCTAGATGCTCACGCATACTTTGCTGGTATAAACCGAGATCGTTGAAAATGATAGAAATACGGTCTGCATAAAAAGAGCGGGAGTATAGTTTGATATCCAAAAGCCAGTCGCTCTTCGCTTCAGGCTCTTCTATAGGGAAATATAAGAGATAACGACCTTCGGTATCTTCAAGCTCTAACTTAAGCTTAGTGCCAAGTAAGGACTGCTCAGACATATTCAGGATCTTAACATCCTGCAAAGCTAGGCTATCAAGTTCGGACTCAAAGTCTTTCGCCGGGTCATACCAAAAGACCAAACGGTGGCCTTCAGTGATAAACGCCTGGTTTAAGCCTTGTTTAAGTTGCTCTACATTCATTCTTTACTAACCTTGGTTACAACTGCAAGCGGGATCATCAAATCGTTTTTTTATATGGAAAAAGGGTCATAAAACAACCTTTCAAGCAAACTTTTTATCCTCGAATCAATCTTGATGATATTCCCAGCGCAGGGAATTCATCACAATCATGTAAATATTGAAAACAAAAGATTTCAACATAAGTAGCAAATACACAAAACTTCCGCCTATGATCATGTATCCCACTTTTATTGCCACCACTTTTAGGCAGTGGCCCAGAGGAAACAACTCAATAAAATTACCTAAGAAACCATTCGACTGACCAAACAAAACCACAAAAAGATAGATCATTCCAAAAAACAAATAGGCAATAAATACTTTCATAAATGCAAAAAAATTATATTTTAAAGTTGGTAGACCGGTCTCATTGTTAACGTGGCCCATCATAGCTAGCATCATTTTCGGTTTCGATAAGGTTGCGAAAATAGTAAATCCTGCAATAAGAAACCCCAATGTCGTTATAGCAAAATTGAACCCCATTAAGGCCCATGACCGAGCATCATTCAGAATAGGAGTTACGTCAGGCGAGAAAAGAAAAGCATTAACACCCAACAAAACCATAACTAACAGGACCAAGAAAACCTGGAATTTTCCAGGAAGGATACGTCGTGAAAGTTTATATACATCCCACAACGATTTTTCACTTGTTAAATCCGATTCTTTAAACTGATATTCCATAGCAATTACAGTCTCCGAACAAGTTCAGCGATCTTTATGGTAACTTCAATTGCTACCTGAGGAAGAGCTATCACGCCAGATTGAACCAAATGCCGAAATTGGCCATATTTATGTTTCGCAGCCTTCACGGTTTCACGAGGAATATCTTCAACTTCTACTGTTAACCGAAAATCATCGTTACTACCGCTAAGGCTATCGCCTTGATCATCATATCCTTTTAACTTAACTTCTGAATTTCCCATTGCAGAGGCTGATTTAGCCTGAGTGTAGACCTCGTCACCGTCAAGTCCTTCCTTCGTATTTGTGAACTCCACTTTCGCCGCGCTGCTATTTAACTCTTCTCTACGCCGCCCAAAGTCCGACCAAAAATCATCATTATCAATTTCTTCACGATTTGTTTGCATTAGTTTAATGGTGACTTTATCGATATGACCAAAACGACCAACATAATCTTTCAGGGTTTCGCTATCTGCCAGCGGCGTTATCCTCAGCATTGGAATCGGGTTTTCATTATAAAAACCAATCTTAGTGACTCTTTCGATTGATGGATTTTTCTCTTTTAGTTTTTTTGCCGCATCGACGCTATTCTTAACAAATAACTTATGGCTTTCCCTAAGGCAATATTGGCTTGTACTTTGAAAGTTTTGAATAGTAGGCCCACCTGGCACCTCTTTGCACAATATCAGGCGGTGATTATTCAGGACTAGAAGAAACGTAGAGCTTGGAGCGGTTTCCAGCTCACTCCTATCCTCTATAATCCCACCGTCAGCTCTAAATATTTGGTCTCTGCGTAACTTTGTATTTTTTACAATCCGCCCTGAGACACCTAGAACAGGCTCACCGTCAACCTCATCAAGTTTTATTAACTTCGTATCGAGGAAGAAGTAGTCACCTTTATCTTTCAAAGATCGAACATACTTCATTTCATGAAATGAAGGCATAACCACCTCCTCAAAGAGGTCTAACATCACCTTCTTCTCACCAAAATTCAGAGTGTAATTACCAAACTCTAATCTCTTAACAAAAGCCACTTCTATCTCCTTCTTTCAAAACATTCGTATTATTTTTTATACAGGAGATTTACCTGTAATCGCTTTAACATCCGCCAATAAATCACCAAACTTGCCGTAGTTCACTTTTACGCCATCATCCAAATCGATTTTTATACGCTGGTCGGCAAAGTGTTTGAGTTTTTCATCAAACTCGGTGAGTTCGGTTTGTTGTTTTTGCAGGCGTTTAATTTCTTTTTCTAGCTTTTTGATTTCAGCGGCGGAGCCACTGGCGGCTTTATCATTCTCGAGTTTGTCGATGTGTGAGCTGAGTTTGGCGGTTAGCGGGATAACGTATTCGGTACGCATACGCGCCAATGTGCCTTCGTTATAGCGGTGTAAATATACCAAACACTGGAAGGCTTTTTGTTTGCCGCTGCTGAACAACCAATAGATCGGGCGTTTTTTATAGGTTTGCATATGGTCTTTGTAAAAACTGTCGCACAGGTAACGGCGGATAATATCGCGGCTGCTTTCGCCTTTTTTGGGTGAGAGGTTGGCGGCTAAGAAGTTTAGATTGTCTTCTACGTGCTTTCCTTCCCCTACATTAGAAGGCCAAGCCACTGAGATAAATTCAACGAGTCGATTGGCGGCATCATCGGCATACCACTCGGTATCAGTCAGTGGGACAATACCGTCGTCGTCGGCAAGGAAAGTCGTGTACTGGTTGGCATCGAAGCCTTCGTTTCCGCTGTGGGCGTAGATGAGGTCCGGTGCGTCCAGGCTGTAGCGTCCCATCATGCAGCCGATGGCGTAGGAAACCAGCTCCTCCATGGTGTCTTCACGGAAACGAATATTACGTTCTTCCTCTGTGCCTTTCACTCCATAACGATATGCGGGGTTCACCGTGAGGGTGATCTTCTCGATGGGGACGTCTGCGGTGAGCTCGCCCGCCAGGCCGTAGGCGTCGATGAAGAGGCGGTTGTTCTCCTCTTCGAGGTGCTTCATCTCGGCGATGGTGTCGTGGTTCGACTCAATCCAGCTAGTGTAGCTGGTTTCGAGGGTGGGCGTAGGCTCAGAGGAAGCCGTCAGGAGGGGGAGGGATTGGAAGTCCCAAGAGCGTTCGTAGGCGTTCCAGTCCCGCTCTGCCATATTCACCAATGCAAGTACATTCCGAGTGCAGGTCGAATCGCGTAGTACCGGCAGTTTTGCGACATCCCCTACCTGTAAGCCCATAGTGGGAGCCAAGATTTTCACGAATGCGTGAGTCGGAGCTGAATTCAGACTTGCAAATACAGCCGCGTAGTCGTCCTGTGGAACCACGGCGAAGGGGCTTAAGTTCCCAGGGATAAGCCCGGCAGGGTGCTTACGGAAGCTGGGCGGACCGCTAGTAACCAAGTTCCATGTAATTGCCTCGCGAAAGTACAGATTCTCATTCGGGACAATCGGATTGTGGCCATTCTTGATGTCAAAACCACTATTGTGCCAGTTAATCAAATAAGTAAGATTACCAGCCCATTTCCTGTAGCTACCGCCGCTTGTAAAACCCACCCACTTGACGGTCTCAGTTACCCTCTTTACATCCTCTGGATTAACTGAAAATGCAGTATTCTGGAGACTAACCTCCTGCCAAGCGCGCACATTCAGCGGGGTGTCACCCGGCTGCAGGCCACGGCGTGGCTCTCCAATCGAATCCAGCGCGGGGAGTGTATCGAAAAGCGCTTTGACTACGTCACTGACCCAATAAGCGATAGGGCTTCCAGGGATTTTCTCAAAATCATCTGTTCCGGCGCATTTCAGCCTCTCATTTGGCGTCGGAAACTCGACCGGGACACCGCTGTCATTGAGCTCGTAGTATCGCGAACAGCAGAAGTGTCCACGGTAGCCTATTACGTGCGTCTTCTGCGAGCTAACTACAGCCACTCCGAAGTTGATTCCCATTGCAGTTGGCCGCTTTCCGTCGTAGGGAAAGTGAGCCAAGTTCCGCAACGTGTGCTGTTGAAGCACTGCTACTCGAAACTTTTTGTAGCTGGAAAGGAACATCCAGCTTTCCATGGTGACCATGGAGTTGTGGCCGATAGTCTTCGCGAGCGCGAAGCCACGCTCGATGAAGCAGGCGAAGAGGTCAGTCTTTGCGTCGGGGAACGAATCCCTCACGAACTTCTTCACAAGCCCATTCATTCCACCGCCTCCCATATACGGCGGATTCGCCACCACCGCGTCGTACTGCGCCGCCAGTAACTCCGCCTCCTGCACCAACGGCCCCAAACGCTTGAGCGCCTCCGACACAAAGAGGTCCTGGCTGGTCGCCTCGCACAACTGCTTGAGCGCCGGAAGATTCTCTGCCAATCTCTCCGGCACCTGAATCAACGACCCAAACGTCGTCGCGTGTTCGAACAGCCGCTTCAGCTCCGTGAGGTCTCCTGGCTTTAGCCCATAGCCCGAAAGTTCCACACTATTCGCCAAACCCTCCGTATCGAAGCCCGCGCTATCCACCAGCGCCATCACGTTGAGCTTCACCCCTCGCTCAAATAGCCTCCTGTCATCCGCCCTGCCCTTCATCATCAGAGCGAAGCCAGACATTTGTGCAGCTCGCTGATCGATGTCGAGGCCGAAGAGGTTCTTCTCGAGGATCAGCTGCGGGACGTCGCGTTGCCGGTAGCCGCGCTCTAGGTAGATGGCCTTGAAGAGCTCATAGGCCTCCACCAGGATGTGACCGGAACCACTAGCCGGATCGATGAGGGTGAGTTTTTCTGGGTTTAAGCTATCTGGCGTGATGGCGGCGAGCTGCGCGTTGACTTCGTCAGTCTGCTCGGCGGGCTCGATGTAGTACTCCATCCGCCCCTTGAGCGGGGACTGGGGATAGGTAGCCAGCCACTGCGCACCTAGCGAGTTCTGAACCATGTACTTCACGATCCAGTTGGGCGTAAACAGCTGGGTCGCCGCAGGAATATCTTCCGACTTCACCACCTTGCCGATGACTTGGTCTTTTTTCTCGGAGATGTAGAACTGGTAGAGCCAGCCGATGATCTCTATTTTTTCCCAATCTTCTTCAGGGATCTCTGTGATCAGATCGTGAATTAATGAATCGGTTTTGGTGAGATTTTCAGGCAGTAGTAATTCGCTTTCATCATCAACCGGCTCAAACAAGAACGGCATAGCCTGATGCAGAGCATGACACTGGGCTAACAGTAATTCACGGTAGAGTTCTTCATCTTTAGTGCCATCAAGTTTAAGTTCTACCACTTTGTTATGAGTAATATGAGGTAACTGCCCGGCATCTCCGTCATTGCCATAAGAAAGATCGGTACATTCATCGAGAATTTGATAACCGGTGGGGTGCTCTGGGTGAGACAGTACGCGGCGGCCATGGCCGAGATAATCATGAAGCTCCATATAGCGAATGGCAATCAGGCGGTTAAACCATGAATAGGCCACTTGCTCCATGGTTTGCTCATACCCTAAACGGCTGACCCGTTCTGACAGACGAGTAATACGCGGCGCCATCACTGCGGGATAAGGGTTACCATTAACCACGCAGACATCACCGGTAACCTCTACTGGATGGGTTATTTTAGCTGTGACACCGTATTTTTCTGCCTGTTTGGAAACGGCGGCGATAAAATCACGGCGGGCCTTAGGTGCATAGGCTTTTAAGTTGGCTGTATTCATAATTCTTTTATGTCGTCCTATTTGTTTTTAACGAATACGCACTCTAGCGCCTTCTTTAACGGCTGAATCTAGCTTCTGTTTTAGCTCACTGATAAAACGTTCTGCCTGCTCAGGCGTTTCTATATAGGCACCGCTTAGCACCGAATTGAACACTTGGGATACAGAAACATCTTGTATGGGTTTAGGTTTTACTAGCGGTGCAGGCTCTGGCTTACTAGGTTCGGCACTATTATCTTGCTCTCCAGCTGTAGCTTCCTGCGTCGTTGGTTTAGCGGCTGCCTGGCGCTTAGCCTGCTCATCTTCAATCGCTTTATTGAGTGCATGTAAACCATCATCAAGGCGCTCATCAGCGGTTTGAGTTTGCAGCATATAAATCTGTGGAATGCTGTTTTGTTTGTGAAGATCTTCTTTGACTAGCTGTAAGGGTCTTAACAGACGATTGTTCAAGTCGGGCGTAGCAATACCTGACTGGTCAATCTCTTGCTGTAGCTGCTGTATTTTTAAGTCCAATCGTTCTAGCGCATGTTCACGCCGCTCACTAATCAAGGCATCATTGATTTGACTGACTGTTGAAATTAATCCTGCCACTTTGTGTAACTGATTGTATGGCGTTTCTGTTGAATGGATCTGTTGCAGCTCAGTTAGGGCCTTCGCCGCTTTATCATCTCTCTCTAACGCTTGTTTGTTTTTATCAAAATTTTGCAATGCAGTTTGTAACTGTTTCCAAACGGTTAACTGATTGGTAAAAAACTCATGTACATCGCGGTAATCTTCTTCAAGATCTAGATAGTCATCTTTGTTATCAGCCACCTGCTTGAAGAAATCAAAGCTGTCATCATTCATTAACAAGCGGTCTAAGGTCAGTATGGAAGACGCAATCACTTTGGCCCCAGGAAAACCGCCAAGATCCGTTTTGCTTTTATAGCTCTTAAGGTTGGTTAACCATTCATCAAAATGCTCATTATAAAACGCAAACAGCTCTTTCTCTGCCGTTGGCCCCATTGAAGAAAAAAGACCCTGCGTTAGATTTCTTGCCTGTTTTAAAATGGCCTCATCTGTCTGGCGCTTTTTGATCAGGGCAACTTCACGACGCTTGCGGGAGTTAGATAGCGGCTCGAATGCATCTTTATTGGATAAGGTTCCACCGTTGAGCTGGAAGGTCAGTTGATTACCTGCGGCCAGACGACCAATGATTAGCAGTATTTCGTTATCAGACCAACCGAACGGACGTTTATTAAACCTATCGACAATATCAGAAACGAGAATACGGTCATTACTCGCCGCTTTTAAGGTGATGAATTGCTGCACCTCGGTAACGGCCTGCGGGTTACCTTCTTTACCATCGAGTGACAGGCCCATCTGGGCAATATCGTCTACCGCTAAAACAGCGCTTAATTCCCGTAAGGGCTCAGATTGCAGCACCTTGAGATACGCAAGTTTAGTAAATGTGTTTTCTAATAGGTATAGGCAACTTTCATCAAACCTCGATGACACGTTATTTGAAGTAATGGTTAGATGCTGGCCAAGACAATAAACCTGGGCAGAGAGTACAAGCTCATCAATTTTAATCCGTAACCGTGTTCTTCTTTCCTGATTTTCACGGCCCCGGTCGGCCAAAATACGACTGAGATCTTGCTGGCTGTTATCGTTATTCAATCGTATAAATTTATTGGTACGTAACCAAGTCCCCAGCTCGATAAAAAAGGCATTATCATCGGGCAGCTTTATGACTGTTGAGCCATTGCCTTCCGTACTGCGATTAATACACGCGGCATCTGAATAAAGGCTGTAATCGGGGTCTAACGGTGATAACACCTCGATTTTCAAGTCAGCTTCATAGCGGCCATCCAGTGTGTGGCCATCAAGATAACGACCAACGCCATAGTCTTGCTTATTAACGGGGTAGCGGAATTTATTTCTATCTCCCAACAGTTCCTTGTAGATGATATCGGTGAGCGCTTTGGTTTCTTCTGAGCCAGATATATCAGTGGCTTTAATTTTGCGGGTAATGTCGCGCTCTTCGTTAGTCAAGAAAAGGTATTCATTACCGTTGAGGGTAATAAGGCACTCTCTTTCTAATAGCTGAAGGCTGGTTTCTACGTTCTTTCGTAGAATGACTTTATCTTCATCGATGGTTTGTAATGATAAGGTGATGATATTGTCGATGGTGCCTTTAACCAAATCGACATAGCGAATCATAAACAGCGTTTTTAACAAGCTTATATCGAAATCAGTAAAGATACTGCTGGTGGTTGCATTATCTATAGCCTGTTTAACGGCAGGCTCTAAAAAGGACTCTACTGATTTATAGAAGTAATGCATGGGTACCAATGCACCCAGCTCCGCGTTTTTTAGTTGTAAGGCTGCGACCTGAAAAGAATCGAGCATGGAACGCGATGCATTGGATAGCGCGGCACCCGTTGCACCGACTTTACGAATTTCTGTAAAGACACTTTGTAACAACCTGAACTGATATGGTGGATATGGATAACATTGCACAAAGTCAGATTCGCTTTCGAAGGAGCGCAGAGTCGGCCCCGTGCTATCGAATATGATTTGATTCTTAAGAATGCCACCCTCTTTGGCATAGATCGTTTTGAGAGCGGCTTCTGATTCTGGAGTTTTTCTTAGTAAACGCTGCTCTATCACCTCATCAACGTTGGCCCCCGATAATGATAAGCGGGTGCTAAACCGTGCTGCGATTTTAGAGAAGGTATCGGACTCTGCGCTAGACAACTCACCCAAGGTGGCATCCATATCAGCCTGCGCCGTTACAACTATCCAGGCCCGACCTTTACAGATTGTTCCTAGGTTTTCTGCCAATGTTTGGAGCTTGAGCATTCGGTCAGTATTTTTACCGATAAACTGCCCGATTTCATCAACCAGAAAAAGGATACGCTTATTAGGCTCTGGGTGATTATCTAAGTATTCTTTAACCCACTCGCAGAAGCGCTCAGCATTTACGTTAAAAGTATCTTCTGATTCTTCAAACCACTTTTCTGCCTCGGCATCCGATATATCTAAGGCATAACCCAGCGCTTTTTGAATATCCCCTTGAAAGAAATGAAAGGCATCGCGCTCATCGGACCATGTAGAGTCAGTAAGCTCGGAAAACTTTTCAGTAAATTTGGCTAATGCCCCTTTACCTTGTAGGTAGCGCTCTAAATGTGCGATGTGGGGATGGTCACTACTAAAACCTTGAAATTCATTAAACACACGCAGAAAAACATCGAGTATTGGATTGGCATCATCTCTTGCACCGGACTTACTATCGATATTGAACAGGATAACGTCAGACTTGTTGTCCGCTGCTTTTTGTATGTCAGCCCTAATCATGGCATCTTTTATTTTCGTTTCATCAAAGAAATGGGAGGCTAATTTTTTCTCGCCATTAGGCGACACTGACTCTATATCTGACAATATATAAGACAGTATTTTTAAGAAGTGTGATTTACCTGAACCGAAGAAACCGGATATCCAAATACCAATTTTATCTTCGAGCGCCTTTTCATTTAACGAGGTAGAAAAGACTTCGAAAAAGTTTCTAAAGTGCTCGTCTAGCTCCTTTGTCACCACATACTCATCGAGCTCTACATAGACCGTCTCATCATCATTTTGGTCGGCTTTGACCACTCCGTTGATAGAGCGCTCGATGTCTTTATAAAAAATGTCTTTAATTGCAGTCATTAAGGTTCCCTATTCGCTGACTAATTTAAATGCGCGATAATAATTATTAGATGGAATTCTGTTAAAAAGAGATAGATCTTTACCGGTATATTCACCGGGATAAAACAAAACTAGTGGTATATGGCCTAGATCAGCATGCAAACTGTTCAATAAGTTGTGCGCACGTACTAAGGGCCATACCGAACCAACCCCCGAAAACAACACTAAGTCCTGATCGTTAATATTGTTATGCTTTAGAAGAAATGGAACAAATTTATCCATATGTAATGGGCCTGAAAGCGCTTTTAGTAGAGCCTCATCACCCTTCGCTTTTTGCAAATCGAATGCTCTATCTAATAAGTTACGATCTTTTAGATAGGCGACCATATCTTCTAATAAATTGATTTTAACGACATTGAGATGACTGTGCTTTTTCGCGAGAAGATCACCTAGAAACTGAATATACTCCCGAACTTGTAGCTCATGCTCTGGCGCATAATCAAAGATCCAGAAACATAGGTCGCCGCCCAACCCCTTTTTATTCAAAAAGTCATCAGACAGAATAATGTCTGGGATCTTATTTAATCGTTGTTGTAGTGATGCCTGACTCATTTTCTCATATCCATACATGCCAGAAGGCGTTGCTTAAACGTATTTTCGAGCATATTTTTTACTTCTGGACGAACAACAACCGTTTGTAAGCGCCTTGACTTATTATTATCCAAAAATCCAACTTCAATTAGCATTCTAAAAATAACCTGGCCCATTTTTTTCTTGGTTGATTCCTGCCAATCGAATATTTTTTTATCTTTATTACCGCAATCGTCCAAAAAATCTAGCCAGTGATAGAGCTCTACTTTATCGGCGTGAGTTGCGTACAGATCTTTAATGACTTGCTCCATAAATTCTACAAGCAGTAAATTACGCTCAAGCGCTGCTACAAAAGTAACTTGCGTTGCCAGCTCATCATCGCCATCTCTAATTGCTCGCCAAAACTCTGGTTCCATTAGCTCTAGACGCTTTCGTATTGCTTGAGCATTGCGTTTAGCTGTAGCCGGACTGCGCTTTTGCAGTACGTTATCTACTTGGATTTCCTGGTGCCACTCATCAGCTGTTGCGCTTTTTAGCAATAAATCCGCAATCACACGACTCTCTCTTACCATTAGAGAACCGCCGTTTAAATCACTGTTGTAGGTAAACTCACCCATAAACTAATTGCAGCCCTGCATCATGAACTTCCCCCAAATAAATAGGGATACAAGCTCTTCCTATCTGATTCCATAAGCTGCACATGGTATTGGCTAGAGTTAGCTATTTCCTCATCGGTAATCGCCGCTTGATAGCGTTGTAATGTGTAGTGGACTAGTGACTTTCTAACCCTGAGCTGAAGCCTGCCATCTGGCATACCATAATCTTTCTCAACCAGTGTTTTTTGGCCCTCGTTGAGCTGCGTGTTGGGCACGAGGGTTATAGCAATGACATCATTCCATTGCTGGTCATCTTCAACTGGAGGTGCTGCTATATCCATAGGCTGCGGTGTGCGATCAATACGGGAAAGAATGAAATCCCGAAAATCACCTCGCTTGTGGCAATAGGCCCTTACGTGCCAGCGAAAACCGGTATAAACCAGCGTATGTGGCGAGATAACTCGCTCAGACAAGGACGGACTGGCCATAGAGGCATAGAGAATCTTGATACTGGTGGATGCCCGGCAAGCCTTGATGACCTCTCGAACAACTTCTGGACGGACGGTCCTATCCGGCAACTGCACAGATGCAATGTTGGTATCGGTTTCTAGCGTGATAGCCATCGATTCGCTAACTAGGCCAGACACCATATCTAGGTATTCGTTGATATGCCCCTTCGTAAGAACTGGCTGAAAGCCGGCCTTGGGCACGTAGGCTTTAACGCTTGGATCGTGCACAAGAGATTCAGGGTTGTGATTAGCCATGTAGCGCTTGATATCAGCTGAAGCCTGCTGGCGACTAATGCCGAACCAGCCAACCAACCGATTGGTAACCAACCTACCTTCCCAGTATGCAAGCAGTTCAATCGCCCGCATACGCAACAGAACCTCATGTTTCTCAATAGTCATTATTGAACAACCTTATTTTATTGAGGGTATTCTGCCTTAAAAAGGATGATATGCAAACTATCGATACAGTAAAGTATCTTTACATTAAATACCTAAGAAAATAAGCGTCACGCGTCCAACCCCACAAGCTCGCTAGGACCACCCAGGACACTCCAATAATTTTCAAATCTATATCACTTCGGTGACGCTATCACAGCGCAACTTCTACTCATTGAAATCGAGGTTTGATATGGAACATACATGCCCCCACTGCCAATCCAATCGGATTGTCACACGCAATCACGCTCGTAAAACTTGCAGTTCTCTAGGCACCCTCGCCGGCGCCAGTATGGCCATTCGTAGCGTCAAGCTAGGCACAACCATTGGTCGACTTTTCGGCCCTCCTGGGATGATCGCCGGAGGTCTTGCTGGGATGGCTTTCGCCGGTATCAGTGGCGCTATTCTCGGTAACTCTACCGGCACAAAGTTGGGCACCATGCTGGACAACAATGTGCTGAACAATTACCTGTGCTTGTCTTGCAAGCGAGCCTTCAGTAAGCCTTCCCAAGTCTACGAGGGTGACTACTTCTCTCATGACGAGTTAGAAGACGAGCATGAAGAAAACCAG
>Ga0105356_10002591_pt1 | contig 18007 bp, 15 predicted proteins | sample GOMGulsemesocosm_3_FD_83502 | JGI IMG/M metagenome (GOLD analysis project Ga0105356, IMG submission 83502) | Methane-oxidizing microbial communities from mesocosms in the Gulf of Mexico - GOM9D Gulf of Mexico | ecosystem: Environmental > Aquatic > Marine > Cold seeps | place: Gulf of Mexico...
ATCTAATTGCCGCCATTAGCTTGTTACAGCAAAAGTACATAGAATTACCTGTGTTTTTGGTATGCAGTGATCGTGTTGAGCATTCAGCAGAGTTAAAAGGCTTATCTGAATTGAGTTCCGATCAATTACTACAACATTATGAAGAAAAAATTGGATTAACTTCAAAAGATAAAGACCTCGCCGCTACACTTTGGGGAATTTATTGCGGCAAAGACCATAATTTGTTAAAACCATTTATAATTACAAGTTCTTCATTTAAATATTTAAATAATTGCTTGAAAGCACATTTAGAGCGTTTTCCCGATTCAAAAAATGGTTTAGGTACTTTAGAATATAATATTTTAGAAATAGTTAAAAACAACAGCATCAAATCTAAACATCATTTATTAGGTTATGCCTTAAATTATCAAGGATATTACGGATTTGGAGATATGCAATTAGAACGAATGATCGATAAATTGGATCTTTTTTTAACAGAAGATAGTAGAGGAATTACTCTTAATGACAAAGGTGATGATGCGCTATTAAACAAACACAATTACGCTACTTCAGTTGATAATAATATCGTTTTTGGAGCTGTTAACCGATTAGATTTTCAATTTGATAAAGCGCAAAACAAACTTATAAAGCCTCGTAATAATGTCAACTAAATATGCCTAATACACTCGTTTAGTCTTATGGAAATGAAATCGAATACAATGAAAACAGTTAACATTGGTGGTGTCCCAGAACATTTTAATTTAGCTTGGTATTTAGGCTTAAAAAATGGTGATTTCAAAAATGCAGGAATAAACCTTAGATGGAAGGATTATTTTGGTGGTACTGGACAAATGTGCAAGGCTTTACGAGATAAGGAAATCGATATGGCTGTAATTTTAACTGAGGGTATAACAAAAGACATTATTGATGGTAATCCCTGTAAAATTGTGCAAGTCTTTGTAAAATCCCCTCTTATTTGGGGGATTCATGTTGCTCATAACTCCAAATATCAAACTGTTGAAGATCTAAAAGGAACCAAGGCAGCGATAAGTAGAGTCGGTTCTGGATCTCACTTAATGGCTTATGTTAATGCACAAAATAATAGTTGGGACTTAGACTCTGACTTAGATTTTGAAGTTGTTCAGGACCTAGATGGTGCTGTGCAAAGCCTTACAAATAAAAGCTCCGATTATTTTATGTGGGAAAAATTTACAACAAAACCTCTAGTAGATGATAAGAGTTTCAGGAGAATTGGAGAATGCCCATCACCATGGCCTTGTTTTGTAATTGCCGTGAGAAATGAGTTTTTAGAAACTAATGAAGACTGCTTAAAAACAATACTTAATATCATAAATTCGATTACGAGTCAGTTTAAAGACATAGAAAATATAGATCATAGAATCTCGAAGCGATACAATCAACAACTAAGTGATGTTAAACAATGGCTACATTTAACCGAATGGTCACAGAGCACTATTTCTGAATCTACAATGCGTACTGTTCAAGATCAATTACACGCACTTCATATAATTCCAGAAAAATGGGAGTACAACCAATTAGTGACTTCTATTAATGAATAATTAACTTTTTTTCATTCCAAGGTAGGAAAATTTAACATTAAACTGTTAAATATACGTAACGTTACGTATTGTTTGGTTACATAAAAAGCCATAAATTTGCACAATCAAATGTTAATTTATATTACATGAATTTGCATTTAAGCGAATATTTTGGTATTTTAACCAGATAATTGTTTAACCCAAATCGATTATGATATTTACTATTTCAATTCTAGTCTCTAGTTTAGTCCTACTAAACTTTTTGTTACTGGCGTTTAGCTGTAATAAAACGAAAAGGACAAAAAAAGCAAACAAGCCTTATATTGTGAAAGCTAAGAAAACTATTTTAGCCAATCAATTGGTGTCAAACCAACTTGCTCCAACAGGTAGTTAGTTTTGCTAAAATGTCTGTTCCCAAACCAATAACCTCTATTAGCACTTAATGGAGATGGGTGTCCACTTTTTAATATGTGATGCTTATTTGCATCTATTAATTTAAGTTTTTTCTTTGCAAATCCTCCCCATAATAAAAATACGACGTCAGTTTTGCTTTTCGATATATTTTGGATAATACGATCTGTAAATATTTCCCATCCCTTTTTTTGATGACTCCCCGCAATATGTTCCCTTACTGTTAACGTTGCATTTAATAATAGAACGCCTTGTTTTGCCCAATGTTCAAGATTCCCACTTTCGGGATACTGATTTCCCAAATCAGCTTCTAATTCTTTAAAAATATTACGTAACGACGGTGGATGGGCCATTTCATCATTGACAGAAAAGGATAGACCATTTGCTTGACCATCCCCATGATAGGGATCTTGCCCAATAATAACTACTTTCAGGTTTTCTAGTTCACAATGGTTAAAGGCAGCAAAAATGTTATGCTTCGAAGGAAAACATCTATGCATTGTATATTCATTTTCAACAAAATCCCATAACGATTTAAAATAAGCCTTCTCTAACTCTTCATTAAAGAAATCAAACCAACTTTGATCAACATCTAGCTTCACTTCTAATATATTTTATTCCCATTAATTAGTGACAAATCTAAGTTTTATGTGTCTAATATGATACATGAACAACGTAAAACTATGCTTGTAACACTCATAATAATTATATCTGGTTTATTATTAATAAATTTCTTCTTGTTATTTTTTAGCTGTAACAGAGCATCTAAACAGAAACTTAAGAAGTCCAGAAGCTCTAAACCTAAACGAATAATTGTTTTAAAAAACAGAGCTTCTCTAATCAATTAGTAATTAATTATTTTATTTCTCAGATCTTAAAATACGCTATAAAATTTCGACTTTAATAATTATCTTTGCTTGATATTTCTGGTAAATTATTAATGATCAACATTCACGAAAAAACACTTCAAGACTTAGAGTTCGAAACAGTACTACAACATGTTTCCCATTATTGTATCACCAATCTGGGTAAAACTGAAGTTCTAGGCATTAAACCATTTGGTTCAAAAGAGCGTTTATTAAAAGCTCTCGATCAAGTAAATGAGTATGTCTCATCCTTTGATAACGATAATCATATTCCCAATCATGGCTTTGAAGATATCTCAGAAGCTCTAAAATTTTTAGGAATCGAGGACACTGTTCTTGAAATTAGCAGTTTTAAAAAAATAGCTGTATTATCTGAAGCTTCAAATACACTGATTAAATATTTTGCTAAGTTCAACGAGTACTACCCTACTCTTAATAGTGATGCCAATCAAATTGAACTGACAACACAAGTCATTGATAGCATTAATGCTGTTATCAACCGCTTTGGAGAGGTGAAGGATGATGCCAGTAATACATTATTTACCATTAGGAAATCAATCAATATTCTAAATGGTAAAATCAACTCTAGTTTTACTAGCGCTCTAAACGCTTATCATAGCCAAGATTATCTCGACGATATTCGTGAGTCTGTCGTAGAAAACAAACGTGTGCTCGCTGTTAAAGCAATGTATAGACGTAAGGTGAAAGGATCTATACTTGGCTCCAGTAAAACGGGAAGTATTGTCTATATAGAACCCGAGACGACGCTTCGATACCATAGGGAACTGAATAACCTTGAATACGAAGAAAAAGAAGAAGTCAATAAAATACTTAAAGAATTAACTAATTACATAAGAGGGTTTACCTCACTATTATATGTTTATCAAGAGTTTCTCACTAAGATTGATATTATTTATGCCAAAGCAAAATATGCAAAATCAATTCATGGGATTCTACCAAAAATTACTGAGCAGCGCTATTTGTATTTAAGAGAAGCGTTACATCCCATTTTATATCTCACTAATAAGAAAAAAGGAGAAAAAACATTTCCACAAACAATAGAGATTTCTAATGACAGTAGAATCATTGTGATTTCTGGACCAAATGCCGGAGGTAAAAGTATAACACTCAAAACAGTTGGCCTTTTACAAGTCATGCTACAGAGTGGCCTATTAGTCCCTGTTCATGAGCGTAGTGAAATGTGTTTGTTTAATAGAATTATTAGTGATATTGGTGATAACCAGTCTATAGAAAATCATTTAAGTACTTATAGTTATCGTCTTAAGCAAATGAATTATTTTCTTAAGAAGTGCAATGACAAAACCTTATTTTTAATTGATGAATTTGGAACCGGAAGTGACCCCGAACTTGGAGGTGCACTAGCCGAAACCTTTTTAGAAGTGTTTTATGAACGAGAGGCTTTTGGGCTTATCACAACACATTATAGCAATTTAAAACTTCTCGCCAATGAGTTGCCATATATGAAAAATGCCAATATGATGTTTGACAATAAAAGTCTGGAACCATTATATAAACTTGTTTTGGGAGAAGCAGGAAGCTCATTCACTTTTGAGGTTGCTCAAAAAAACGGTATTCCATATAGCTTAGTAAACAGGGCTAAAAAGAAGATAGAACGAGGTAAAGTTCGTTTTGACAAAACCATAGCTAAATTACAGAAGGAACGTTTTAAATTGGAAAAAACGGAACGCTCACTTAAATTAAATGAGCAGAAAAAAATTGAGGAAGCCGATAAGTTAGAACTTAAAAATAATCGTGTACAAATAAAGCTGGAGAGTTATCAAGAATTATATGATAGCAACCAACGCCTTATTTATTTAGGAAAAAAGATCAGCGATATTTCTGAAAAATATTTCGATAATAAACGTAAAAAAGAATTGATTTCTGAATTTTTAAGGATTGTAGAAATGGAGAATTCAAAAAGAACGAAACTTCCTAAGAAGCAAAAGGTGGCTCAAAAGAAAAAAGAGAAACTAATAGAAGAAGAAGTTTCAAAGGAAATTCAAAAAATTAGAGTTAAGAAACAGGAAAAGAAAAAGAAAGCGGCATTAAAACCAGCTAAGCCTAAGCCAACACTTAAAGTTGGAGATCGCGTTAGACTTCTTGAGGGTAAGGCTGTAGGCAGTATTGATACTATAGAAAAAAACAAGGCCATTGTTAATTATGGTATCTTTACAACAAATGTAAGTATAGACCAACTAGAGCTCGTTGAAGCAAAATAATGTTAAAGACTCTTCCAGAACATAAAAAATTAATTTTATTCGATGGTGTTTGTAATTTGTGCAATTCTTCGGTCTTATACATCATTAAAAGAGATTCCAAAAACATCTTTATGTTCGCTCCATTGCAATCTGAATTTGGACAAGACATTTTAAATCAATATCATCTCGATACTAATAAAATAGATTCAATTTTACTTTATGAACAAAGCAAAGGTATTTCACACAAATCTACAGCGGCTTTAAAAATTGCTTCTCAACTATCTTTCCCGACTAAAGGGCTTGTTGTGTTCTTAATAATCCCTGCATTTATACGGCATTGGGTTTATGATTTTATTGCTAGAAATAGATATAAATGGTATGGAAAAAAAGAAAGTTGTATGATTCCAACTGCTGAATTAAAAGCAAAGTTTATCGCATAAAAAAACCTCGAGCTTTAACTCAAGGTTTAATACATTTAAAAACTCTCATCATTAAATGTAAAATCTTAGCACATTTATTTTGGTTATGATAAATATAGAAAAGCTAATCACTTTTAATGCAATATTATCGTTGAAAGCTATCTTTTATTTGTTGAAGTAGAGTACAATTTATATTATGCTTTATATTTAATCACTTCCCTAAGTTAAAAGTAGCGTTTACTCATTATAACCCATCTGTCACCCATTCTAACTTTTGAATATCTGATTTTGAGCATAGTTTTACTTAAACAATTAAAACTTAGAGATCATGAAACGACTAACACTACTATTCTTTATTATTAGCATTACAACAATTGCAAACAATAAGAAAACGCCATCTACATTAAATGAAGTTACGGTGTATCTCAATGGGGCTCAAATTACTAGAACCGCTCAAATTACAATCTCCAAAGGAACTACAGAATTTATTTTCAACTACTTATCTCCAAATATTGAAGAGAGTAGTATCCAGATATCTGGTTTAAGTAGCGCTTCTGTCCTCTCCATAAATTATGGTATTAACTATATGGACGAAAATGTGAATACTATCGAAATCGAGATTCTAAAACAACAAATATTACTATTAAACGACAAAATTCAATTTGAAAATAATGTGATTATAGGATTTAATGAAGAATTGCAATTAATTCAATCCAATAGAAAACTAGGCAACCAAACTGTAAATGTAAGTCTTGAAAAGCTAAAGGCATTCTCCTCTTACTATAGAAAACGAATGACTGAAATTAATAATGTCATCTTTAGTTCAAACAAAAGCATTGCAAGCTATACAAAGGATATTAAAAAATTAAAAAAGCAATTACAAGAATTGAATGTGACAGACACCAAAGAAACAGGTGAAATCAAAGTCAAATTAAATTCCGAAATTTCTGAATCTTTAAATCTGACCATAAAATATAATGTGACCGATGCTGGTTGGTTTCCTGTTTACGATTTAAAAGCAGAAAAGATCAACGCTCCTTTAAGTTTTTTATATAAAGCACATATTTATCAAAATTCAGGATTAGATTGGAACAATGTTAAACTAACCTTATCTACCAGTGACCCTAATACAAATAACATTAAACCTGAGTTGAATTCTAAATATTTAAACATTATTAGTAAATACAGCAGCTATAGAACTAATCGAGCTAAAAAAAGAAACAATTACAAATATAACCCGCATGTACAATTTGTTTCTGGGATTGTTGTAGATGAAAGTGGAATGGCGCTTCCTGGTGTAAATATTATAGAAACAGGGACGACCAATGGTACTCAATCTGACTTTGATGGAAAGTACAAATTACAGATTAATGGTGGTGACCAATTAACCTATAGTTATGTTGGTATGACCAGTGAAGTTTTACCAATTCACTCATCAATAATGAATGTGAATATGTTAGAAGATGCTCAACTTCTTGAAGAAGTTGTAGTTACTGCCTATTCTACTAGCAGAGAGTCACAATCTTTAGGTTATGCTGCGAGTGAGATCAAACTTGATAATGTGTATGGCAATAGAAATTTATCAGGTACTGCAAAAGGTGTTCAAATTGAACCAGACTATACCAGCACCGGTGATCTTATAGAAGAAGGCATTACAAACACAAGCTTCGAGATAAAGAAAAAACATTCTATTTCAACTGGAGATGACCTAACAGTAATTAAAATTAATGAATTTGAAGTCCCTGCTGAGTTTTCATATTTTGCAGCACCTATAATTAACGAAAATGTCTTCCTTACAGCAAAATTTGGCAATTGGGAACAATACAATTTACTCCCTGGAGAAGCAAATATTTATTTTGAAGGCTCATATTCTGGTAAAACAAATATAAATCCTCAGGCTATTACAGATAGCTTAACAATCTCTCTTGGTGTAGATCCTAATGTTATAGTTAAAAGAAATCAACTCAACAATTTTAAAAATAAATCCTTTACTGGAAGTAATAAAATTATCAATAGAACTTATGAAATCGAATTAAAGAACAACAAACAATCTGATATCTCAATGATACTATTGGATAGAATTCCTATGAGTCAAAACAAGGAGATTAAGATTGTAGATATTGAAACGGGAACTTCAAATTACGATACTAAAAAAGGAATACTCGAATGGAAAATTAATCTTCCTAGTAATTCATCAAAAACTCAGAAGTTTTCATATTCGGTAAAATACCCTAAACAAAAACGAATAAATCTATAAACAAAATAGGTTTCAAAGCGAGTATACTACTTGTATGACCCCAACTTCTGTTAGTTGGGATTGAAAATCATACGTTCAACATGTTATGTCGGAGCAGTTTGAACTTCAGGATATATTCTGTAATACTAGTATGCTTCTTTGAGGTCTTATTTTAATTCTTTAATAGATTGCTTAAACATTATATCAGGTTAATGAGCCATATTCAGTCCAGGAACCATCATAAACACACAAGTTTGTATACCCAGATATTTCGGCTGCAAGTGCTATGATACAGGCTGTAATCCCCGATCCACAAGAAAATACCAAGGTTCTATCTGAAATACTTAATTCCTTAAAAATCGCTTTTAGTTCCGCTTGAGTTTTCAAACAATTTCCTTCTAATAAATTTGCAAAGGGTAAATTTACAGAATTGGGAATATGTCCAGATCTCAATCCTTTTCTAGGTTCATCAATCAAGCCCTCAAACCGCTGACTAGAACGAGCATCTAGAATTAAACAATTAGAATCAGTAGACATGCGTTTTATATCACTAAAGAACTTAAAATATTTAGGATTATATGTTCCTTCAAAATCGCCAGCTGCTTGTTCAGTATCTCCCTTGACTTCAACTGCCAATCCTGATTGCTCCCACTCTGGTAATCCGCCATCTAAAACTGCTACATTATTACATCCAAAGGCTTTAAATAAATACCAAGCTCTAGCGCTTGAATAGATGCCTTTGTCATCATAAACCACAATTACACTATCCTTATTAATTCCAAGATGCTGAGCTTCCTTAGTGAATTGATCTACGGAAGGAACTGTGTTTGGAAATGGCGCTGACACATCACTAAATGCATTCTTTATATCAAAAAATAGTGCCTGAGGTATTTGTCCAGATTCATTTTCCACCACATCACCTGTGACTTTTTTAATACTTGCATCCAAAATTACAATGTTAGATGCATTTATGTTTTGATGAAGCCATTGTACAGAGACAATTGGTGAATTGAGTTCTATATTCGACATATATTACAACTGCTTGCTTATTTTAGTTATTATTTAACTTCATCGTAATGGTCATCCCAATTTTTTACTTTTGGTTCTCCAAGTTTACCAACCGATTTTGCAACAAGCATAGATACCATTGCATCTCCTGTTACATTTACAACCGTTCTACACATATCCAAGGGTCTATCAACTGCAAATATTAATGCCAAACCAATTGGTAATAATTCAGGCGGAAGTCCAACAGATTCTAAAACAATCACGAGCATTACCATTCCTGCACCTGGAACAGCCGCACTTCCAATAGAAGCCAATAATGCGGTTAAAACTATAGTTATTTGATCGCCAAATGACAAGTCCAAACCTAAAGCTTGAAATATAAATACAGCAGCAACAGCTTGATACAAACTTGTTCCATCCATATTAATGGTTGCACCTACAGGAAGGACAAAACTGGATACTTCTTTATCTACACCAATATGTTCCTCTACACGTTCCATTGTAACAGGTAGTGTCGCGGCACTACTACTTGTTGAAAATGCCAATAACTGTGCTGGACTAATCTCTTTTAAAAACCAAAAAGGATTCTTCTTAGTAACTGTTGCAACAATAGTTGTATAAAAAACGATCATTAATATTAAACCAAGAACAACGACACCTGAATATTGAGCAAGAGCAACCAAGATATCCGGATCATCAGACGAGACTACCACACTAGCCAATAACGCAAATACTGCATAAGGCGCTGTAAGCATGATTAGATCAACCATTTTAAGAACCACATCATTCAAAGAATCAAAAAACTTTTTAAGTGGTTTTGCTCTCTTTTCCCCAATTAAAAGCATTGAAATTCCCAAAAAGATGGCAAAGAATATTACTTGCAACATCAATCTGTTATCACTCATTGCCTTAAATGCATTATCAGGAACCATGTCTTCTAGAAATTGCAACGGACCACTTTCTACCTGCTTTGTAGCCTCAGCAATTTTTTCTTTAACACTCGTATTTCCAGAATATGTGCTGGTAAGTTTTGAAATTGTCTCTTCTGAAACACCATCACCTGGCGCTAAAACATTTACCAGTAATAATCCAATAGAAATAGCTATCACGGTGGTAATAATATAAGTTACAATTGTACGAATACCTATCCTTTTAAATTTTGAAATGTCTTTAAGATCAGAAATTCCTTTAATTAATGATGCTAAGATTAATGGGATCGCAATAAGCTTTAATAGCTTCACAAAAATAGATCCGAGTGGTTTTATCCAATCATCTGAGAATCCTCTACCTCCATCAACTTGAAGCATGATAAATCCAAAGACCAATCCTAGTAACATTCCTATTAATATTTTCCAGTGTAATGCAAGTTTCTTCATATTAACCTTAAATTTTAGATGTTTTTTGTATTAAATAATAGTCTGCCAAAACTAAAGCCGCCATAGCTTCCACAATTGGTACGGCTCTAGGGACAACGCAAGGATCATGGCGTCCTTTTCCTTGCATTTCTACACTATTACCACTTTTATCTATTGTGTTTTGTTTTTGCATTATTGTTGCAACGGGTTTGAATGCTACTCGGAAATAAATATCCATACCATTGCTAATTCCGCCTTGAATACCTCCTGAAAGGTTTGTTTGGGTAGTCCCATCTGTATTGAACAAATCATTATGCTCACTTCCTTTCATTTTCGCACCACAAAATCCGCTACCATATTCAAATCCTTTTACCGCATTAATTGAAAGCATAGCTTTACCTAATTCGGCATGGAGTCTGTCAAAAACCGGTTCGCCCAATCCTACAGGAACATTTTGTAACACACAGGTTACTGTACCTCCAATGGTGTCTCCTTGTTTTCTTATCTCCTTAATCCTAGTTATCATCTCCTCGGCCTTAGCGGCATCAGGACAACGTACTATATTTGATTCTATAGCATCAAAATCAAGCTCTTGATAAGGCTTATCTATAAAAATCTCACCAACTGATGATGTAAACGCATTAAATGTAATGCCTTTTAAAAATTGTTTCGCAACTGCACCAGCAACTACTCGACATGCGGTTTCTCTAGCTGAACTACGTCCGCCTCCTCTATAATCACGATTACCATATTTCTTATCGTATGTATAATCAGCATGACTTGGACGGTATACATCCTTTATATGTGAATAATCCTTTGATTTCTGATTGTCATTTTCAATGATAAAACCAATTGATGTTCCAGTCGTTTTACCTTCAAAAATACCTGATAAAAATTTAACTGTATCAGACTCTTTACGCTGTGTAACGATCTCAGATTGTCCCGGTTTTCTTCGGTCTAATTCATTTTGAATCTCATCTAAATTCAAACTTATACCTGCCGGACATCCATCAATTACACCTCCTATTGCTACGCCATGTGATTCACCAAAGGTGGATACTCTAAATAAATTTCCAAAGGAATTTCCTGCCATTAATCTATATTTTACGCTAATGTAATTTTATTATTAGTAAAACAAAAATAGAATGCCCTATTCATTGATTTTTTTATCATTTATCTTATTATATGCGCTATTTCAAGGCATATTGGCAAGTGAATATCAACCTGTTGTTTTTTAGTTTCCATGCCAATATTCTCTTATATTTATCGTTATGCTAATTATAATATGCAAAAATTAAAGTCCATTCATTAAAACTATAAATTTATGAAACATATTTTTTTAATAGCCCTCGCACTGTTTAGTTTTACAACGAATTCGCAGGCCCAAGACATAGCAGATCATGCTATAGGCTTACGCTTAGGTGACAGTGATGGCTTTGGTGCCGAAATATCATATCAAAAAAAGCTTAACGATATTAGCCGATTAGAATTTGGCTTGGGCTGGCGTGATAGTGAAAAATATTCTGCCATTAGAGCCATTGGTTTATATCAATGGGTAAAACCTTTAGATGACCGTTTTTATTGGTATACAGGTGTTGGTGGAGGTATCGCTTCTTATAGTTTGGAAAATGTAGCTCCAGGAGAAGATGATAGTAGTACGTCATTTTTGGCTGCTGGAAATATTGGCATAGAATACAATTTTGATATTCCATTACTGATTTCATTAGATTTTAGACCTGAATTTGGTTTTGGGCATATTAATAACGACTTGGATTTTGATATTGCTTTAGGTTTGAGGTATCAGTTCTAACTCAATAATCCATAAAATTAAAATTAGGTCTAAAACGATAAGTTCTTTCTTATTGAGCTATAATCGTTTTTTAGACCTCTTTTTTATATTAAAACCTACTATCTTCAAATTAAATTGCAAAAAAATGCAATAGATTTAAAATGTTTCGTCTTTATAAATGAAGCGCTGTTTAAAAGGCTGTTAAATGACCCCGGAATCGGAAAATAATAAAAAGCTCAAAGACTTTTTTGGAGAAGAATACCAATCTCTTAAAGCTTATGTCGACTCAAGAATAAAAGCTAGCGCAAGTCGTGATGCTGAGGATATTATTCAAGATGTTGCCTTAAAATTATTTTCTGGTGCCGATAGATATTCACCAATAAACAATGTAGCTGGTTTTGTATATAATTCTATAAAGAATAAGATTATAGATGTTATGCGCAGCAAAAAACCTGTTGACAATTACGATCATGAAAATAATGCCAAACTTAAAGAATTAGCAGAACTCGTCTATGAAACTTCAGATCATGTTTACACTGAAAACATGAAAGATATTCTGAAGCAAACAATAATGGAATTAAAACCAGTATACAGGGACATAATTATTGCTGTCGATTTTGAACGGTATACCTATCGTGAAATTTCAGAGGATACAGGAATCCCTGAAGGCACATTAATGTCGAGGAGACATAGAGCTATAGGGATATTATTTAAGACATTAGAATTACAAAAAGAACAAATAAATTAAAATATTAAATAAGATGACGAATTTTTTCAATCATAAATTACGAGGAAGGTCTCCAGGAGAAATCGCAGGATTTATAATTTTTGGAATAGTTGCTATAACTGGGCTTGCAATCCTTTTCGGATTTGTAATCATGTGGTTATGGAACTGGATTATGCCAGAGCTATTCGGATTAACAACATTAAGTTATTGGCAAGCAGTAGGCCTTTTTATTCTTCTTAAAATACTACTGGGAGGCTGTGGAAGTAGTGGGCATAGATCATCCAAGAAATCAGGTTCTAAATGTAAAGGCGATTCCAAAACAGAATTCTCAAAATGGAAACATTACGACAAGTTTTGGAAAGAAGAAGGCGATACACTTTACAAAGAGTATGTAGACCGTCAAAATAGACCAGAAGAGCCATCAGCAGAGGAATAAGCATCACTTAACAGCAATAAACTTACACCATGAATCTATTCATATTACGCACAAATATTAAAACCAAACAAAAACTAAGTACTATAAAGGCACTTTTTAATAATCATTCCAACATTATCGATTGGTCCATTGACCTTGAAGATATTGATAATGTATTAAGAGTTCGAGCGGATGGAAGCCTCAATGAAAACGACCTAAATAGTTTGCTTAAAACAAAAGGGTTTTATTGTGAAAATTTACCTGATTAAATACTGAATAACAATGCTTTAAATGGATACACAATTGGCCAATGCCTGTCTGTAAATTGATTCGTAATGTGGTACAATAGCATGAATATCAAATCGTTTAGCCTCTTCTCTTGACTGTTCTTTAAACATCGCTAATACCTTATCGTCTTTCAAAATTTGAATTGCATTTTTAGACATACTTTCAATATCTCCTACATCACTTAAAAACCCTGAAACACCTTCTTTATTAACTTCTGGTATTCCACCAGTATTACTAGATATTACAGGAACTCCTGAAACCATTGCTTCTAAAGCTGCAAGACCAAAACTTTCGGTCTCTGAGGGTAACAAGAACAAATCACTAAAACATAAAATTTTATCAATCTCATGACTCTTTCCAAAGAATATAACTTTATTCTCAATTCCTAACTCTCTACATAATTGTTCAGCAGGTTCTTTTTCTGGACCGTCCCCTACCATCATTAGTTTCGCTGGAATTTCCTTCTGAATATTATAAAATATTCTAATAATATCGTCAATGCGTTTTACTTTTCTGAAATTACTAATATGTGTAATAATACGTTCATTTTCATTGGCCATCATACCGCGTTGGCAATCTGTGAATTGATGATTATACTTAGCAAAATCAATAAAATTTGGCACAACTTGAATATCGTTCGTTATTTCAAATAAACGTAAAGTGTCATCTTTTAAACTTTGAGAAACAGAGGTTACTGCATCAGATTTATTAATACTAAACGTTACTGCCGATTTATAAAATGGGTGGCTTCCAACCAAGGTAATATCTGTGCCGTGAAGTGTTGTTACTATTGGTAATTTTATACCTTCTTCAAAAAGCATTTTTTTAGCCATATAAGCGGCATAGGCATGAGGAATTGCATAATGTACGTGTAATACATCTATTTTATGAAGCTTCACCATATCAACCAATTTACTCGATAACGCTAATTCGTAAGGTTGATAATGAAATAAAGGATACTCGGGCACATTCACTTCGTGATAATGCACCTTATTACTCAATAATTCCAATCGTACAGGCTGGCTGTAAGTAATAAAATGTACTTCATGCCCTCGTTTAGATAATTCTAATCCAAGTTCTGTTGCTACTACTCCACTACCCCCAAACGTTGGGTAACACACTATTCCAATGTTCATACTTTTATCGTTCAATTGCTTCGTAAATTAATCGTTGTATATCTGTCCTGATATTTTTTCGTAATAATAAATTTTTCTCAGAGCTCGGATAAGTCCTATTGGCCAAAAACACATACACAATCTCTTCTTCAGGATCTGCCCATGCATAAGTCCCTGTAAAACCAGAATGTCCAAAACTCCTCATAGATACGCAACCACAGGTAGGCCCATCTTCTTCTAATTGTGGCTTATCAAAGCCTATTCCTCGCCTATTATCTTTATCACAAAAATAACAGGTATTAAATTTATCAAGTGTTGCCGATTTAAAATAGCGACGTCCACCGTAATAGCCTTTTTGCAAATACATTTGCATGATTTTTGCTACATCATTTGCATTGCTGAACACTCCAGCATGTCCTCCTACTCCTTTTTGCATCGCTGCCCCCATGTCATGTACATATCCATGAATTTTTTGATGACGAAAATAATCATCTATCTCAGTTGGGATGAGTTGTGTATTACTGAATTTTTTACTCGGATTATATGTTGTGTAATTTGCGCCCAATGATTTATAAAAATGTTGTTGAACAAGTTTATCCAATGGTTGGTCGTAATGCTTTTCTATAAATTTCTTCAAGATGTAATATGGTAGGTCACTATATTTATATCTGAGCCGATTTTGCATTTCACTCTCCTTAATTAAATCGGATATAGAGTCTTGGTAGTCAGATCGTAGGTATAAATTATTAGCAACTTCTATATTAAATGATTTGCTGCTTTTTCTTCGGTAATATTTTGCGTCTGGCTTTTGGGTTGCCGAGTCTAATGTGCTTTTATAAAATGGGATCCATGGCTTTAACTGTGCGTAGTGCGAAAGCATCTTTTTAACAGTAACGTCTTTTTTATTGGAAACTTTATATTCTGGGAGTAATTCTGACAGTTTAGAATCTAAAGATACAATTCCATCTTCTTCTAATTCCATCATTAATGGTACAGTAGCAAGTATTTTAGTCAATGACGCTACATCATACATATCTGAAGACTTTACTTGACGATCGCCATCATAAGTATGCTTTCCAAAGTTTTTATTATAAATAACTTTGCCTTTTCGTGCTACTAATAATTGTATTCCCGGCGTCATTAATGAGTCTACAGCATATTGTGCTACGGAATCTAATTTAGCCAGACGAAGGGAGTTTATCCCAACGCGTTCGGGTAAGGCATAGCCCAATCGGCTTAAACCTCCTATTTGAATCCCATCTCCAACTTTAAAGTTTTTACCTGTACTAACTGGTAATTGTCCTTTAGCTGAAATAGCACCAAAAATGAGTTGTGCGGCTTTTTCCTGAGCGATTACACTGTTTTGATACGACAACATCATACTTTCAAAGTTTTCTGTAGATTTTATGTCGGAAAGTGCATAGGGCTTAGCAAAAACATTTAGAATAACAGAATTTGTTCGTGCAATCTCATTGAGCCAAACCAATTCTTTATTAGTGAATTTGTACGATTTCCAAGGACTGGCATTCGATTTATGAAACCCAATAATGACAGTATTATAATTGTTTAACTTAGAAATAAGTTCGTCTAGTTTATCAGCTTTTACTTCATGGACCTTTGTGTATTTTTTAAGCGCATTAAAAAATGTAGACCCATCGGCATCACCTAATTTCACATAAGCGATGGATTTTGTTTCCAATTGACGTAAGGGTAAAAGACTTGTTGAATTTTTAACTACAGTTATAGCATTTTCCATCAATTCTCCATAAAGTAAATCATCTTCTAATCTGTTAAGATCTTCTACTAAATTATAAGTATCAATAGGTTGGTAAGTGTGTAAACCGACTTTATACTTAGCCATCAATATTTTCTTTACTGAATGTGCAAGCCTATCTTCAGTAATACCTCCATTATCATAGGCTTCAATAATTTTTGCAGCACCTATGGCAACATCCTCTGACATCAACATGATATCGTTTCCTGCATTAAATGCTGCGAGATCAATAGCACCTGTTTCATTATAATTTGAAACACCTTTCATTCCGAGAGCATCGGTAAGTATAAGTCCTTTAAACTCCAATCTAGTTTTTAGCAGATCGGTTACAATAACTTTAGATAAGGAAGACGGAAAGCCTAATTTAGGTTCTAAACTTGGCACATTTAAGTGGGCCACCATAACACTAGAAAGTCCTTTCTTTATTAACAATTTATAAGGATAAAGCTCAACAGAGTCCATTCGTTTTTCATTAAACGTAATAGTAGGCAAGGTTTTATGAGAATCGGCCTCAGTATCGCCATGGCCAGGGAAATGCTTAGCACTTGCCAAAACACCAGCACCTTGCATTCCTTTCATAAATGCTAAAGCTTTTTCTGTGACTTGATCTCTATTTTCTCCAAAGGAGCGATTCCCAATGATTGGGTTTTTCGGATTTGTATTAATGTCTACAACCGGAGCAAAGTTAAAATGAACGCCTAATCGTTTACAATGTTCTCCCACATGCTTTCCTGTACGTTCAATTAGTTTAGAATCTTTTATAGCTCCTAAAGTCATATTCCAAGGAAAAGCATAAGTTGAATCTAGTCTCATGTTCAATCCCCATTCGGCGTCCATACCAATAAGCATTGGTAGTTTTGAGATGCCTTGTAATTCATTATTCAAATTTGCTTGCCGTACTGGCCCACCTTTTGAGTATATAATCCCACCTATATGTTGTTCTTTAATTAAAGCAACAATCTTATTTTTTGTTTCCTGATCCTGACTTGAATAAACCTGTACCATAAACAACTGCCCTACACGTTCTTTAAGCGTCATGGATTGATACAAGCTGTCTACCCAATGTTGTTGTGCCTCAAAATCTGAAGTTGCTAGTGGATGTTCGTTATTTTGTCCTAATACACTATTAGTAAGACAAATAAAAAATATTAGTACTGATGATATGCGCATAATTTGGGTTTAATTTCGATAAACTTAATATTACCAATGAAAATCAAAGCCAAAGTAGCGTTTTTACAAAGAAAATTTGTAGACTTTAAGATAGTTTTATAACCAAGTTAATTAACAACCTACTGGGTTTTCTTGTTTAATTTCTTAAGTAATCTGGAATACTAATAATTTTTCATTCTCTTTCTACAGCTATTCGAATAAATCAATATGTCTATCGTGATATCCTAACAAATACAATACCCCATCTAAACCAATACTAGATATCGAATTTTGCGCATTATCTTTTACCGTTGGTTTTGCATGAAAAGCGATACCCAATCCAGCGAGGTTAAGCATTTGAAGATCATTTGCACCATCTCCAACGGCTATTGTTTGACTAATGTCAATCCCCTCTTTTACCGCAATTTCTTTAAGGTATTCTGCTTTCTTGTTTCCATCAACAATGTCACCGAGATAACCACCGGTTAAAACACCATCTTTAATTTCTAATTGGTTTGCATATACATAGTCCATTCCCAATTCTTTTTGTAAATAGTGTCCGAAATAAGTAAATCCACCAGATAAAATAGCGGTTTTAAATCCATAGCTTTTCAGCGTGTCAATTAGACGTCTTGCTCCTTTGGTTATTGGTAAATTAACAGCAACATCATGGAGCACCTCTTCGCTCAACCCTTTTA
>Ga0105356_10002592_pt1 | contig 18005 bp, 16 predicted proteins | sample GOMGulsemesocosm_3_FD_83502 | JGI IMG/M metagenome (GOLD analysis project Ga0105356, IMG submission 83502) | Methane-oxidizing microbial communities from mesocosms in the Gulf of Mexico - GOM9D Gulf of Mexico | ecosystem: Environmental > Aquatic > Marine > Cold seeps | place: Gulf of Mexico...
AAAATCCGTTTAGAAGAGCAACTTCGAGCTATTCAGTCTCAACTAAATAGCTTGAAAAAAGAAACGCTCATGCATACTCAGCGTTTAGAAGCACAACAACACAAACTCTATTTAGATACGTTAACTCAGGTATATAATCGCTCTGCACTTGATGAACGCTTCAAGCTTGAATTCAAACGCTGGCAGCGTTACCAAAACAACTTAGTGATGGCGATTGTCGATATCGATAATTTCAAATCGATCAATGATACCTTTGGTCATATTGCAGGTGACAAAGCCTTAAAAATTGTCGCTAGAGCACTGCAAAAAACCATCAAAGATACTGATTTCATCGCTCGTTTTGGCGGTGAGGAATTTGTTGTGCTACTTCAGGATCTAAGCGAAACTGAAATGATGCACCCACTAGAAAGATTGCGTAACGCAATTAAGACTATTCCATTTAGATTTAAAGGTCAGCAAGTTACTATCACAATTTCTATTGGTGCGACCCGCTTTATCGAAGATGACAAAGATGTAACAGATGCTTTTGAACGTGCAGATAAGGCACTTTATGAAGCGAAAAGCTCTGGACGAGATAAAGTGATGATTAAGCTCTAAACTTAGTGAGACTAATCCACTATAAACGAGTCAATCACTGTTTATAGTGGGCTTTCACTCAAGGAGCTCATATGATCACACATATCAATCCTGTTGGTAGCATGGATCTACTCTCACAGCTCGAAGTAGATCGCTTACAACAAACAGCCACCAGCGACCTCTATCAATTATTTCGTAACTGTTCTCTTGCCGTGCTTAACTCCGGCTCTCGCACCGACTCGAGTAGCGAAATCCTAAAGGCCTTCAGTAACTTTGAAATCAGCGTTGTACAACGAGAACGCGGAGTCAAACTAGAACTGCATAACGCCCCAGAGCAAGCCTTCGTTGATGGCGAAATAATTCTCGGTATTCAAGAGCATTTATTTTCAGTATTACGCGATATCCTTTATGTAAATAGCTACATAGACTCCGCACCAGTCCCTAAAAAAGAACTGTCGTCATTTTTGACTAACCAGGTTTTTTCCATTCTACGCAACGCTCGTATTATCAAACCGCAATCCGATCCCGACATGGTAGTGTGTTGGGGGGGGCATTCAATTCGCTCTCCAGAATATGAATACACCAAAAATGTCGGCCATGAACTAGGTCTGAGAGAACTAAATATCTGTACAGGCTGTGGACCCGGTGCTATGGAAGGACCAATGAAGGGCGCCACTGTGGGTCACGCTAAACAAAGAGTAAAACAACGTCGCTATTTAGGCTTAACTGAGCCGAGTATTATTGCTGCCGAGCCACCTAATCCGATAGTGAATGAATTAGTAATCTTACCTGATATTGAAAAACGTCTCGAAGCCTTTGTACGCATAGCTCATGGTATTATAATCTTTCCTGGTGGCGCAGGTACAGCTGAAGAATTACTCTATCTTCTTGGCATCATGATGCATCCAGAAAATAAGCGTCAGCCCTTACCTATCGTATTAACCGGCCCGAAAGAAAGTGAAGAATACTTCATGATTATCGATGAATTTATCGGTGCCACGCTTGGCTTTGAAGCTCAAAGGTATTATCAAATCATTATTGATGATGCCGCCAGTGCTGCACAAATAATGAAGCAAGCCATGTTAAAAACCTATGAATATCGACGCGCCATTGGTGATGCTTATTCTTATAACTGGAGCCTGAAAATAGAACTCGATTTCCAGCAGCCTTTTATCCCTAGCCATCAGCATATGGCGAATTTAAACCTTAGCTTAGACCAAGCACCCGAGTTACTAGCTATGAACCTAAGGAAGGCATTTTCTGGTATAGTAGCCGGCAATGTTAAAGATTCAGGTATCAAGTCCATTGAAAAAAATGGCCCTTTTAAACTGCAAGGTGATGCCAAGTTAATGCAGTTAATGGATAATTTACTTAAAAATTTCATCAAGCAAAATAGAATGAAATTACCAGGCAGTAAATACCAACCCTGTTATGAAATCGTCAAATCAACTTAATTTAGTAAAACTTACCTATTAACTAATCAATTTATCAATGCGTGGCTATGTCTAAAAATCATTTACTTATTATCGATGCTTTAAATTTAATCCGGCGTATTCATGCGGTGCAATTGAATCACAACGACACCGCTGAAACACAAATATCAGCCACCCGTGATACCATCAAACAAGCTGTTCGTAAGCTATTGTCTATCACAGCACCAACCCATGTTGTTGCTGTGTTTGATGCCGAAGCCACTGGTTGGCGTCATGAGATCTACCCTGAATACAAAGCCAACCGCAAGCCTATGCCAAGTGAACTACAAGCCGCGATGGGATTAATTCAAGATGATCTGTGGGCTCTCAATGTCGACTCATTACTCACTGACAGTGATGAAGCAGACGACCTAATTGCCACCTTGGCTATTAAAATGTCAGCACAGCAGCAACAAGTAACGGTCATCTCGACCGACAAAGGCTATTGCCAGCTATTACGTCCTTATATTCAAATTCGAGATTATTTCAACAAGCGTTGGCTCGACGACCAATTCGTTGCCGATAAGTTTGGCGTGCGCCCAGATCAATTAGCTGACTTTTGGGCATTGACGGGGATTTCAGGTAGCCATCTTGCAGGTGTTGCCGGAATCGGTCCAAAAACCGCAACGCAATTATTAATTGAGCATGGCACCCTTGATGCAATTTATGCGAGTAGCGATCTTACTAAAGGCACTGCGACAAAACTAACTAAACATAAAGACATGGCCTATATTACCCAGCAATTAGCTCGTTTAAGAATTGATATTCCTCTAGGCTTTAATTTAAAAGATCTGCGCTATTCAGAAGTTGTTAGGTAACAAGATCCTAAAAAGCTCGATCTATGCCAAGAAAACAACATAAATCAGATTTTAACTAGGCTATTTAACTGAATAACAGCAGGTTCCACATTAACATACAGGCGATGTTTTGTTACCATACGGCAACAAAAAATTTTCATTTGAAAGCAAGTTCAGCAGATAAGGAATATGTATGACGCAAACAAGAATCACAGTAATTCCAGGTGACGGTATTGGCCCTGATATCATTGAGTCAGCAATTCAAATTTTAGATAAAGCCGGCTGTAATTTCGCCTATGATTACGCTGAAGCAGGTTTAGTTGCACTAGAAACAACAACTGAATTACTTCCACAAGCAACGCTTGATCTGATTGCAAAAAACAAAGTCGCTTTAAAAGGTCCTTTAACGACACCAGTTGGTGCTGGTTTTACATCAATCAATGTATCTATGCGTAAGCACTTCAATTTATTTACTAACTTACGCCCTGTATTGTCTTTTAAAGGCACTCGTAGCCGTTACGAAAACATCGATATCATTACTGTGCGTGAAAATACAGAAGGTATGTACTCTGGTGTTGGTCAAACGATCTCCGATGATCGTAGCGAAGCAGAAGCAAAAAGTATTATCACCCGTGTTGGCGCCGAAAAAATCTGTGTTGCTGCTTATGAACTAGCAAAATCAGAAGGCCGTAAAAAAGTAACAGCGGTACATAAAGCGAATATCTTAAAAACGACATCTGGTTTATTCCTCGAAGTCGCTCGTGAAGTTGCTCTGCGTTACCCTGAAATAGAATCTGAAGAAATGATTGTAGATGCATGTTGCATGAACTTAGTTATGTATCCTGAACGTTTTGACGTAATTGTGACAACTAACTTATTCGGTGACATTCTATCTGATCTTTGTGCTGGTTTAGTTGGCGGCTTAGGCATGGCTCCAGGCGCAAACATCGGTGAAGACGTCGCCATCTTTGAAGCTGTTCACGGTAGCGCACCAGATATCGCAGGTAAAAACCTAGCAAACCCAACATCTGTAATTCTTGCTTCAATTCAGATGTTAGAATATTTGAATATGAAAACTCAAGCAGACAATATCCGCAACGCAGTACGTGACGTGATTGAATCTGGTGACCGAACTACAGCCGATCTTGGCGGTACTCACGGCACAACAGATTTCACTCAAGCAATCTTAGAGCGCCTATAAGCTCTGCTTATTTAAAGATAATTGAGCTAAAAACTGTTTAGCTCAATTTTACAGAGCACATAAATAGATACAAAAAAGCCATTAACGTCACTGCGTTAATGGCTTTTTTGTTTGTTATCTTATCTATAAACTACAACTTACAACTTAAGGCTAGAGTCCCCAAGGAAGTTACGCCAAATCACGTGCACTGTCACTTCATCACGGTCATGGTATAAGTGCTTAGCTTGAATAACAAAACGGTCATCGAGTTGTTTATTTAAGATCTCTAAGCAATCTTCCAGTGTATGGTAACGACGTTTAAGTGGCAGTTTAAGGTTAAAGATCGCTTCTTTACACCAAGCATTTAATAGCCATTTACACATTAAGCGCGCTACCCGTTCTGGTTTTTCAATCATGTCACAAACCAACACATCCACAGATGGGTTCTCTGGCACTTTAATTTTATTACCGTTTAATTTTCGGTTAGTCCAAGCAACCACTGTTTTTGCAGGTTCGTATTTAAAGCCATCTTCTTCAAAATGCTTCACTTGGCCTGTATCCATCAGACTTTGCGCCATCGCACCATTATCAATAGCGATAACAAACATGCTGCGTTGTACTAACTGATAAGTCCAACCACCCGGACATGCACCAAGATCGACCGCTTTCATACCACCACCGAGACGCTTATCCCATTCATTCGCTGGAATGAAGGTATGGAATGCTTCTTCCAATTTCAGCGTTGAACGGCTTGGTGATTTTGATGGGAATTTTAAACGCATGATGCCCATTGGTAATGGCGAGTTATTAAAGCTATATGAATAGCCGATATAGACGCTGATATTATCAATGAAAAATACATGTAAAACAGGGCGGTTTTTATTTTCTTTGGCTAATAAATAGTTTGATTTACGCAGTGATTGGCGCAGTGGCACTGTATATTTACGGCAGAATTTTGAAAGCTCTTTACCTTCATTAGTATCTGGCATTTCTACACGTAATTCACCAAGACCTTCTAAACCTTCACAAGCCGTAACCACTGGGTTAACACGGTCATATAAAGGCATATCGTCAACACGCGCATGCAATGCAATAATTTGACGAGCGAAAATAAGCGAATCAAGCGGCAGCTTTTTAGCTATATGATCAACATCTTCGGCATTATGGCATTCAAATACCACGTAACCAGTGCCCGGTTTAACTTTTGCAAAGCCGTAAGCTTCCATCGCTGTCGCGCGCGCTTGAATTTCTGCAGCACATTCTTTTTCGTAGCCTGGGCGGCAATATAATAAAACACCATTCATTGTAGTAACCTCATTTCGCCATCAATAGTACAGACGATTTAGCTGTCAGTATCGGTTTAATACTGCTGATAAATAAAAGTGGCACAGTCTAACCGCTTAGTCAGGTATCACCAAGGACTAACTGCTGCCAGATCACATTAATTGTTCTAATCAACTTTCAACAAAGTCGCGCTGTTCTTTACTGACCAGCGATAACATCCAGTCACGAAATACTACAATTTTACCTAATTCATATTGGTCTTCGCGGCAAACCACGTAATAAGCATTTTTGCTCACGAGCACATCGTTAAACGGACAAACCAAGCGGCCAGCATCAATCTCTGGTTGTGCGAGAACACTGTGTCCTAACGCGATCCCTTGACCATGAACAGCAGCTTGCAGCACCATAGAGGTGTGGCTAAATATTGGTCCTTGATTAACATTCACGCCAGTAATACCACCTTGTTTAAACCAAGCCGTCCAATCGCGACGCGAAGTATCATGTAATAAGGTATGAAATTGTAAGTCACTCGGCGTTTTTAGCGGTTTAGCGCCATTCAATAACAATGGCGAACATACTGGCACTAAATATTCGGTATGTAACTTCTCAGCATTCAGGTCTTTCCATTTACCGCGGCCGTAATAAATCGCTACATCGACATCATCCGTCAGCGAGCCATCATCCATATCTACCGCTTTAATACGCACATCAATGTCTGGATACAGTTCAGCAAATTTCGATAAGCGTGGTACTAGCCATTGAATCGCAAAGCTAGGTTGTAGACTCACAGTCAGTGAACCTTTCGCGCCACGCGCTAATAAACGCTCTGTAGCATCCACCAGCGAGCTAAACGTATCCTTAATATCCAGAAAGTAGCTTTGCCCTTCTTCGGTTAAAAATAACGCGCGGTTTTGGCGACGAAATAATTTTAAACCCAGATATTCTTCTAATGATTTTATCTGATGACTTACTGCTGCTTGAGTAACAAAAAGTTCTTCCGAAGCGCGTGTAAAACTAAGGTGGCGCGCTGCCGCTTCAAACATACGTAGCGCATTTAGAGGAGGTAATCGACGGGACATATAAACCAACCATTTCGCATAAGATAAACTAATGTGAAACATTATAATTTGTCAGTTGTCATAATACCAGTAAATATCTATAGTAGCCGCATGTGTACGGAAGATATCGCTTGTTACTAGTATTTGAATTAATAAAATTACGTTTTTTCGTTATTACAATTAATAAGATTTAGTTATTTGAGTTCGTCTTTATTATGCAATGTTGTGTTTGTTTGCTTGAGCCCATTTGTTCGAGCGGTAAGTAATTCTTACTTTAGCCTTTAACTGCATTCTTTTGTTTGACTTAGTTAAAGGTTATTAGCGCTGTAGCTTATACAGCGCTTTTTTTTGCCTGCTTTTTTGCTTATGACCAATTTGTTAATGCGCACCATACTGCAGATATAAAAAAAGGGCTAAAATAAGCCCTCTTCCATAATTACTATTTCTTTATCTAGCTATCAATTAATTAATCAATGTTGATTGGCTGAAAACCTTTAATTAGATCATCGAGTGCTTTCGCTTGCGTTAAAAACTGTTCTAACTTAGCAAATGGCAATGCCGATGGGCCATCACAACGCGCTTGGTCTGGATTTGCATGTGACTCGATAAACAGACCTGCAATACCAGTCGCTAGACCAGCAAAGCTTAATTCTGGTACTTGCTTACGACGGCCACCAGAAGCAGCACTACCAGCATCACGCTGTTGCGTTGCATGAGTACTATCTAAAATGATCGGTGAACCTTGTGTTTGTTCTTTCATCACGCCAAATGCTAGCGGATCAACAACAAGATTATCATAACCATGACAATGGCCACGTTCACATAAAATAATACGATCGTTACCGCATTCAATAAACTTATCAACAATATTAGCAACTTGGTGCGGAGACATGAACTGTGGCTTCTTCACATTGATCACGGCGCCTGTCGCAGCCATAGTCTGTACTAAGTCTGTTTGACGCGCTAAAAACGCAGGCAATTGAATAACATCAACAACATCGGCAACTGGCTGACATTGCGCTTCAGTGTGCACATCAGTAATGATTGGCACGTTGAACTCTTCTTTTACGCGTTGAAAAATGCGTAAGCCTTCTTCCATTCCTACACCACGGAAAGAATGGATGCTAGAACGATTAGCTTTATCAAATGACGCTTTGAAGATATATGGAATACCCAGTTTATCTGTCACTGTTTTATAAGCTTCAACCGCACGCAGTGTGCTTGCTTCGTCTTCTAAAACATTGATACCACCAAATAATACGAAAGGTAGTTCATTTGAACATTGAATATCGTTACCAATTTTAACTATCTTTGCAGTCATGTTTAGTTACCTTTAAAAATAATAAATCTGTTATAAATGCTTTTGCTAAGAATGTAATCGCTTAATGAGCTTAATGCACAGTATCAACCACTGCTGACAATTCTTCAATTTGTGACTTCAATACGCGTGTAATCGGATCATCAGGGCATTGCTCAATAAAGTAAGCAAAATCTTCGCTGGCTAACTGATTACAGTCTAGTTGCTGCAATAAGAAACCACGGTCTCTTACTTCATAGGGGTCTTCAGGATCCATCAATAAAATCAGGTCAATACAGCGTAACGCAAATGAAAAATGCTCGTCACGGATCAACGCTGCTTTTAATACTTGCAGCAAACGATGGTAATGGCCTTCATTGCTAGCCACAATCAAATCATTTTCATCCAATTGAACGTGATTGCCTTCAATACCGCGCAATAATACTTCTAATTTATGGCGCGTTAATATGTCACCATTAGCTGGGTCAACATATATTTTACCGTCTTGCTCATCATTAAAACGCAGCACAAATTGTGCTGGAAACAGGATAGCATCAACATCGACATCGAAATATTCAGCAAGATGAATGAACAAGGTGCCTAACGAAATTGGCACGCCATTACGGGTTTCAATCACCTTATGCAACAACACGCTATCTAGCTCTAGCCATTTACGCCATTGTCCACAAAAACCCAGTTGCTGATAGAATAGATATAATAGCTGATCACGACGCTCAGATTGACTCTCCAATCCCTGCATGTCAGCTTCAATCATGCCAACTAGTTCACTCAATTGGTCAACAGTGTCTTCCAATAGTGGCATATCCATGATCACTTCAAGTGCAGATAACGTCGCAATTGTTACATCATCAACGATTAAATCTTCAAATTCACCGTCAAATTCATCACTAAACTCAGCATCGCTGTTGTCATTGTCATGACTGAGAGCTTGTTCTTCAGTAAGTACACTGTCTTCATTATCAGCGTCAATCACAGGCTGTTTTATATCTTGTTCCATTTATTTACCTCAACAAATATACTTCGCCGTGTACTGAAAGAGAATACACGTAGAATAACCAGCCGATACTGCCAGCAAAAGCAAAACTACGGAAAAACATGTTTTTACCTTTTCTGAGTGCCATAAACACCATGAAGGCATAAGTACCTGTTGCAATTAATTTCTCGGTCATTACGTCATTTACAAACGGTGCAATGCCAGTAGTAAAACAAATTAACGCAATCATCATGACTGCTAGCATGTCTAATACACGGCCTGTTTTAATCAGTCGTTCATCTTCAAAATAAGGTGATTTCGTCACCATCAATGCAAAACTGGCAATGTGTAGGCTGATGCTAAGCGCTAATGTTGTAAGATGTAGTGCTAAAATAGTGTTCATAGATTCACTTCTTGGTTTGTCCGACGGTAATGCGATCATTACAGCCATAATCTTGGTAAGTCATTACCTGTTGGTAATCTGCTTGAGTAAATAATTCACGTACCGCCGAGCCTTGATCGTAACCATGTTCTACGAGTAACCAGCCAGCATCTTTCAAGTGATTCACACCTGCGGTAATAATGTGCTGTAAGTCAGCTAAACCATTACCTTCCGCCACTAATGCCGTCAAAGGTTCAAAACGCACATCGCCTTGAGCAAGATGCGGATCATTCGCTTCGATATAAGGGGGATTACTGACAATCACGTCAAATAACTGCGCTTGCGCTAGAGGTTTGTACCAACTGCCTTGCAAAACGTTTAATTTAAGCTGACAACGTTTAGCGTTGCGCTTGGCTAATTCAGCGGCGGCCATTTGATATTCAATAGCTGTAACTTGCGCTTGCGGGCATTCAGAAGCAATAGCGAGTGCGATAGCACCAGTACCAGTACCTAAATCCAATACCGTACAACTGTTTGCAGGTATACGCGCTAGCGCTTGTTCAACTAAGATTTCAGTATCAGGTCGTGGAATTAAGGTATCAGCAGAAACTTCTAATTGCAGCGACCAGAATTCACGGTAACCGAGGATATGGGCGACTGGTTCACCTTGTTGACGACGCAATACGAGTGCAGAAAAATCATCCCACACTTGCTCACTGACAGGCTTGTCATTCCAGGTAAATAAATAGCTGCGGTCTTTCTCGAGTAGATGACAAAGCAATACTTCAGCATCCAACTTCGGACTGTCACTATTCGCGAGCTGTGCAGTTGCCCAGCGAACGCAATGGGCAATGTCTTTTGCTGTTTTAATCATTACAAACTAGTGTTCTGCTGCAAGTGCAGCGAGCTGATCCGCTTGATACTCATGAATAATTGGTTGTACCAATACGTCCAATTCACCTTCCATCACTTCATTTAGACGGTACAATGTTAAACCAATGCGGTGATCACTCACACGACCTTGCGGATAATTATAAGTACGAATTCGTTCAGAACGGTCACCACTTGCAACTAGGCTACGACGGGTGCTTTCTTCTTCTAAACGTACAACTTCATCGGCTGCCGCTTGAATACGTGCTTGTAAAATAGACATAGCGCGTGCACGGTTTTTATGTTGTGAACGCTCATCCTGACATTCCACAACAGTACCCGTTGGAATGTGGGTAATACGGATTGCAGAATCGGTTTTATTTACGTGCTGACCACCTGCGCCTGACGCACGGAAAGTATCAACTTTAAGGTCAGCAGTATTAATACTAATTGCTTCAGATTCAGGCACTTCCGGCATAACCACAACAGTACAAGCTGAAGTATGGATACGACCTTGTGATTCAGTTTCAGGTATACGTTGAACACGGTGACCACCAGACTCAAACTTCATGGTACCAAATACAGCCTCACCTTCCATCTTAACGATAACTTCTTTGTAACCGCCTTGATCGCTGTCGCTCAGATTCATCACTGATAAACGCCAGCCTTTTTTCTCTGCATACTTGCTATACATGCGATACAAGTCACCCGCAAAAATAGCAGCTTCATCACCACCAGCACCAGCTCGGATCTCGAGATAACAGTTATTTGCATCGTTTGGATCACGCGGTAACAACAGAATTTCTAATTCTTTGGAAAATGTTTCTACCGCTGCTTTGGATTCTTTATATTCTTCAACAGCCATTTCACGCATATCCGGATCTTCATCCTTCAGCATTTCTTCTGCGCTTTCGAAACTGTCTTTTGCATCTTGGTATTTTTTAAAACACTCAACCAATTCTTCTAGCTGTGAGTATTCTTTAGTCAGTGCGCGGTAGCGATCTTGATCATTGATGACCTCTATCTCACCCAATAATGCTTGAACTTCTTCATAGCGTTCAATTAAGGCTTCTAATTTTGTAACGATCGATGCTTTCATTTTTTATTCTCGTATTACCGTAAATGATCATCCAAGTCTGATAGTGGTGCTTCGATGATTGAATATGAAATATTTCTCTAATGGTCGGCAAGGATACCCATATGCAGGGAAATAGTCGATGTTTTCGTGTGATTTCTAGTATATTGAGGCTGTAAATCGACATAACAAACTAATACTCGAAATAACAAATTGATAATTAGTATTAGAAAATAACAATTAAGCGCAGTTTATCGATAACTAACGCTTAACTTTAATGTCTCGTTTATTCTTGCTCGTCTAAGCCGACGACTTTGCGAATGACTAACAATTCATCATCGTTATCACGCTTACCTGCTGCAACTAATGCTTGGGTTGGCGCATGGATTAATTTATTGGTTAGTTTATTGGCAAGCTCGTGCAGTACTTTTTCACTGTCGCCGCCGTTACGCAGCGCCATTAATGCACGCTCTAATAGCAGCTCCTTTTCATTCATTGCAGACTGGCGGTACTCTTTAATAGAATCGACACTCGAAAGTGACGCAACCCATTCTTCAAACAGTTTAGCTTCATCGGCAATAATATGTTCAGCTTGTTGCGCTGCATCTTGGCGGGCTTCTTTATTTTGCTCAATGATGCCTTGCAGATCATCGACAGTGTATAAATAAGCATTACCTAATTCACCAACTTGCGATTCGATATCACGCGGAACTGCGATATCAACTAAGAAGATTGGTTTCTGCTTACGCTGTTTTAACGCCGTTTCAATCATACCTTTACCAATAATAGGTAAAGGACTGGCTGTCGAACTGATCACGATATCGGCTTTATGCAGATGATCAGGGATCTCTTCTAACGTTAAAATACTGGCGCCAAATTTATCTGCTAAACCTTGAGCGCGAGATAAAGTCCGGTTTGCCACCATCATTTCTTGCACGTTTTGTTCGGCTAAATGAGTGGCAACCAAATCAATCGTCTCACCCGCACCAATTAGTAATACGCGAGTTTTCGATAAGTCATCAAAGATATGTTTACTTAAGCTAACAGCAGCGAAGGCAACAGACACAGCGTTAGCGCCGATCTCTGTTTCAGTGCGTACGCGTTTAGCAGCAGTGAACGTTTTTTGGAATAGTTTATCAAGAATTTGAGAGACAGATTTACATTGCTTAGCCTTAGCAAACGATTGCTTAGTTTGGCCTAAGATTTGCGGTTCACCCAATACTAATGAATCTAAACCACCGGCTACACGCATCAAATGACGCACAGCATCTATATCATAATGACGATAGGTACAGTTAGCGAGTTCGTTATTTTCAAGCTGGTGAAAATCCATTAACCACTGGGTTACTTTTTCAGTTTCACCAGTAGCAATTTTACAATAGATCTCAGTGCGGTTACAGGTTGATACGATCACAGCTTCCGAGGCAACCCCATTGGCAGTAATGCTGGCAAGTGCGTCATCAATATTGTCTGGTGAAAAAGCAACTTTTTCACGTAGAGATACTGGCGCGGAATTATGGTTAATACCAAGTGCTAACAGAGTCATCTATCACTTAATCGATAATTGTAAAATAAATTTAGAAAAGGCATTCTACGCAAAAAGTAGCAATTTTTAAAGTGACAAAATAAACCATATCTGTTTTTATAATGACCGTAGTTCTCTTTCAGCACCATAAATTTACCTTTTTGAGTCGCCATGACCTTTAATCGCTCGATTTATATAATCATAATCAGTCTTTTGCTTAGCGCATGTAGCAAACAACACCCTACTGAACAACCGCTAATCGAGACTGCGACACCCCAAGCAGCGGCGCAATTGTGGGCGCAACAGCAGCTAAAGTTGCAGCGCTTAAATCAATGGCAGTTACGCGCTCAGCTTGCCATAATTTCTCCTGACTCACGTAATTCAGCCAGTCTATTTTGGCAGCAAGAGTCAAGTACTGATTATCAAGTTAATTTAACAGGTCCATTTGGTGTGCACTTGATGACAGTCAAATATGCCCAAGGAATCGCTAGTTTATTGCTCGATGACAATAAAACTTACCGTCATCCAAGCATTAGTGTACTAATCAACCGTTTTAGCCCTATCCCTGTGCCAGTGAATGAATTGCGTTATTGGATCATTGGTGAGCCACTTTCTCAATATTACCAATTAGACAAATTAGGTCGAGTCACACAAACGTCTCATCCATCGGGTTGGCAAATTAATTACCTGAATTACCAATATAAAAGCTACAATTCAGAGGCAGGAAAAATACATCTTTGGCTGCCAACTAAAATCAATATTATTAAAGATGATATCCGAATCAAAATAGCTATTCGAGAGTGGACATTAAATGCAACAACAAATTAGTCATTGGTCAGCACCAGCTAAACTGAATTTATTTCTTTATATTAATGGTCGTCGCAATGATGGTTACCATGAATTGCAAACCTTATTTCAGTTTATCGACTTAGCTGACGAGTTAGCTATTGAGCCTAACTTGACTGATAGCATCAGTATTACGCCAGCGATCCCTGGCGTACCTCTCACTGACAATATTATCTATAAAGCGGCTATCGCCTTGAAAGTACATTCTCAATTACCGCTTGGTGCAGATATACAACTGACTAAAAATTTACCGATGGGCGGCGGCCTTGGCGGTGGTTCTTCTGATGCTGCAACCACACTTGTGGCCCTCAACCAGCTTTGGCAACTAAATCTAAGCGAAGACCAGTTGGCTGATATCGCTGTAACCTTAGGCGCAGACGTTCCGGTATTTGTTCGTGGTCATGCTGCATTTGCAGAAGGTATTGGTGAAAAACTTACCTCCGTTGAAGTAGAAGAAAACTGGTATTTAATTGTTGTGCCGGAAGTCCATGCTAATACGGCGCATTTATTTTCAGATCCAGATTTAACTCGCGATACCGCAAAGCGTCCGTTAAACCAGCTATTACAGGCTGAGTGGCAAAATGACTTCGAATCAACGGTGAAAAAACGTCATCCCGAGGTTGCAAAAGCATTGGAGTGGTTGCTAAAATATGCGCCATCTCGACTGACTGGTTCCGGTTGCTGTGTTTTTTCTGAATTTAAGGATAAACAGGCTGCGTTAGCTGTTTTGGCTAAAGCACCTAAAAACATGCACATTTATCTCGCGAAGGGCTTAAATAAATCGCCACTCATGCATGATGTAGAAAACATGAAAAAACAGTACAACGAATCAGAATTTTAGTTGTTGCCAATTTTTAAGAGATTAACGCTGGGGATCTCGACTAACATTGTATTCATCATTAATACCGTGTTAGCTGTTAAATACATCCCAGCCAAATACATCGATGACACTGAGGTTATACCGTGCCCGACATGAAGCTCTTTACTGGTAACGCTACACCAGAACTTGCAAAAAAAGTTGCAGAACGCCTATTCATTCAACTTGGTAAAGCAAAAGTAGGTCGCTTTAGCGACGGTGAAATAAGCGTTGAAATTGAAGAAAATGTACGTGGTGGAGATATCTTCATCCTACAGTCTACTTGTGCACCAACTAATGATAACTTGATGGAATTGATCGTAATGGTCGATGCTATGCGCCGCGCTTCAGCCGGTCGTATTACCGCAGTTATTCCTTATTTTGGTTATGCTCGTCAAGATCGTCGTGTACGTTCTTCTCGTGTGCCAATTACGGCTAAAGTAGTTGCTGACTTCCTTTCTAGTGTAGGTGTTGACCGTGTATTAACGGTTGATTTACATGCAGAACAAATTCAAGGTTTCTTCGATGTACCAGTGGATAACGTTTTCGGTACGCCAGTACTGCTAGATGATATGAAACTGAAAAATCTAGAAAACCCTGTGATTGTTTCTCCAGATATCGGTGGCGTTGTACGTGCTCGTGCAAACGCAAAATTACTTGATGAAGCTGATTTAGCGATTATCGATAAACGTCGTCCAAAAGCTAACGTTGCACAAGTAATGCACATTATCGGTGATGTAAAAGATCGTGACTGCATCCTAGTCGATGACATGATTGATACTGGCGGTACTTTATGTGCAGCGGCAGTAGCATTGAAGAAAAATGGTGCTAAACGTGTATTTGCATACGCAACTCATCCAGTATTCTCAGGCAATGCGATTGAGAACCTTCGTGATTCTTGTATCGATGAAATTGTTGTAACAGATTCAGTGCCTCTATCTCCAGAAGTAGCTGCACTACCAAATGTACGCGTATTGAGCTTAAGCCCAATGCTAGCTGAATCTATTCGTCGCGTGAGCAACGAAGAGTCAATCTCAGCAATGTTTAAATCAGCTTAATTAATTTTAACTGCTGAAAGACAAACATAAAACCGAGTTGGGTCATACCTAACTCGGTTTTTTATTTTCCGGATGATAGTTCTTTATAGCAGCGATAACGTCTCGCAGAACAGCCTCTAAAAAGGCTTAGTTGAGCTTTGGCTTGAGTCAGGGTAAAATAGCGCGTTTTTTGGTCAATCGCTGATATAGCGTTTGTGCCAAACAAATCTTATTTCGAAGCATATTATTTTTATTTGAACAACACGATAACAGGTAAACCATGAGTAACGATATTCGTTTAATCGTCGGCCTTGCGAATCCAGGTCTAGAATATGCCCGCACCCGCCATAATGCCGGAGCATGGTTTATTAACGAATTAGCCAAATGGCATAATACTCAGCTCCGTGAAGAAGCTAAATATTTCGGCCATACCGCACGGATTACCGTTGCAGGCAAAGATGTGCGCTTATTAATCCCGTCTACCTATATGAATTTAAGTGGCAAATCAGTCTCTGCGCTCGCAAATTTCTTTCGTATCGATGTGACTGAAATTTTAGTAGTACATGATGAATTAGATTTACCTCCAGGCGTAGCGAAACTTAAACAAGGTGGTAGCCACGGCGGTCACAACGGCCTTAAAGATATCATCAGTAAAATGGCTAACAGCAAAGAATTCTACCGTTTACGAGTCGGTATTGGTCATCCAGGCAGTAAAGAAAAAGTAACCGGTTACGTACTTGGTAAGGCTCAGCCAAAAGAGCAAGAACAAATGGATGCGGCCATTGATGAAGCGGTACGTTGCATCGACATCCTGGCTAAAGATGGCATGGTCAAGGCTATGAGCCGTTTACATACATTCAAAGCGCTATAACGACAAAATAATAAATACACATTAGAGACGATAAATAGACTTTGTTTATCGGTCAAAAATTAAAGTTATGCTCATTATAATAATTTGCATAACACTCCAGTTTCAATGAAACAGACTATTTAAAAAAGGTAAAGAACATGGGTTTTAAATGCGGTATCGTAGGCTTACCAAACGTAGGTAAATCAACTCTATTTAATGCATTAACACAAGCGGGTATCGAAGCTGCAAACTTCCCATTCTGTACAATCGAACCAAATACCGGTGTTGTGCCAGTGCCAGACACACGTCTAGACGCACTTGCTGCGATCGTAATACCAGAACGTGTTTTACCAACAACGATGGAATTTGTTGATATTGCAGGTCTAGTTGCTGGTGCATCAAAAGGTGAAGGTTTAGGTAACAAATTCCTAGCTAACATCCGAGAAACTGACGCAATTGGTCACGTGGTACGTTGTTTTGAAAATGAAAACATCATCCACGTTAACAACAAAATTTCACCTCTTGATGATATTGAAGTAATCAACACGGAATTAGCACTATCTGATATGGATAGCTGTGAGAAAGTACAGTTACGTCTTGCTAAGAAAGCGAAAGGCGGCGATAAAGACGCTAAGTTTGAGCTGACAGTATTAGAAAAAGTACAAGCGCATCTAGAAGAAGGCGAAATGATCCGCTCTCTAGAACTAACTAAAGAAGAAAAAGCCGCTATTGCTTATATGAACTTCTTAACATTCAAACCAACTATGTATATTGCTAACGTAGATGAAGATGGTTTTGAAAATAACCCATTCCTTGATTCAGTGCGCGAACTTGCCGAGAAAGAAGGCGCCGTTGTTGTTGCGATTTGTGCATCAATGGAATCTGATATCGCGGAGCTTGATGAAGACGAACGTGAAGAGTTCATGGCTGACATGGGCATCGAAGAACCGGGTTTGAACCGTGTTATTCGCTCTGGTTATGAGTTACTTGATCTACAAACTTACTTCACAGCCGGTGTTAAAGAAGTGCGCGCTTGGACTATCCCAGTCAATGCAACAGCACCACAAGCAGCTGGCAAGATCCACACTGATTTTGAAAAAGGCTTCATCCGCGCTGAAGTAATTGGTTACGATTCATTTGTAGAACATAAAGGCGAAGCTGGCGCTAAAACAGCAGGTCAATGGCGCTTAGAAGGTAAAGATTACATCGTTAAAGACGGCGACGTAGTACACTTTCGCTTTAACGTTTAATCATTAATAATTGTAAATAAATAACAGCTAGGACTTCTTTTATCAACGAGAAATTCTAGCTGTAAATAGCATCATCAACTAAAGTGTATCCTGCTATAATTCAACGCTGAGATTAAAAATTGCATGTAGTGGCGACAGGATTTGTATAGAATCTCAACAAATGCCATTTTTAATATTATTTTACTAAAAAATAGTTGACGAACTTAGCAGTAATTAGCATAATGCGCCCCGTTCCAACGAAACAGGTAACTGACGTTGAAACAAGATTTAAGATGGCCATGTAGCTCAGCTGGTTAGAGCACAGCATTCATAATGCTGGGGTCACAGGTTCAAGTCCCGTCATGGCCACCATCTTAATTCTATGTATGTCCTAGACATATGAATCAGTAGGGATATCGCCAAGCGGTAAGGCACCGGGTTTTGATCTCGGGATTCTGAGGTTCAAATCCTCATATCCCTGCCATATATAAACGACTGGCTTCATTGCGGGTTGTTAAGTTTATAAACATCGTTTTCATTAATTTGTTTAACGCTACCAAGTTTATAAATACAAAGAATATTGTGCGGAAGTGGCGGAATTGGTAGACGCGCTAGATTTAGGTTCTAGTATCGCAAGGTGTGAGAGTTCAAGTCTCTCCTTCCGCACCATGCTTTAA
>Ga0105356_10002595_pt1 | contig 17990 bp, 16 predicted proteins | sample GOMGulsemesocosm_3_FD_83502 | JGI IMG/M metagenome (GOLD analysis project Ga0105356, IMG submission 83502) | Methane-oxidizing microbial communities from mesocosms in the Gulf of Mexico - GOM9D Gulf of Mexico | ecosystem: Environmental > Aquatic > Marine > Cold seeps | place: Gulf of Mexico...
CTTTATTTTCAGATTCTGGCTTAATCTCCTGATCAAAAATGGTCATTGAAATAGAAAATTGATCCAGATTCTTTTTAAATCCTAAGGGTAACTGAAAATAATGAGAGCCTTCTGTAAAAATTAATTCCTGCTCAAAGGCTAATATTATCTGCTTATGACTTTTACTATTTATAGGATAAATTCTCGCTTTATAATTATTGCCAGTCCCCTTTTCTAATAAAATTGGATCCACTCCTCTTCTAACAACTGCTTCAAAGGCCACACGGCCCAGTTCTTTTTGTACAACTACAGCTTCACGTAATTTACCTCCAACTTCTAAAGCTAGTCGAGATACATTCTGGCCTTCACCCAAAGGAAAATTTAATTCCCCTTCTAACACCTGATCTGTCGGATTATAGAATAACATATCATAAGTTGTAGTGGCAATATTTCCTACTACCTCGACTTTAATGTCGAGTGAGCTAATCCCTAGCTGCTTTTCTCCCACCTTTATAGATGGCATTTTTTGAGCCTTTATTTGCATTGAAATTAACAATACAAAGACTAATAGTAATGTGTTTTTCATAATGTATTTATTTAAAATGTTAATGCTTTATTAGTGCTATTAATTCTGGAAATAAATTCGAGACTGTTATTAAAACAGCATCATTTTATTCTTAAAGATTTGCGTTGGAAATAACCTGAATGGCCTAATATTAAGAGATGAGCGACTTCCAATAATGGTTTCAAAAGTCGCTTAAAGCCCAGGTTTAAAATTGATTTGTCTACTTGAGAAAGACTGTTTTTTGCAAGCTGTACCCTAGAGCTTATATTTTGTGATTCTGATGCTTTAGATTTCTGTTTTAACGGATAGTTTTCAACACTAAAAAAAGTAAAATCATCAGGAATAACCCTTTGTATTTCTATAGATTTTTCCGTTGTAATGGTCGATCCTTGTTGGGGCCTTCCTGCACATAAAGTGATTCCTGCTTCCATGTCGTTTGGTTTTAAGTTTATATAAAACTAGAACCAAACTCAAAACTAGAAAACTAAGAATGAGTGAAGTAGTCTTTTGGGTGAGTTAACAGCTTATTTTAATAATGCTAGGTTTTTTTCCCTTTGAATTTTACCAGTAGATGTTTCACAAAACACTTCCACATTATAAATATGCTTTGGTTTTTCGTAGCTATCTAGGCCTTTAAAAAATGAGGTGTCTAGAACATTTGACTGTCCTTCGACAACCAAGATAAGCTGTTCTCCAAGGCTTGGATCATTTTTTGAAGCAATAAAAAAACGTTGCGTCATAAAAGGAAGGAGCTTTGCCTCTATCTGTTCTGGAAATAATTTTATCCCTCCCGAATTAATAACATTATCGGCACGCCCTAGAATTTCGAAGCTCATATCAGAGGTCAGCTTAACCACATCATTGGTTACGATTGGGCTTGCATTCAATTTTGGAGCTGTTATAATCAGGCAATCTCTTTGGTCTTGTGAGATGCTTATATCTTCTAAAATTTCAAATCCCTTATTATTTTCAACTTTAGGCGAGGTCTTTTCGAAGTGATTTAGTTTTTTTACTGCAATATGTGTGACGGTTTCGGTCATTCCATAGGTCGCAAAAACGCTGCAAAACAATCCATTCAACTGTTCTTGTAGTTGTTTAGACACGGCTGCACCACCGACGATTAATGTTTTTATTTTATCTAATCCTCCAAGGCCATTCTCTAATTGTAGTGGTACCATCGCAGAGAAATCATAAGACTTTCTATTATTTTTTAAAGGATTTGAAGCAGGTGAAATAACATCCAGTTCCAAACCTAAAATCATCGCTCTAACCAACATCATTTTACCCGCGATAAACGTCGTTGGCAAGCAATGTAAGGCTGAATCTCCGGGTTGCAGATTAAAATAATTACCCGTGGCAATAGCAGAATGCACCATGGCTTGTTTTTGGATCTTTATACGCTTCGGAGGCCCTGTAGACCCTGAGGTATTAGCATAAACATAGTCCTTGTCATCAAGCCAATCCAATAAAAAAACACCAATATTCTTTTCAAAATCTTCCCCTTCTTTCACAAAACTATAGGCAACATCTTTTAAGGCTTTAAAATCAAAATACATACCATTGAATTTAAATTTATTATGCACTTTGGTAAAACTTGGAATCATTTTTGTATACTATTTAGAATATCTAAAATTATACTATTTTTAACGAACTGAAGTAAATAAATTATATTTAAAAAAAATATATTTGACATCGTTGCCTAAATAGGTATAGAGATCCTTTCGAGCTAAGTCATAATTTCCAAAAGCATCATTATTTTAGATATGAGTTTTGGTTTTATTTTAAATAATTTCGCAATCCTATGAGACCCATTTTTATCGCCATACTTTGTTTTCCCTTGTTCATGTTCTCACAAGATTTTTCTAATGAGGACTACATCTACTTAAAACGACATGAACACATAAAAATAAGTTTGGCCAATCGCACATTGGGCATTACAAAAAACATTGCGGAACAAGCCAAATACCTCACGGCAAAAAAACTCTACTTTGCTAATGAATCTATTGGATTTGACAGCTTCACTTCTATTGAAAATATTGAGGCTTTTACGATGACTCCAAATAATAATGAAAAAATCAAGGTCGATTATATTGAAACGAAGCGCGAATTTGATAATGGTATTTTTTACAGTGATCAGGAGACCAAAAACTTTACATTTCCGGCGGTATCCAAAGGCGCTATAACCAACTTAACTTATAAGGAAATTTTAAAAGACCCCCGGTTTTTAGGGCTCTTCCGTTTTGGAACCTTTGTCCCTACAAAAAGTGCAAAACTCACTATAGAATTTCCAAAAAATGTAAGTATAGGATTTATAGATTTTAATACTGATGGATATCCTATTCAGTTCAAGAAAGAAAGCACAGTCAATAAAAATATCTACACCTGGTCTGTAGAAAATATCAAGGGGTTCCAAGGAGAAGATAGAAGTGAATCTATATTATATTACTTACCACATCTCATTATTTATATTAAAAGTTATGAGCAAAACGGAACAACACATCCCGTTTTAAATGATGTTAAAGACCTTTACGGTTGGTATGCCTCTTTGGTTAAACAAATAAGTGACCAATCCCTAGAAAAGGTATATGAGATTGCAGATGGTATTACAAAAAATCTGTCGACAAAACGCGCTAAGGCTGAGGCTATTTTTAACTGGGTACAGGACAATATTACTTATGTTGCTTTTGAAGATGGCTTAGGTGGTTTTATTCCAAGAGGGGCAGCAAGTGTTTGTGAGAAACGTTATGGTGATTGTAAGGACATGGCGAATTTACTTTATGAAATGCTAAATCATGTCGATATTGAATCTTATAGAACTTGGATTGGCACAAGAGACAGACCATACTCCTATTTTGAAGTCCCGACACCAATGGTAGATAACCATATGATCAATACGGCTATAATAGGGAATGACACTATTTTCTTAGACGCTACAGATAGCTATGTTCCCTTTGGTATGCCTAGTGCTTTCACACAGACCAAGGAAGCGCTTTTAGGACTTGATAAGGACTCTTTTAAAGTTATTAAAGTTCCCGTTCAAGATAGCGAGAAAAACACCTCTACCGTAAGCAGTACGTTCACCATTGAAAACAGTAGGATCAAAGTATCAGAACAACGCCAGCTCAGTGGCTATGAAAAAGTTGATTTTATTACCGATTATACCTATAAAAAAAATGATAAGACCGAAGAGGAGTTCTTAAATACCACCTTGGCTCTTGGAAACAACAAAACTAAATACGACAATATAACTACGCGGAATTTTGACAATAAAAATACGGCACTTCTACTAAGCTACGATCTCACCTTAGATAATTACGCTAAAACGATCTCAAACAAAACCTATATCAACTTAAATATTGATAGGGTATTAGCAAAAAGCAAAATTAATATTCAGGATAGAAAGTACAGTAAAAAAATTGATCATAAGTTTAAGAAGGCATTTGTCAGCACTTTTAAAATCCCTGAGGGATACACAGTGAATCATATTCCAAAAGACCTGCAATTTGACCATTCTGATTATGGTTATAGAATTTCATACACGCAAAATGCCAATGAAATCATTCAGAATAAAACCATATACATTAAGACTTTAAGCATTAAAAATAAAGATTTTGAAAGCTGGAATAGCTTTATAAAAAGCTTAACAAAGGCCTATAAAAAAAGTATAATAATAGAAAAGAACCTATGATAAAGAAACTGATTTTCATCTTTTTGATTGCATCTACAAATTGTGTAGCACAATATTATAAAACATACGATTGGAATGCGATTCCAAAACTGCATACACTTTCTGAAACCGATGCCAAAGCATCTTCAATTGGTATCTTAAAAAAGAATATTGTAGAATATCAACCGAGTCTCTTCTCTAAGGAATTAAAGCGGTTTGAGACCCAACATAGCATTGTTCGCGTTAATAATGACAAGGGTATAGGGCGTCATAATCGAGTATATATCCCAATGTATGCGGTTAAGCAGGTTATTGACATCAAGGCCAGAACTATTAATTCCGATGGTAAAATCACATTACTCAACAAGGACAATATAAAGGAAGTAAAAAATGTAGACGAGTATGGGGATTTTAAAATTTTCGCAATTGAAGGTGTAGAGAAAAACTCTGAAATAGAGGTCTTATATACGGTTGAAAAGATGTATGATATGCATGGCACCGAAACTATACAAAGTGATTATTTAATAAAAGAAGCTCAGTTTATATTTATTACTGACGATCTGAATTCGGAAATAAAAGCCTATAGAACCGAGACTAAGTTTGAAAGCACAAGCATGGCGGGAAAAAGAGCTAAGCAAATCACCCTAACTGATGTTCCTGCAATGGTTGAAGAGGAATACGCTGCTCCTAATGCCAATAAAATTGCAATAGCATATCAATGCTATCCCAAAGATCAAAATATTACACAAGACATGTTTTGGAAGAATGTGGTCAATAATATTGGTGGCAACTTCTTTCCTGAGCAAGCTTCCGAAAAGGTTAACGATGATATCAAAGCATTCACAAAAGACCAAAGTGATTTAACGGTTTTTAAAGTGGCTTCCCTTATCGATAATTTTATAAAGACCAATTTTACAATTGTCAAAAACAATAATGCTGAATTATCTGACTTAGACTATATTTTAAAAAACAGGTCGGCCAGTGAATTTGGAATCATCAAAGCCTATGCCCACTACCTAAAAGCCCTGGAGGTAGACTATGAATTCGTAATCACTTCAGATAGATATCAAAATAAATTTGATCCGGACTTTTTTACACCTAATATGCTTCGTGACTTTATTATCTATTTACCGACCGAGCAAAAGTATATAACACCAAATCGCATAGAATACCGTGTGGGTGAGGCACCTTCTAATTTTCTTGGAAACTACGCCTTGTATATCAACAAGAGTTTGGAGTATTATTTTAGTAAAATTATACAAACAGATGCGAACTATAGCCGTGTTAAAAGAATTACCGATATCAGTTTTGACGAAGATATTGAAAGTGTAATCATAGACCAATATCAAGAATATACTGGGCATTGGGGCACCACAAATAGAATGGTAATGAACCTTTACCCTGAACAAAATATTATAGAATTCGAAAATTACCTCACGGGAACTGGCATCGAAGACAAGGTGCAATTGAAAATGGAAATGGAGAATACAGAAATAAACAATACGGTATACAACCAACCCTTTATTGTAAAATCAAGAATTTCTTCCGAATCCATTATGGAAGAGGCTGGTGACAGTTATATTTTACAAATAGGAAAAGTTATCGGTACTCAAAGTGAACTTTATCAGGAAAACAAACGGATAAATCCTATTGAAATGAACTACCCCAATCAATACGATTATACCATTAGCATTACTATTCCCGAAGGCTATTCTGTCGAAGGCCTTGAGGCCTTAGAGATCGATGAAAGTTATGTCTCGGTTACTGGACAAAAGGCTTGTAAATTTGAATCCAGTTATATATTAAAAGAGAATAAAATGGTAATTACAATTCAGGAGTTTTATAAAACAAACGAGTTTGATTTGAATCGTTATGAAGAATTTAGAAGTGTGATTAATGCCGCCTCCGACTTTAATAAGGCTTCAATTTTAATAAAAGCAATAGAATAAAAAAAGCCTCTCGAATGAGAGGCTTTTTTATTTTTAATATATTTTATTAATCATTTATAGGTGCTTGGATACTTCCGAACAGTTTGCCTTTCCAGTCATTCCATTTGTATTTTTTAGCAAAAACGAGAAGCAATACAGGAAAAATAATAAATACGGGAAGAAAAATATCCATAAAACCCATCTCCATAGGATCCGAAATATCTTTAAATAGTGATGGCGTTTGAAAAGCGGTCCAATCGGCAGTTACTAATAATGCCGTAAATAAATTATTGGCAGCATGAAAACCTAAAGCCAACTCCAATCCTTCATCCATTAAGGTTGTAATTCCTAAAAACAATCCTGTTCCTATATAATACACCATAATTACGGGGCCTAATTTCTCAACCTCAGGATTAGCGATATGCATTATACCAAATACTACTGATGTGAATAGTAATGGTACCCATCTATTCTTTGCAAGAACTCCAATGCCCTGCATTAAATAACCCCTAAACAAATATTCCTCAAAACTAGTTTGTAAGGGAACCAGAGCAATTGCAATGACGCATAGTATAAGAAAGGGTTCCAAATTGAAATTATCTACAAAGCCTTCTGGGTTCATATAATAATCAAGAAATACAAGGCCTGACGAGACCATTCCCCAGAACATAAAGGCAAACCAAACGCGTTTCCAATCAATCTTTTTTCGAGAAGTTGTCAGTGAAGTAATGGTTTGCTTATGAATGTACTTCACCCAGAGTAATAACATTACTAATCCAATTGCTAATGGTAAAAGCATTTCTACTAAGAATCTATTTTCTCCTTTGCGCTCAACTTCACTTTGAATGATTTTATCAACATCCAAATCCATCAGTATTACTAATAGATAATTTAGGGTCATCAATCCAAAAAATAAACCTGGAATAATTAAATACTTCCAAAATTGATATTGGCCTTTATAAGCTTGTTGAATATAGTTCATAGTTTTAATTTATTAAGATTCCATGCTTGTTTAGATTCGTAGCGCAATGTACCATTTTCTACCTGTAATGGGGATAAAATATTATTGGTATATAAACTCCCAGTTCCAAGTCCTTGTGGCATCAAATTACCCAAGGTATAGGTCCACTGCGCAATAGCACTCAGTCCTACATTACTCTCTAAAGCACTGGTAATCCACCAATTAATATTTTGCTTTTCCGCCAGTTGAATCCAAGTGTTACTTTCTTTAAACCCTCCGAGCAAACTCGGTTTTAAAATAATGTATTTGGGATTTATAATTTGAAGCAGTTCCTCTCGATTTTTTTGATCAAAAACACCAATTAATTCTTCATCTAAGGCGATGTCCAATGGAGAGCTTTGACAAAGTCTTGCCATGGCCTCAAATTGTTTTGGTTTAATTGGTTGTTCTATAGAATGCAAGTCGAAATCTGACAATAACTTTAGCTTTTCCAAGGCATCTTCAGGTGAAAAGGCGCCGTTGGCATCCACCCGTAATTCAATATCACGGACAGAAAATTCATTTCTTATCGTTTTTAAGAGCTCCAATTCGGTTTGAAAATCGATAGCTCCAATTTTCATTTTGATACAAGAAAAACCTTGATTGAGCTTCTCCTCTATTTGTTGTTTCATAAAATATTTATCCCCCATCCATACGAGTCCATTGATTGGAATAGCAGCCTTAGCTGCTGTAAAACTGGAAGGAAACAGGGTGAATCTATCTTCACTATTAAGTGATAAAAAAGCCATTTCAAGTCCGAATTGAATCGAAGGAAATTCGGTCAGGATCTTTAATAATTCATCTACACCTAAATCTATATTATCACAAACCCATTTAAGTTTTTGTTCATAATCGGGACGATCATCTATGCTCAAACTCCTTAAAATCCCACATTCTCCTAGGCCTTGATTTTCACCATCATCAATTATAATAAACCAGGTTTCTTTTTGGGTCAATACGCCTCGTGAAGTTCCACTAGGTCTTTTAAAATCTAAAATATACTTTTGGTAAGTTGCTTTCATTTAGAGTTCGATAAATTCACCAATTTCCAATAGCATCAAATCCTTTGCATTTTCAAAAAATTGACGTTTAGCATCTTTATGATCAATTTCTATATAGCCAAAAGTATCAAAATGATAGCCTAAAATTTTATCGCATTCTAGAAAATCGGATGCGATAATAGCATCGCTAATTCCCATAGTAAAATTATCTCCAATGGGTAAAATAGCCAAATCCAACTTGGTTTGCATTGGGATGAGTTTCATATCATAAGTCAGCGCAGTATCTCCGGCGATATAAATAGTTTTATGCTCTCCTTCTATAACAAATCCTCCAGGCTGACCACCATAGTTGCCATCAGGAAATGATGAGCTGTGGATGGCGTTCACATATTTTACACGCCCAAAATCAAAATCCCAGCTCCCTCCATGATTCATGGGATGTCCTTGTAGATCCATTGCCTGAAAATGGGAGACAATTTCAAAATTGGAAATTATAAGAGCTCCTGTCCGTTTCGCGATCCGTTCTACATCCAGAATATGATCCTGATGGGCATGGGTAACCAAAATATAATCGGCTTTTAGGGCATCCACTTCAATATGAGAAGCTTTCGGATTACCTGATATAAACGGGTCGACAATTAAATTGATGTCCCCTATCTCAACCTTAAGGCTAGCGTGTCCTAAAAATGTGATTTTCATAATTAATATTTACAATGAAACAATATACCTATTTTAGAATCATAAACCTTGTCTTAAGTCCAATCGAACTCAACATTATAAATTTATCATCATAAAATGCGCCATAATTGGGACGGTAATAATAATTCCCTTTATTATCTTGGATTTTGTCATAGCTGACTTCCCCAGATTCAGAATAAACAAAATCATAAAGTGCAGAAGACTGTAACCATGTCTTTGAAGTTTTGGTACGACCATCTTCTTTTTTGGATAATTTTTTTCCAGAGTTTAAAATGAGATGTAATTCGTTTTCTTTTAAGAATACGTTATAAGAAGGTTTAAATGCGCGTTTAAAAACACTTCTTCCCCATTGCAATTCGTCTTGATCATTAAATTTTAATATTAAAATATCATCGTAGTGCTCAACGGTATACATCCCACCATTACTGGTGTAGTGATAGGTTATATAAAACTCTTCTGCCAGCCAATAGGAGTTTCCCTTAGCATCCGACAACACATAATCAACTTTAAAATTTGATAATTCTTTATTTTTTTTCTTAGCAGCCATCCTATAACCGTATAAATCTTCATAGACCTGTTCTGGAAACAGATATGATTTTTTATCCTTGAGACTAAAGGCATCTCTATCAATAATAAATCTACAGGCCCCTTTAATTTTCAAAACATTTTTTTCTGAATAGAAACCTAATACATGTAATTCATTTTTTTCCTTAGTAAAGGTTAAAGAATTAATATGCACATCATTTAAAGAAAGCTCTAAACTCTCGACCTTATTTGGTTCAATTTTATTAAGAACAAAATTGTAATTCGCCTTACCCTTTTTTTTCTGTTTTTTCCCTTCCTTAAAAAGTTTCCCAAGAATATAAACAGTAGAATCATCATCGATAAACAGATCATTAAATTCAAAAAAATGATCCTGTTGTTCTTGATATAAATTTTGATATACCAATTTCAAGGATTGAGCATTAAACACCCTTATCTTAAAAGCATTTGAGTTCTTTTTAGTATTGTTAGCTGCTACGGCAAGAAAGGCACCACTTGGAGAGATTGAAAATTCTATTTCCCTAAGTTTCCCATTAGAAAAACCATCCGTTCCCTTTTCTGTGGAGCTTGTATAAACCTGAATTTTATGATGAGTCTTTTCTTTTAAATTAAAAACATGACAATAGACAATAGTCTCCTTTTTCTTGGGAGAAAAAACGGTGAATACTTTTATTTGATCATCAAAAGATACATTTCCAATAAACTTTTCTTTAAGTTCTCCTTTAATAAGTTCGGTATACGATAGTTCTAAATTCTCATCATAAATTTCGAAAATCATATCTTTTTTACCCTTTCTAACGACTCCCGTTTGCCCTGAAGGGGATAAATAATTAGATAATACATCACTAAATCTATAATACTTATCGCGATGTTCAATACTTTCAGTGACGTTTAACTTGGTGCTGTTCTGTGCTACTAAAAGATTTACAATTAAAAGGTTAAGGATAAAAAAGGTTTTTCTCATACTTGTATTTTTGGGGAATCTCAAATGCAATTTCGGCTATTTTCTGCAATTAAAAATACAAAAAAACAGCTATTAAATCTGAAAAATATATCCTAATCCTAATAAAACTGAAAGCGCAAAAGTAGAGAGTGCAAGCAGCTTTAATTGAGGGTCTAACAACCTTGCTTCTGTCGTTTTTAAAACGACTGTTAAATGCTTAATTAAGGGTATATAAACAACAATAAACACGAAGTTAATAGGCGATCTATAATACAATATTCCAAAAAGCAAAGACAATATCAACGCTGAAATTATCAAAAAAGAATGGTATAGTTTTGCACGTTTAAGTCCGAGTTTCACTGCCATTGTAATCTTATGCGAAGCCGTATCAGATTCTATATCCCTCATATTATTAAGGTTCAAAACCCCTGTACTCAATAAACCAATGGCACATGCTGGAAGTAATAATACATGATCCAATTGTTTAGTAAATAAGAAATAGGTTCCAAGCACGCTCAATAGTCCAAAAAACAAAAACACCATAATATCCCCCAATGCTCTATACCCATAAGCCGATTCTCCAACGGTGTATTTAATGGCTGCATATACACAAATTAGTCCTAGTACGAAGAAGAGCAGAGAGTATAATAAATGATGGGTTCCAAAGGCACTGAGAATGAGCAAGAACACAATAAAAACAACGATGAATATATTGATTTTTATCGCGGTATACATTTGTTTCGGACTTATTTTTCCGCTTTGTATGGCACGTTCTGGACCTATTCTATTTTCGTTGTCTGTTCCTTTAATCCCATCGCCATAATCATTAGCTAGATTTGATAGTATCTGTAGACTTATGGTTGCCAAAAGGGCAAATACAAATATTAATACATCAAAAAAACCATTGTAATAGGCTAAACAGCTTCCGACAATAATTCCTGAGACAGACAGCGGTAAAGTCCTTAATCTAAGGGCAGAAACCCAAGGTTTTATGTTATTCATTAAAGTAATACTTAACATTTATTCCATCACGGAATCCATTTTTTATCAAAGTTAGGTTTACGCTTTTCCAGAAAGGCATCCCGACCTTCTTTAGCTTCATCTGTCATATATGCCAATCGTGTTGCTTCACCTGCAAATACTTGTTGTCCAACCATACCATCATCTGTTAAATTCATAGCGAATTTCAACATTTTAATAGAGGTTGGGGATTTAGCTAATATTTCTTGCGCCCATTCAAAAGCGGTATCTTCCAATTCCTCGTGAGGAATCACGGCATTAACCATTCCCATTTCATAGGCCTCTTGAGCAGAATAATTTCTACCTAAGAAAAATATTTCTCTAGCTTTTTTCTGTCCGACCATTTTAGCCAAATATGCAGATCCATACCCACCGTCAAAACTTGTAACATCGGCATCGGTCTGCTTAAATATCGCATGCTCTTTACTCGCTAAAGTCAAATCGCAAACCACGTGTAAACTATGTCCTCCACCAACTGCCCATCCTGGAACAACTGCTATTACGGCTTTAGGCATAAAGCGAATAAGGCGTTGTACCTCAAGGATATTTAATCGATGGTAACCATCATCACCAACATAACCTTGTTTGCCTCTGGCTTTTTGATCTCCTCCACTACAAAAAGAATACACGCCATCTTTGGTAGAAGGCCCTTCTGCACTCAATAAAACCACTCCTATAGAAGTATCTTCTTGAGCATCGTAAAAAGCATCATACAACTCTCTCGTCGTTTTTGGTCTGAAAGCATTTCTAACATTTGGTCTGTTAAATGCTATCCGTGCAACACCATTAGATTTTTTATAAGTAATATCCTCATAGGTCTTGGCGGTAATCCAATTAATAGAACTCATTTCTTCTTAAAGTTTTCAAATGTAAAAGTACATATTATATCATATTATTATTGAATTTTATGTCTAATATTATTTAACTAATATTCAATAATACAGTCTTTCTAAATCCCTAAAAGGGACTATTTCCAATGCAGAATAAGCTAGTGAAGTCTTTTTTAGTTTCAAATTAATTTCTTGTAAACTATCCCATTCAAATATTCAGAGCTGCTTACAATAGTATAAAATTAAAGTCCGTCAAGAGCTAAACGCAATGTTTCACTAAACTAGGCGAATCCCGTCCTTATCTATTGAAATCAGACGTTGCTTATACAAAGTACCAATGGCTTTTTTAAAGCTCTTTTTACTCATTTGAAGCACATCTTTGATATCTTCTGGTGTCGATTTATCGGTTAAGTTTATAAAACCACTATTATCATGAAGTTCATGCATAATTGCTTCGGCATTGGGTTCAATATTTCTATAACCAATTTGGCCTAAAGTGATATCTAATTTATTATCGGGGCGGATCTTTTTAACGATTCCTTTGAGCTTATCCCCAATACTGAGATCTTTAAAAATATCATCCTTAAATATTAATCCTGAATGCTGATTATTTACAATAACATTCATACCTATTTCTGAAGGATGTGATACGATGAGATCTACTTCATCGAATTGTCCAACGGTCAACTCTTTATTATCTAAAAAGTGATTGGTCTTACTCGATGCAACCAGCCTATTTGTTTCTTCATCCAAATAACAATGTACTAAATACCAGCCGCCTCTTTTCATTTTAAAGGCTTGTTCCTTAAAAGGACAAAACAATTCCTTTACCATTCCCCAGTCCAAGAAAGCACCATGAGCCGTCACTTCATTACAACGAAGCACCGCAAATTCACCTCGCATAATATAGGGTTCATCGGTTACTGCAACCAATCGTTCATCATTATCAAGATAAACAAAGACTTCTAATTTGTCCCAAATTTTAAATTCTTCGGGAACATATCTATTTGGTAATAAAACTTCATTATCTTCTTCATCGCTTAAAAATAAGCCAGGATCCTTTTCTCTAAGTATTGTTAAGGTATTGTATTCTCCGATGTGTATCATGCTGCAAATGTAAGAATAATAAAAAACTGAAACCAATTAACTTACGCCTTATCTCAATATGTTTTTCTAGTCAAATATTGAAAAGTCCAAAGCCCTTGAAAAGTGTCTGAAAGCTCATGTCATTGACGCCGAAAAAAAAAAGCAATATTGCGGCATCTGCTGCTTTTAAAAGAAGGACTATTCCTTATAAATACAGGGCTTCTTTATCGAAGTGTTTTGTCAGTAGATAATACACCACAGCTCTATATTTACTCCTATTTGATTTTCCATACAATTCCAGGATTGTATCAATTCCTTTATCTAAATCTGGATGATCTGTTAATCCCAGTTTGTTTATAAGAAAATTACTTTTTACTCTAGCTATTTCAGAGGCATCACTCGCAGAAACTGTTGATGAATCGGAGTTGTAAATAGATGGGCCACAAGCTATAGTCACTTTTGTCAATAAATCCATATCTGGAGTTAGTCCACATTTGGTTTCTATATCTGCTGCGTATTTTATGATGAGCGCATCCCTTTTATTCATAATATCTAATTTAAAATTGGATTGAGAGTGTATTAATTATTGTTTTATTTAAATCCCAAAGATCATAAAAAAGTCCATCGTCTTATAAAATAGACATTCTTCACGCCTAGCCTATTTAATGTTTTTAAAATAATTAAGAAGTACGGCATCATTGACCTGTCTCGGTGTAAAAATCTCTATAAGTTTTGGTGATTCACTTGGCTTATAAAACGAGTCCATTTCGGTATGTATCTGTGATTCGTTATGAGCCGTTATATATTCAAAACCATACATACTACAAAGTTGTTTTGCTGTTAATTGATGTTTGGTCTCAAAAAAGGTGTCGAAATTATCGGTGTTTTTATGACCTGGAAGTATTCTAAAAATACCGCCTCCTTCATTATTGATTAGAATAATTCTGAAATTATTAGGAATATAATTATTCCACAAGGCATTACTATCATAAAAGAAACTCAAATCTCCTGTGATAAAAACGGTTTGCTCTTTACTTGTTATTGCCGACCCTATGGCTGTTGATGTACTGCCATCAATTCCACTAGTTCCTCTATTACAAAACACTTGTAAGGATGGCTTTAAATTAAATAGCTGGGTATAACGTATGGTAGAACTATTCCCTAATTGTAGTAGACTATTCTCAGGAATTGTTTTCAGAATAGCATTGAATACTGTGAAATCGGAATAGGGAATCGTTTTCAAATACAAATCATGTTTAATACTTCTGACCTGTTTAACATCTTGCCAGCGCTTTTGATAATTACTTTGGGAAGGGCTGTATCCCTCAAAAAAAGATTCAAAAAAAGTATTTATAGAATGCTTAAAATGTTTAGTCAAACAGAAAAAGGTATCATTGGCCTTTTTAGTATCGATATGCCAATGTTGCTTGGGCTTATGAGTTCTCAAAAATGCTTTAACCTTCTTAGAGACTATTAAGCCTCCAAAAGTCAGTAACACATCGGGTTGTAAGTCCTTGAGCTCTTCTTCATTTAGCGGGGCAATTATTTTATCAATACTCGGGAAGAACTTCTCATGATGTAAGTTAGACGTGGTTTCGGTAAATACAATAACACTATCATCTTCCGCTAGCATATCCAAATATTGTTGACTTACACTGTTTGGGGTATTAACACCAACTAAAACGAGCTTACGTCTCGCTGAATTCCAAATAGAGCGATAATTTTCAAGAGATTCAATTGCAATGGAATCATCATGACTATTTATGGCCTTCGGACATACTGAAAAGTCATCGACCATATTGTATAAAGGCTCATTAAAAGGACTGTTTATATGGACAGGGCCGCGTTGCGAACCTGCGATATTCAGTGCCTTGTTAATTTCGCTTTCATTCGATTCCTGTGAATCAACAGCTAAATTTGTTGCATACAAAATATGATTCCCAAAAACATTATCCTGATTTATAGTTTGCCCATCACCAATTCCTATTAAATGTGCCGGTCTGTCTGCCGATAAAACCACCAAGGGAATATCACTATAAAAAGCTTCAGCAATCGCGGGATAATAATTAAGCAAAGCGCTTCCAGAAGTACATACTAAGGCTACTGGGCTTTCTAATTGCTGGGCGATTCCCAAGGCAAAAAAAGCAGCACAGCGCTCATCTACTATACTATAACATTTAAAATAAGGGTGGTTTGTAAAACCAATGGTAAGTGGCGCATTTCTGCTGCCAGGAGAAATAACAATATGCTTAACCCCTTTAGCTTTACATAGCTGAATTAGGGTTTGTGCAAGCCGGTCTTTTGGTAGTTTCATTGCATACAAAGTTATCAAATTGTAGCGCTTTAAGAAACAATAACTCTTTTTATTGTCTCTGTTTTATTAACTGTTTCCCGCCATTCGTCTTCAGGGTTAGAGTCCTTAGTAATTCCACCTCCAACATATAGAATCGCATCCAATCCTTTCAATTTCATACAGCGCAAATTCACGAATAGATGTGATGATCGTTTACTAAATCCATAAGCTCTATTTTCTATATTTCGTCGACCAGACCTCGGCTGAATTTTGGTTTCTTTATTAAGTTCCCCCAAAAAACCAGTATAAAATTCACGATTATAATCCTCTTGATCCATTATAAACTGCATGGCATCATGCTTTGGAATTCCACAAACAGCAGGTGTTGGGTGCATGGTTAAGATTAACTTTTGCAAGCTATTTACCCCTGTTTTTAATTGTCCGTTAATGTCTGTTCTCAGATGTAATAATGCCCCAGCTTTAACCGTTTTTACTTCAGAAAATTCTAAATGTTCGACATATGGATTTAAAACATCCTTTACATAATCTGTCACAAATTGTTGCTCATCCTTTTCTTTAGCATTCCATTCCACATTAAGCGTACCCTTATAATCCTGAGTTCCCGCTAGTGCCATGGTAGAAAATCTGTTTCGTTCTACATTGAGCAAAGTCTCAGGAGATGCTCCTAGCCACAATCCCACTCTCGGATGATACCAACAGTAAACAAATGCAGAATTATAGGCATTCAATAAGTGTTTGAAATATTCTAATGGATTGGCCTTAGATAAATGTAAGGTTTCAGTCCTAGAAAGTACTACTTTTTTTAAATCACTATTGCCAATTGTTTTTATACCTTTTGAAACTAAATCTAAATGCTGCTGATGATTATTAACAATTTCAAAAGTTGGAGCTTCTGTTTTTTCCACGGTGACATCATCGAGGGTCAATAAAACACTGGACTTACTATATGGAATTAAAATCGCATCTTTTCTAACATCGAATGGTGAAAACACAAAACCACTTTCTTCATAGTTTTCAATTTTATAGAGGGTGTTATTTTTTTGTAAAACGGCATTAATCTCAAAAGTATTAGGCATACTATAAGCGACAAAAGGCAATTCTTTCTGGTAGTGTTCTAATATATAATTGAAAAAATCGGTAGAGGTCATGTACTCTATTTGGATTTAGGAAGTGAAATAGTGGATAATTTACACGATGAAATTAAGTTGTCCATATCATCTGTTACACGGATATCAAATACCTGCATAGTTCTTCCTTTATGAATAAACTTTGCGGTAGCATACACATAGCCTTCTTTCACACTTTTTATATGGTTTGCTGAAATTTCTATACCTCTAACAAAGAAATTTTTGGTGTCTAAAAATAAATGGGCAGCAAAACTCCCAACACTTTCAGCCAAAGCCACTGTTGCTCCTCCATGAAGGATCCCATCTGGTTGACACACCCTAGCATCCACAGGCATTCTAGCAACAATATAATCGGAACCGGCATCGACAAACTCGATATTTAAGGTTTCCATTAAGGTGTTTTTACACACTTCATTGGCTTTTGTTATAAGTTCTTCTTTTGAAAAATTCATAGAAATACTATTTTTGGTAAATGTACAGAAACCAAGATTAAAAATGAATTCAACAGAAAAAGAAATATCATACAGTATTACCAATTCATACTCTACCTTAAACCTATTAACTGAGCACACGAAAAACGTTTGGTTTGTTTGCCATGGCATGGGCTATTTGAGTCGGTATTTTCTAAAATATTTTAAGGCTTTAAACAGCGATGAAAACTATATTATTGCACCACAGGCACAGAGTAAATATTATATTCAGCCAGGATTTAAACATGTTGGAGCTAGCTGGTTGACCAAAGAATATACCACGGTGGAAACTGAAAATGTAATGCGCTATTTTGACTCTATATTAGATGCAGAAGAACTCCCTGACAATCTTAATCTTATTGTTTTAGGATATTCCCAAGGTGTATCCGTGGCCATGCGCTACATCGCTAAACGCCAATTACAATGCAGTCAATTGGTCTTAATGTCAGGAGGTATTCCAAAAGAGCTACATTCCGAAGATTTTACTTTTTTAAATGCGAAGATTTCATTAATTTATGGTACTCAAGATGAATACCTTAATGATGAGCGTATTGTTTATGAAAGACAACGTGTTCATGAATTATTTGGTGATTCAGTTGATGTTATATCCTTTGATGGCCCCCATGTTGTGAATGTTGACCTAGTCAATGGACTCGTTTAAATTAACATCTCTCAATAAGGCCTTGAGCGTATTGAAATCTTAGTAGGACTATAAATTAGGTTCATTTTAATTCATAAGACTCCCAATTTATTGGATAAAACAAAAATATGACAGCACCAACTTTAGAAAACGATTTTGTAAAACTCTCGCTTTTAGA
>Ga0105356_10002603_pt1 | contig 17955 bp, 13 predicted proteins | sample GOMGulsemesocosm_3_FD_83502 | JGI IMG/M metagenome (GOLD analysis project Ga0105356, IMG submission 83502) | Methane-oxidizing microbial communities from mesocosms in the Gulf of Mexico - GOM9D Gulf of Mexico | ecosystem: Environmental > Aquatic > Marine > Cold seeps | place: Gulf of Mexico...
ATCATTGGAGAAACGATATGGGTAAGTTCGCTGCATTAGCTATTTTATTAACCGTTGCTGCGGTTATTTACTTTATAAACCCAGGTGTTCGAGTTGAAGTACCTAAGCCGGTCGCCATTGAGCCAGTTCAGCAAGAGGATGCCGAACCCCTTAAAATACAGAAAACTAATCCGTCTGATGCTAAGAACTCAATAAGCAATGATTTAACCAATAGTCATCAACATATCGATGGCGATACTGAAAGCTCTTCAGAAGAAGATATAGTGATCCCTCAATATATTAAGGATGCATTAGAAGCAAAACGTATCCCCGCATCTGAACTAACTGTAGAGCATAATGCTGATGGCAGCAGTACAATCGACCTTAAAGGCCAATTTCAGCACGTACCCGTTGCTGTAATTGGTAAAGATGGGAAAGCAAAAATTATTGAAACTCGCATTACTCCCACAGAAAACTAAAGCAAATCATATATTTACTTGATTCTAATACGACTTTCTATTCATAGCTGAATTTCACTCCTCCTTCTTACGCAAGCCAACAACTTTACTACTCTCGGTTACACTTCGACCACAGAACACAGTGTTATTAAATAACCACCACACCTAATCTATTGATTGAGATTATTTTCAGAGTCGTGGCGGTTACCAATGTTGATAAGATTAGTTGTTCTAAGTTTGTTTTCAATTTTCCCGCTGATTGGCCACAGCGCCAATATCGTTATTAACCCTATCACGGGATTCACTGATGCTACCGCTACAGCAGCTATTGGTGGTAACCCAGGTACAACCTTAGGCGCTCAAAGACTCAATACCTTTCAAAAAGCAGCCGACATTCTCGAAACTTTTCTAGATATCAAGATTGATGTAAAAGTGGATGCATCATTCAGTGGTTTAGCTTGCAGCTCTGGTTCAGGTATTTTAGGCAGTGCCGGCGCTGTATCTGGTCTTCTTAATACAGCCAATGTCCCATTAGCCAATACCATTTACCCTATCGCTCTAGCTAATAACCTATCCAATTCAGACAACAATTCGACGACGGCTGAGATCTCTGCGACATTCAATTCGAATATGGATAATAATGATAACTGCTTATTTGGTGTCGATTGGTATTACGGCTACGATGACCCGACTCTAGCCGGTGCTGAATACGTAAATGACACCTCATTTTTATCCGTTGTAATACATGAACTTTTACACGGTTTAGGGGTTTCATCCTGGGTATATTCAAATGGGGCTTTAAACTCAGGCTATATGGATGCTTATAGCGCTAACCTCTATGATCAATCCGCTAATAAATCCTGGGCGGCTATGAATGATAGCGAGCGTTTAACATCTATGACCAATAGCAATAATTTGGTATGGACTGGGACTAACGTTAATAGCTCCACCGCAGCATCAATACTCACAGACGGCATTAATAGCAGCAAAGTTGAGATGTATGCCCCTAGCCCTTATGAAGGTGGCAGCTCAGTTTCTCATTTTAGTAAAGATGCAACTCCTAACGAGATTATGGAGCCAAGCTACACCGAATTTTTAACCACCCCAGGTATGGCAACACAATTATTACAAGATATGGGCTGGGCTCTATCCTCAGCGAATACCGCACCGGTTTTAACCAGCATTGGCGCTCAGTCGAGTAATGAAGATAATGCCAAAATAATTACTCTTGCCGCTACTGATAGTGAAGGCGATTCTTTAACCTATTCAGCCTCTTCTGATAATGGCTCTGTCACCGCTTCAGTATCCGGCAGTACTTTAACCCTGACTCCAGCAACGAACTATTTTGGCAGTGCCAATATTACGGTAACCGCTTCTGATGGCGTACTATCTGATTCGGAAGTCGTTGTACTGACGGTTAACTCGGTAAATGATTTACCAGTATTCACTAGCTCAGCTTCAGGTTCGGTTCAATATGGTAATAGCTTGGATGTCACCTTAAGCGCAACCGACATCGAAACTGCAAATAGCAGTATTATTTTTGCCGTACAAGGTTCGAATACGAGCCAAGTGACCGCATTGATTTCAGGTTCGACTTTGACGTTAACGCCCGTCAATAATTACCTTGGGGATACAACGATTACAGTTCGAGCAACCGATGGTGATTCTGGTAGTACTGATCAAAGCTACGAATTAACAATCACAGCAATACCCAATACAGCTCCTGTTTTAGACGCTATTGGCGCTCAGGCAACCAATGAAGATAGTGCTAAAGTGATCAACCTTTCTGCGACGGATAGCGAAGGAAATCCCCTTACTTATTCAGCCTCTTCTGATAATGGCTCTGTGGCTACCTCTATATCTGGCAGCGCATTAACTCTAACTCCTGCAGCGAACTATTTTGGCAGTGCTAATATCACGGTGACCGTAAGTGATAGTTTACTGACTGACTCTGAAATCGTTGTACTTACAGTTAATTCTGACAATGATTTACCGGTATTCACCAGCTCAGCATCTGGTTTTGTTCAATACGGTAGCAACCTAGATGTCGCATTAAGCGCAACTGATATCGAAACAGCGAATAGCAGCATTAGTTTTGCTGTACAAAGTTCGAGTACGAGCCAAGTGACTGCATCGATTATAGGTTCGACCTTGATGTTAACTCCCGTCAATAGTTACCTTGGGGATACAGCGATTACCCTTCGTGCGACCGATGGCGATTCTGGCAGCACAGATCAAAGTTATGTATTAACGATCAGCGCAACACCGAATACAGCTCCAGTATTAGATGCCATTGGTCCACAATCGACCAACGAAGATAGTGCGAAAGTGATCAACCTTTCTGCGACGGATGGCGAAGGTAATTCCCTCACTTATTCTGCAAGTTCTGATAATGGTTCTGTGAGCACTTCTATATCCGGCAGTACTTTGACCATAACTCCAGCAACGAATTATTTTGGCAGTGCTAATATCACAGTGGCCGTGAGTGATAGCTTACTTACCGATTCTGAAGTCGTTGCCCTTACTATTAACTCAGACAATGATTTACCCGTATTCACTAACTCGGCTTCGGGATCCGTTCTATACGGAAATAGCCTAAATATCACCTTAAGCGCGACTGATGTTGAAACAGTGAATAGCAGCATTACTTTTGCTGTGCAGAGCTCGAATACCAGCCAAGTGACTGCATCGATTTCAGGTTCAACTTTGACGTTAACTCCAGTCAATAACTATCTTGGGGATACGACTATTACCCTTCGCGCAACCGATGGCGACTCTGGTAGCACTGATCAATTTTATGGCTTAACGATCAGCGCAATTCAGAACACCGCACCTATATTAGATGCCATTGGTGCACAGTCGACCAACGAAGATACTACGAAAGTAATTAACCTTTCTGCGACGGATGGCGAAGGTAATTTTCTTACTTATTCAGCATCTTCCGATAACGGTTCAGTGAGCACTTCTATATCAGGCAGTACATTAACCTTAACTCCAGCTGCTAACTATTTTGGTAATGCTAATATCACAGTGACCGTGAGTGATAGTTTACTTACCGATTCTGAAGTCGTTGCCCTTACTATTAACTCAGACAATGATTTACCCGTATTCACCAACTCAGCTTCGGGTTCAGTTCAATACGGTAATAACCTAGATGTAATCTTAACTGCGACGGATATCGAAACGACGAATAACAGTATTACTTTTGCCGTACTAAACTCAAATACCAACCAAGTAATCGCATCGATCTCGGGTTCGACCTTAACCTTAGCTCCAGTTAATAACTATCTTGGCGATACAACCATTACCCTTCGTGCAACTGATGGTGATTCTGGTAGTACTGACCAAAGTTATGCTTTGACCATTAGTGCGATACCTAATACAGCTCCTGTATTCACCAGTGCTGCTAATTTCTCCAGCCTATACTCCAATGCATTATCAATAACATTAACAGCCTCTGATGCCGAAGCGGATAGTCTTAACTACGCCTTAGTCTCTGCCAATAACAATCAGGTTAATGCGGTTATTTCAGAGAATATAATAATACTGCAAGCCATTAATAACTTCACAGGTACGACTAACCTTGTCGTCAGTGTAAGTGATGGTGAGTTAGTAGCTGAGCAGCAAATAGATGTGGTGATCCATGAAGACTTCAATTTAAACTCACCCAATATAGATTTAAAAGACGGTGAAAGCAGTAATATTAATTTCGACGCATTTAGCTTTAGCTTAACAGGGGGCAGCCATCATCAAACAGTCTCTGTTATCTATGATGGCCAAGCCGTTGAGTCGAATTTATTAAGCGAAACAAATGGTCAATACTCTCTAGCAATGCCAAGCAACGGGGCATTCGCTGGATCTTATGAAGTTATTATCGTCGATACAAATGGTGAAAGCGCGAGCTTTACTCTTCAACGCCCATTACGTTTGAGCGCCAATATTGATCAGTTGATTTCGGCCTCATCACAGCAGCAATTATTTATTGAAGGCGCTCCTGCTAGTAGCACTCTAGACCTGTATTTATCACAAGAAAATAATGAGCTGAGCCTGCAAAAAAATGGCGTTGAAATTATCCAAGTAACCAGCAGTGATGATGCGGCTAATTTTAACCGAGCAATCGTTGAACTTAATGTTATTGAAAACCCCATTGCTAGCCTGGCGACAATCAGTGCTGATGGTATTAACCTGCCTCAAGGTAATTTAGAGGTGCAATTGATAGCACTGCATGAAGTATCAATGAATGTTGTCGACTCTCTTGCTACAGGTATTCAGGCCGATATTGAAATTCAAGATGACCGCTTTATTATTTGGGGGCTAGAAACTCAACTCTCGACCGATTCACTGGGACAGCTAACTGTTTCTCTACCAGCGGACATCGATAGCGACTTAAGTATCAGCGCAACTAACTACCAAGCCCAAACAGTGATTGCGCCATTAAATAGCAATGCACTGACGGTTGAGTTAGAACTATTAGAAAACCCAATGACAGTATCAGGAAAAGTAACAACCTCTACCCTTAATTTTACTCAACAAGCCCCTATCGTTCGCTTAGTAGCAACGGATGGCTCTATCATTGAAGGGCAATTAAACAATGTAGATTCGAGCTCTGTAGAATATTCAATAACCGTTAATAAATTCGCCTTCTCTGTTGAGCACCTATCCATCATTCATGGAGACATTCAGCAAGATATAGGTTTATTAAATAATCAAACCGATTCCGTCATAAATATTCATATAGACAGTGTGCAGGTTGCTACTCCTAGAGAACAAGCGTTGCCCATAGAAGAACTGCCCGAAGAAGAGGTTGTAGAAGTTACCGCTGCGGGTAATGGTTTTATACTCATTCTATTGGGTATGATGCTATTAATGTCCAGAAAACGGATTTTGGGTCAATAATCACCTCAATCAAACCGATTAACTAAGGCATTTTTTCATTGATGATTTATACTCTGAATACCTCTGTATATTAGATTCGATTAAATGCCGTCTTATTTTTTTCCAATATTACGCTTTATCATTACATTCTTGCTTGTAAGCGGGAGTCTGATGGCCCGCGCCTCTCTTGATCCGATAATTCTCGATCAAAATAGTAAACAGGTTGCCTTAGGCCACCATGCTTATTACCTAGAAGATGTTGAAGGTGCATACTCCCTACTCGATATCGTTGACCTTGATGACTCAAATTTTGAATTATTAACCGAAGAAAGTTTAAATAAAGGCTTTACCCACTCGACCTACTGGCTCAAGTTCAGCATTGCTGACCATACGTTAGATAATAAAACTCAAAGCTGGAAATTAGAAACCAGTTATCCTCTGCTGGATTACCTTGACCTTTATATTGTCAATAAAGATAAAAATATAGAGCACATAAAGATGGGCGATACCTATCTCTATAAACAGCGTCCAGTCGACCACAGAAACTTTATTGTCCCTATCAGTTTGCACGATAACGAACAAAAAGATATTTACGTTAGAGTTCATACCTCCAGCTCAATGCAGATTCCTATTTTCATTTGGCACCCAGATTACTTTTTTGAATCTCGTAGTGGTGAACAATATGGGCTAGGTCTGTATTACGGCATGATGCTTGTCATGTTCTTTTATAATTTCTTTCTTTGGTTCAGCATTCGAGATTCTAATTACCTTTGGTACATTGGCTATCTAGGAGCATTCGCCATATTACAAGCGACGACCAGCGGATTAGGTTATCAATATTTATGGCCTAACTCTCCTTGGGTTGAAAGTCTCGCTCCCCCAGTTTCCATTGCACTGGTCGGTATCTTTGGCACGGCATTCACTCGTCAATTTTTACATACCCGCCAGTATCATGTGGTTGCGGATAACTTATTAAAACTCGTGTTAGGGCTCTCAATTATTGTTCTAGGATTAAGTTTTATTGCCGATACTGCAACCGTTATGGCGTTAGCTAAAATTGTTGTTGTCGCCTTTTTATTATTTATTCTCTATGCCTCTGTCGCTATGCTGCTGCGTGGACATAGACAAGCTCGCTTTTTCTTAGCCGCTTGGGTCTCACTGATACTGGGTGGATTGTTCACCATTGGTATGATGCTCGGCATATTCCCAAATACCTTCCTAATGACCCATGCCAGTAAAATAGGCAGTGTCATAGAAATTATTTTGCTTTCTTTCGCCTTAGCAGATCGCATTAAAGTGATCGAAAAAGAAAAGAAAGTCATCGAGAGTCGAGCGCAGAAAGAATTAAAACGAACCAACCAGAAACTAGAAGAAAACAATCGTTTAAAAGATGAGTTCTTAGCAACCATTAGTCATGAATTTAGAACCCCCCTTAATGGGATTCTCGGTTCATTGGAGTTAGTTCAGCAAGAAACGAATAACATCAACATTAAGACAGCAAAAGGCAGTGCTGATGAGATGCTCAATCTCGTCGATCAGGTTCTTAGCTATACCGAGCTGCAATCCGGCAATTTCATTATTAAGTCAGCGGCGATAAACTTACCTAATTTGTTAAATAAACTTAATGATAACTTTAGTAGCCTATGCGCAGAAAAAGGCATCGATTTCTCAATAGAGAATAATCCCCGTAATCCTCAAGTCATCATTGCGGATAAAAAACGTTTAATACAAGCCTTGAATCCAATTTTGGATAATGCGTTTAAATTTACCGATAAAGGCCACATTAACCTAGCAGTACAGATTAAATATGTTAACAATCAATACTTACTTTCACTTCAAATAGAAGATAGTGGCATTGGTATTGCTGAAAATAAACGCGACGATATATTAGAAGCCTTTACCCAAGGGGATGGATCTTTCTCTCGTAAATTTGGCGGCCTAGGCATTGGTCTCTCTCTGGTTAAAGCACTTTGCACCCAACTTGGTGGCACGATCCACATCTCGAGTGAAGAAAACTATGGCACCTTAGTTGAGCTATCGCTACCCATTGAAGTACCTCACCAAGCTCCGCGCCACAATGAAATACTAGAGCCAGATCGCGAACCCAAAAGAATTAAAGAACAAGCGCGTATCTTGATTGTTGAAGATAATTATATTAATCAGGTCGTCTTAAAAACCATGCTGCAGCGACTTAATTTAGAAACTTTTACCGCAGATCATGGCGCTAAGGCACTGGCAATTTTGAAACAAACACAGGCCGAAGGGAAAAATATCGATTTAATTCTTATGGATTGCCAGATGCCGATCATGGATGGGTTTGACGCTACCCGCCATATTCGTAGCTCAGGGGAGTCCTATGCAAACGTGCCTATTATTGCAGTAACCGCCAATGCACTCTCTAGTGATAAAGAGCGCTGCTTACAGTGCGGGATGAATGACTATCTGAGTAAGCCTTTTCAGCTGGACGATATTCGCGGGAAATTGCAAGATTGGCTAGCCAGCTAATAACTTGATAGCAACAACAAAAGTGACCAGTTCATAACAGCGCTTAATCCACAGATTACCCGCCTTAATAGAACTGTGTGCACCGAGATAACCGCCGACGAGTGAGCCTAATACTAAAGCAGGCAACCAATCCCATTTTACCTCTGCCAATAAACTCATCGTCATAGCCCCTGAGGCATTCCAACCCAAGCCAACGGCTATTAATGTATGAGCTACCGCTAAGCGATAATCCAGGCCAAACCAATATACTAGCCAAATAGTGACAAATAAGCCGCTACCCGCTGATAAAGCGCCATTGGCTAAGCCAATAATGAATAGGCCTATTGCACCGATCGCAATACCTTTAATATTCCGATGAATGGGATTTCCTTCCAGCCCGAGCTGTGGCCTCATCATTGAATAACAGGCTAGGCATAGGGTCAAAATGCCCAATATAATTTCAGCCCAGCGATCCTCAACATCTAAAATGGCATAAGCACCAATAATAACCCCAGGTATACCTGCCACCAGCATCAAAGCCAATAATCTAATTGAACTATGCTTCTCTTTGAGATGTCTTACTGTTGCACCGACACCTAGGGCAACCGTTGCTACCTTATGCGTCGCTAATGCCAAGGAAAATGGTAAGCCCATAAAGATTAAAATAGGCAGCTGAATTAACCCGGCCCCCCCTCCTGCCAATGCTGAAAACCAATTAGCGACGACAGCGATAACAAATAGCAATAAATGTTGGGTATAATCCATAAACAAATTTCAATCAGGTTAAAATAAATATCATGAGCGACAGCAGTACAAAGTATTCACTATATTATTACGATTCTTGCCCTTTCTGCGTCCGTGTACTGCGTTCGCTGAATAGCATTGAGGTGGAAGTCGAGTACCGCGATATTTTGAAAGACTCAAATCACCGTTCCGATTTACATAAAGCCACTGGCCGCACAACCGTTCCATGCCTACGGATTGATAACGGCGGTAAAAGCCAATGGATGTTCGAGTCGATGGATATTATGCGTTTTTTACAGTCGCTATAAGTTCAGCTAACTGACCTGATGCCATTAACTCTTTAATGGTATCAACGGTCGCTTGAGTGCTAGGGTCTATTTCTAGATTGATTCTATCCCCAACGACAGTCTTGCCAAAGGTAGTCACATCACGGGTTTCGGGAATCAGACAAACCGTAAAGGTATCAGCCGTTACCTCCGCAATCGTTAAACTGCAGCCATTCAAAGCCACGAACCCTTTATTTAATAAATAAGGTTTTAATTCAGCAGGTCTGTCAAAAACGATGCGCATATTGAGCTCATCTTGCTCAACTGCCAATACGTTAATACAACCAAATATATGGCCCGATACCACATGACCGCCAATTTCATCACCAAAGCGTGCGGCGCGTTCAATATTGACGTAATCCCCAATCTGTAAATCAGATAGATTGGTCAGTTTTAAAGTTTGTGCTATCGCATCAAAGCTAACTCGATAACTTTCATCGGTATTTTTTTCCAGTGTCCGCACAGTCAAACAGACACCATTTTGAGCAACCGATGCACCCAGCTGCAAACCCTCGGCGAACTGAGCCGGAAACTCATATACCAAACTAGCAAAGTCAGTTTGCTTATGCAGATCCTTTAAAACCATTTTTGTCTGAACAATACCGCTAAACATTTTTAAAACCTAATTCAGTCATTCTCAATGGCGCTCATTATGCTCTATACTGATATCTAATAACATCTAATAAGACATAGTTCTCGCATGACAGGGATAGACAGTAAAAAAATAGGACTCATTCTTTCTGGCGGCGGCGCTCGTGCTGCATATCAAGTGGGTGTCCTCAAAGCCATTCATAAAATCTTGCCCAAAGATGCAGTTAATCCATATGACATTATCGCGGGTACCTCGGCCGGCGCCATTAACGGTGTGGCCCTAGCCAGTTATGCAGAAAATCATCGCATAGGCATTCGTCATCTTGAAAGAATTTGGATCGGGTTTAGCCCTGAGCAGATTTACCGTACAGACTTCAAAGGTGTCATAGGTACTCTAGCGCGCTTAATTCGAACAACCCTAATTGGCCGAAAATATAAACACGACCGTGTCTCCCTGCTGGATAATTCACCATTACGTGAACTATTAGGCGAGGTTATTCAGTTTGATAATATTCAAAAAGCCATCGATAACGGCGCCTTACATGCGATGAGTGTCACCGGTTCAGGCTTAGAAAGTGGCGAATCCGTGAGTTTTTTCCAAGGCCACTACAGCATTACCAACTGGCAGCGCCATCGTCGTATTGGCTACCGTGCCCGAGTCGGCCTTGATCACCTAATGGCTTCATCAGCCATTCCGATGATTTTCCCCTCAGTGCGGATAAATCAAGAATACTATGCCGATGGTGCTGTTCGACAGCTAGCGCCAATCAGCCCAGCTTTACATCTAGGGGCTGAAAAGATTCTCGTTATTGGCGTGAGTGGCGTCGCGCATAAGCGCAAAGAAAATATAAATATTACCGGCTACCCTACCCCCGCGAAGGTGATGGGGCATATGCTGAATGCGGCGTTCCTCGACAGTATGGAAACCGATGTTGAGCGCTTGCAACGCATTAACCGTACGGTAAATATGATTCCCGAGAACGTGCGTAAAAAACACGGTATGGAACTGAAGCCAATCGAGTTACTAGAAATTAGCCCAAGTGAATCCATGGACGAGATTGCAGGGCGTCATGCTCATGAACTGCCTAGAGCCATCCGCCTTTTCCTCGGAGGCAGTGGTAATACTAGCCGTAATGGTTCCGGCATCTTAAGTTATTTGTTATTTTCTAGCGGATTTTGCAAAGACTTAATTGCCCTTGGCTATAAAGATGGAATGGCGAGAAGAGCTGAAATAGAAGAGTTCTTTTCTGATCATATGCCAGTACGGGCAGCTGAAACCGAAAAAAGCGCCTAAGGCGCTTTTCTTTGTCGATAATCTCGCAGGCTTTAGCCTTCTAGATTATCCAAATAACGCTCAGCATCTAATGCCGCCATACAACCCGTTCCAGCGGAAGTAATGGCCTGACGATAGGTATGATCCATCACATCACCCGCGGCAAAAATACCTTCAATACTAGTTTGAGTTGCATTGCCTTCAAGACCACTTTGAACCTTAATATAGCCAGCGTTCATATCTAGCTGACCGTCAAAGATCTGAGTATTAGGTGAATGACCGATTGCTACGAAAACGCCTTCTAGATCAATATCTTCAGTCTCGCCGGATTCACGATTCTTAATGCGCATGCCTGTAACACCCATTTCATCACCTAGGACCTCATCAAGCTCACTGCCCCACTTAATAGTGATATTGCCGTTTTCCGCACGATCCATAATCTTATCTTGTAAGATTTTTTCCGAGCTAAACTTATCACGGCGATGCACAACCACAACTTCTTCAGCGATATTGGCAAGATACAGAGCTTCTTCAACCGCCGTATTGCCACCACCGATGACTGCTACTTTTTTCTTACGATAGAAGAAACCATCACAGGTAGCACAAGCGGATACGCCCTTGCCTTTAAAGGCTTCTTCACTTTCTAAGCCAAGGTATTTAGCACTCGCACCGGTACAGATGATTAAGCTATCACAAGTATATTCACCAGAACTGCCTTTTAAATAGAAAGGACGCTGCTGCAAGTTCACTTCATCGATATGATCAAACAGGATCTCGGTATCAAAACGCTCTGCATGAGCTTTCATACGCTCCATTAACGCAGGCCCTTGCAAACCTTCCACATCGCCAGGCCAATTATCGACTTCCGTCGTGGTCGTTAATTGACCACCCATTTGCATACCCGTAATCATTACCGGATTCAAATTTGCGCGCGCCGCATAAACTGCCGCAGTATAACCAGCAGGGCCAGAACCGAGGATTAATAACTTGATGTGTCTTGGGTTGCTCATATGCGATAAATCTCCAAAAGCCCTCTAATCAAACGAGGGATAACGATACTAGAATTGTTAATTAATATGGGGCGATTATAGGGGATTTAAAGCGTCTAGGGCATAGCTAGAAATCAATTGAGGCCTAATTTAACCAATATTTCATGAAATCTAACTATTTATCACGAATCAAATGTAAAGATCTAAGTCCTTACCATTCAACATCCCAATCCTGACTATACTAATAAACAACCCCTTACACGATAGACAGTGTTTGGTAACAAACCGTTTCATAAACGTTTTATCTTTATATTTCAAAGACTTACAAGGTCTGTTTGTAACATACTGCATACTGACAAAACCTTGTTGTTGTATGGCCGATAAGACACAGGCAGCATTAGCAAGTACCCATGTTCCGGTACCCATAATGCTAATAATAAATAATTGGAATATAAGGCTCGATCATGCATAAAAGGCAAGAGATTCAGCAGAAGTCCCGTCTAGGTCTGATGCTCATCAATAAAGGATTTATTACTCGCACGCAGCTGGATCAAGCCCTACGCCTGCAAAGTGAAACAGAAATGAGACTTGGGGAAGTCTTAATTGATCAAGGTTGGATCACTGAGCGCCAACTAAACCGATCGCTAAAGAAACAATCACGCTACCGTTATGCTGCCGCATTTGCTGCCCTGCTATTAGGCCCTCTGCAGCCCTTCATGGCTTCTGCAAGTATAGAAAGAGATCCGATAAGCACAGAGCAAATTATTGAGAAGAAAGACCGATCACTTTCGTCAGGCTTAAAAGCTATGTCAGATAGCGACATGGGAGATATTACTGCCCAAGGTGTTAATAATAATGTCCCTACCGTGCAGGATATTCTTGCCAATGCACTCAATACCAGCGATAACGGTGAAAGTACCCTAGCAACTCTGGGGAATTTATTAATGCCTGCAACTGACTTATTCGATGCAGATGTTGAAATGTCCAATGTTACCTACGCAGCAGGACCTAGAACCCAGTTAAATGCCGATGGTAGCATCGCTGTGGCTTTACCGACGCACATAGGGCAAATAGCCTTTAAAAATGTTCGTGTACAGGGATCAGAAGGCTCAAGCCTGGGTGATCTTTTTATAAAAGATATAGACCTATCGAATGTAGACGTCACCATTCGCCTACACAATTAGCCTTCCAAGTAAAACGATGACTAATTATAAAATACCAAATAATTACTATGCAATAGCCTAATAAATTACTTGGTATTTTTTTGTCTTATGCCCTGAGAGCATGCAAGCAGAAATCTTTTGACTATACTTTTTAGATTAACCTTAGCAAAAGACCCAATATGACATCCGCTGAACTAACACCAGACTCTACTCGTGAAGTCCGTATGAATGAAGATGATTTTATCGTCTCTAAAACGGATGTAGACTGTAAGATTACCTATGTTAATAAAGCCTTTTGCGATATATCAGGCTATTCAGAAACTGAATTAATCGGTCAGAATCATGATATTGTTCGCAATAATTTAATGCCCCACGGTATCTACAACTTAATGTGGGAGCACCTGCAAGCTGAAGAAGAATTTTTCGGCTACATCGCTAATCGCAATAAAGATAATTCCTGCTACTGGACCTTAATTAATGTCACCCCCTACTATGAAAATAACACACTCGCTGGCTACTTTGCCGTTCGTCGATGCCCAACAGAAGCCGCTCTACAGATAATCAAACCGTTATACAAAAGCATGTGCGATATAGAACGCACCGCCTCAGCCGAACAACTACTACCGCTATCATCATCTGTACTCTGGCAAGCCATTACCAAGGAGTATCAAAGTTATGCCGAATTTGTTTTATCGCTTTAGCCCACAAGCGATTAGTCGTGCTGGCATCATTTTGTGGTTTATCTCACTTGTTGCTTTATTAGCGAGCGATAACAACCCATTTGTCATTATGGCGTGTGCCTTGATTTTAATCGGCTATGCCTATGTATTATTAAACCAACAGCAAATTCGCCTGAATAATTTTCAACAATTCTCTGATATTTTACAAGCATCGGCAAAAGGCCAATTGAGCCTACGTATAAATCATGAATCAAATGACTTTATTATGCGCAAAGCAAGTACCGATATTAATGATTTATTTGACCAGATGGAAACCTATATTCGAGAAGTAGAAGCTTCTTTTAATGAAGCGAGTAATGATCGCTTTTACCGTCGACCACTCGCTAAAGGCCTCAAAGGACAGTTTGCCGTATCTATCAACCGGATAGCGGAGGCATTTAATGGCATGGAAGAAGCTTATTTTCTTGCTCACTGCCAACGTCTTGATACCGAAATCGGTCAGGTTAAGACCAATAGTCTGTTAAAGAACTTAGAGCGCAATCAGAGTGACTTACAAAAAGTGGCCGATCAAATGCAGGAGGTCGAGGCCATCAGTAGTCAAGGCGTCTCTCTTTCTACAGATGCACTACTGAATATTCGCTCCGTTCTAGGAGATCTGCACCAACAGATTGAAATGACCAGTACCATTGAAGAAACGGCCACCCATTTGCAAGAACGCAGCAGTGAGATATCAGAAGTTGTAACCTTTATCAACAGTATTGCCGAGCAAACAAACCTACTTGCGTTAAACGCTGCGATTGAAGCGGCTAGGGCCGGTGATGCGGGCCGTGGCTTTGCTGTCGTTGCAGACGAAGTACGTAGCCTGGCAAAAAATACTCAAAAAGCCACCGCTAATATTGGTGCACTGATCAGTGAATTTACTAAGGCAACAACACTGATGGCGACTCAAGCTGAGAAAATGAATAAAATGACAGATAATGCTCGAACAGCAACTCAAGCATTTGAATCTAGCTTCAATCAGCTCGCGCAGATAGCCCAACAAACTTATGAAAAGGTAAACTACTCGCAGATCGTGAGCTTTGCCTCGCTCATCAAGGTTGACCATATGATTTACGTTCAAAATGGTTATCAAGCACTCGATACTGGCCCTAATTCAAATGCTTGGGGCATAGTAATGGTTGACCATCACGAAAGCCGATTCGGCCAATGGTATGAGCACGGCATTGGTTTCAAGCACTTCAGCCATTTGCCTTCTTATAAAGATATCGCCCCGATAAACGAAGCCGTTCACAACTACATGCATACGACACTCGAGCTTACCAATATCGATAACTGGCGCAGGAACTTGCGCTTACATCAGAAGTTACAAGATGGTTTTAGGTCTATTGAGGAAAATAGCATTCAATTAGTCTGCTTGGTTGATCAACTGACTGATGAGAAGCTAAAGTTTGAAACTGCTAGTGAAGACCCGAGTAAAATCAATACAGATATCGATTTATTCTAAATATAGTCGCCATAAAAAAAGCCCGATTAATTTCTTAATCGGGCTCTTCGAGTTACATGATCTTCCTATTTAAGGACGCTCATCAAGCTCTTCTTCAAGCTCAGCCGGTATTAAATCTTCACGACTGATATTCATCATGATTAGAATATTAGCAGCGACGTATATAGAAGAGTAAGTACCGACAATAACACCGATAAACAAACCTAAAGCGAAGTTATGAATTAACTCCCCACCTAAATACATCAAAGCAAGCAAAACCAATGCCGTCGTTAAAGACGTCATAATGGTGCGGCCTAAAGTTTGATTCAAAGATACGTTAATTACCTCAATCGCATCACCTTTACGCAGAATACGGAAATTCTCACGAATTCGATCGGCCACAACAATAGTATCGTTAAGCGAATAACCGATGACAGCAAGTAAGGCTGCAAATACAGTTAAATCAAAGTCCCATTGAAATAGAGAGAATAGACCTAAGATGATCACTACATCGTGAAATAAGGCGAATACTGCACCCACAGAAAATTTGAACTGGAAGCGAAATGCTACGTATAACATAACCACAAACAGCGCCATGAGTAACGCAAGGCCACCTTGGTCACGTAATTCTTCACCGACCTGACTACCGACAAATTCACTGCGACGTAATTCAACCGCACTGCCAGCATCGCCACTACGCAATGCTTCTAAAACCTCAGCACCTAAAGTATCACGATAGGCTTCTGCCATACGGATTAATACTTCAGTTTCACTACCAAAATTCTGCACAGTAGAATCCCCAAAGCCAGAATTTTCTAACTGAGTTCTAATTTTTTGAATATCTGCTGGCTGCTGATAAGAAACTTCTAACAAGGTGCCACCAGTAAAGTCTAACCCTAAGCTTAGACCCTTGGTTGCCAACGAAGCTATTGATATGATCAATAGCACCGCTGAAAAAATCATGGCTACGTTACGTAGCTTCATGAAATCAAAATTTAATTCCTTAGCCATTATTTGGCCTCCTCTGCAACGAACTCTGTCTCATTAGCTTCGCGCTTACTAATACCACCAATGGAAAGCGTATTAACTCGACGACCACCATAAGTGAAGTTAACCAATGCACGGGTTAATACAATGGCAGTAAACATTGAAGTAATAATACCGAGAGATAAAGTAACTGCGAAGCCCTTCACTGGACCGGTACCCACAGCAAATAAGATCACTGCCACAATTAACGTTGTTATGTTGGCATCAAAAATAGTAACAAAAGCGCGATTATAACCTTCATGAATAGCGTGCTGAGGAGATCTTCCAGCATTCATTTCTTCTCGTATACGAGAGAAAATCAGCACGTTTGCATCCACAGCCATCCCCACGGTTAATACGATACCCGCAATACCCGGCAAGGTTAATGTTGCACCAATCAGTGACATTAAAGCGAGTAGAATAACTAGGTTAAATAATAACGCGATATTAGCAAAGAAACCGAATACACGATAAAACAGCATCATAAAGACAAGTACTAACGCAAGGCCAACAATAACGGATGTGACCCCTTGCTCAATATTATCCTTACCAAGGCTTGGACCTACGGTACGTTCTTCAACGAAATACATTGGCGCCGCTAAAGCACCTGCACGTAATAACAAGGCTAATTCAGACGCTTCTGCCGGCTCTAAGCCAGTTATGCGGAAACTAGAACCTAGCTGACTCTGAATCGTTGCTAGCGAGATAATACCGCGTGTTTCAGTATATTTAGTAACCGCGACTTCTTTACCATCTTGCATTTCATAGCGAGTAGAAGGTTTCTGCTCGATGAACAATACCGCCATACGGCGTTTAATTGATTTACGAGTAACCTTCGCCATAATATTAGCGCCGGTTGAATCTAGGCTGATATTAACTTGCGGCTGACCCGTTTCATCAAACGAAGGCTGGGCATTTGTTACCCGATCACCGGAGATAATTTCTTTCTTTTCAACTCGAGCGGTACGGAATTCGTTACTACGAAAACCATATTCTTCACTGGAGTAGCGACTAGCGTCAGGCTCAGCTTCTAAACGGAAAGATAAGTTGGCGGCTTTACCCAATACTTTTTTCGCTGTTGCCGTATCCTGCACACCTGGAAGCTGCACAACGATACGGTTAGAACCTTGGCGCTGAACTAATGGTTCAGCAACACCCAATTCATTGACTCGATTACGAATCGTGGTTAGGTTTTGCTTAACCGCGTAATTCTGTAAATCTTTTACCTTCTGTTCGGTAAGGGCAATTATCACATCGAAAGTATCATTCGATTCTGTCGAAGCTCTAAAATCCGTCATTGCGCGACGTAAGAACTTGTCGCCTTTATCTTGTAATTCTTCCGACTTAAAACTAACTCGCAAGGTATTGTCTTCGATCGTAACGCGACGATATTTAATCTTTTCTTCGCGTAACTGACGTTTCACTTCAGCCTGATAGTTTTTCATCTGGCCTTTCATGTAACCTTCCATATCCACTTCCATTAGGAAGTGAACACCACCACTCAAGTCCAGGCCTAACGTCATAGGGCCTGCGCCCATATCCAATAGCCATTGCGGTGTTGTCGGTGCACGGTTTAAAGCAACAACAAAATCATCACCTAATAAACGCTGCAATTTATCTTTAGCAGGCAACTGCTGTTCACTATCGGTTAAACGATATAAAACCGTACCGCCAGTAACTTCTTCACCAAAAAATTCAACGTCGTTTTCTTTAAAGCTGACTCTGATTTTTTCCAGAGTATGCTCGCTTAATTCTGCACCCGCTTGACTCGGAGTAATTTGAATCGCGGAATCAGGCGGATATAAATTCGGTACTGAATAGATAACCGCAAACGCGAGTACCATAACAATCAGTAGGTTTTTCCATAAAGGGTATTTGTTGAGC
>Ga0105356_10002613_pt1 | contig 17937 bp, 9 predicted proteins | sample GOMGulsemesocosm_3_FD_83502 | JGI IMG/M metagenome (GOLD analysis project Ga0105356, IMG submission 83502) | Methane-oxidizing microbial communities from mesocosms in the Gulf of Mexico - GOM9D Gulf of Mexico | ecosystem: Environmental > Aquatic > Marine > Cold seeps | place: Gulf of Mexico...
CTCGCGGTGGTCTTGAAATTACCCGAGGCACATTGGCTAATTGGTGTATTAAAAGTGCTGAATTACTCAGACCATTAATAGCGGTAATGAAAACACATTTACTTGCTCAATCAACGCTCTGCGCAGATGAAACAACGATCCAAGTACTTGATGAAAAAGATCGCACTGCACAGCAAAAATCATACATGTGAGTTTATCGTAGCAATGAATACACGGCAAAGCCGGTTGTAATCTACGATTACCAACCGAGTCGCGCACGTCGCTGCCCTAAAGCATTCTTAGCTGGATTTGTAGGTTACTTACAATGCGATGGTTACAGTGTTTATGAAAATATCGACAATATTATTCCTGTTGGTTGTTGGGCTCATGCAAGACGTAAGTTTCACGATGCCTTAACCGCGCAGCCCAAGCCACAGTGGTATTACATTCAATCGCTTTACGCGATAGAGAAAAAAGCCAAATCGTTAACCCCCGAAGAACGGCAACACTTACGAGTGAAAAAAACCGAACCAGCCTTGCAGAAATTTCATGAATGGCTAAGCAAAAGTGGAAAAACAGTCACCCCGAAAAGTAAAATAGGCTTGGCCATTAGCTATACCTTAAATCAATGGGAAAAGCTGAGGCGCTATTTGAATTCGGGAGAATTAGGGATTGAAAATAACGTCACCGAACGAGATATCAGGCCATTTACTACAGGTCGTAAAAATTGGATGTTCAGCTAATCAGTGGATGGTGCAGACGCGAGCGCAGTACTTTACAGTATTGTGATGACTTGCCGTGCGAACGATATAAATCCGTATTTATACTTTCAAAAACTCTTCACAGAACTACCACAACGGGATGAATTTGATGATTTAAGTGATTTATTGCCTTGGAATGCAGACCTAGAAGCCTGATGATATCAGGCTTCACCGCTTAACCACGCGCTTACGCGACAACCAGCCCCTAATCCACCAGAGCAGCAACAGCATTAACGTTATGATGTAAAATACTCGACTTAGCCTGTAGCACTTTATCTGGCGCACCAAAGAACTTCTGCCCACCGTCATCATCCAATAACAAACATAAATCAGACGCAGCGACCATAGTCTTATCCGTCGTAGTAAAGATCACCGATGCTTGTGATAAATGCTGGGCAAACAATGCGGTGAGATATTTACTGTTTTCTTGCTCGGAACCGACAAAAGGTTCATCAATCAATACGACCTTTTTACGACAATGACCCAAACCAATAGCTAAGGTCAGTTTACGAATAACACCATCGGGTAAAGAGGCAACAAACTCATTACTCAGGTACGTATCCTTCCCATCAGGTAAAAACTTATCAAGGTGAAAAAAGGTCAGCATGCTACTTATAAACGATGGCGGTACGAAGCCATTATAAATAGTGTAGTTTGATTCCACTGTCCCTTGATAAAAGTGCATATCAAACGGGATATAACAAATGCTATTACGAAAGCGAAAGTTATTAAATTGGTTAATATTGTAACCATCTAACGACACCTTGCCTTGAAATCTCGCCTCAACGCCACCGAGTATATTAAGCAAGGTACTTTTCCCATTGCCGGAAGGTGTACACACCGACAGTTTTTGTCCAGGCGAGAGTTTGAACGAGAGATTGGTTAACCCCTTGGTCGCATTTGGGTGTCGATGCGATAAACCAGCTACTGACACTGTCCCTTGAAACTGATTAATGGGTGGGCTTTTCTCCATTCTGTTTTTATCATCATCCAATGACATCAACGCATTAATCTGAGCTGATGAGGCTTTGATACTGTCTAAACGAGTTAACGAATTATAAATGCCCATAATCGGCGTTAACGCTTTCCACACCAAAATGATGATCGCCAACATGGCGCCCGCATTGGTCGTGCCATCCATCACAGATGCAACCGCGACAACAATACTGGTCGTCCCGATGATTTGGATAAAGCTACTACCGAGCTGCTGTACTTTAGTACTGGTTACCGCCACAAGGTGTGAATCTTGTAGTCGTTGACCCAATGCCGAGGTAAAACGCGATTTAATAACCGACACTAATGGTAACCCCTGAATAGAGGCCACATTTTCGAGCACTTCATTCCACTGATTGGCGACAATCGCATTCGCTCGCGAACTCTTTGAGGTCACTTGACTAAATCGGTAGCGTGAATAAATACAAAACAGCATCATAAACAATATACCGATAATAACCGTGACAGCAGCCGTCCCAGACATAATCAAAATAGCAACAATAAACACCAGAATAAACGGTAAATCAAAATAACTTAAACTCGACTCTGCAGTCACTAAGCGCCTGAATTGATCAATATCTTTCAACCTAGCCAGCTGAGATGATTTACCTGCACCAGAAGTCAGCGCATAAGGCAACCAGAGGAGCTTTGAAATGACATGATAGGAGATGTATTCAGCGAGTTCTTGCCCTGAACTGTTAAGCACAGCCATGCGCTGGTGCTTACAAATATATTCAATGACAGCAACAATGACAGCACCTAATGCTAACCACAGTAAGGTTGACTGTGAATCAGCGGTAAGCGCAAAGTTATATACGCTCATAATGAAAAATGGCTGTATCGCACCTAATAAGCTAATAATAAAACTGAGTAATGCCAGGTTTTTTAACTCGCTAGAATAGTGATAAAAAGCGTGTTTGATCCAATTACGTTTGTCTTGTGATTCTGGCGGCTGCTCTCGAAATAGCCGAGAATAACGGGAGATGCTGCATATTTCCGCTTTAAATGTGCCAGTCTGTTCATGTTCAACCAACACATCATTTTCGTAGTCATACAGATAGAGAACACCATCTCGATAATCAAGCAGGATATAAGACTGCGTCGACAAGCGAATAAAACTCGGGCAATCAATATCGGTGAGTTGCTCAACGTTATTAACGACATGATGTTCACACTGATAACCTAAACGCGTTAACGTTTTATCAAAGCTGAGTTTATGGTCTGCTTGGTAAATGAATGTATCGGATAAAATATCCGGTGTACCCTCCCATTCTAGCGCCACTAGAGTATAAGCAAGACCTAACAACAATGGGTTCTTAGCATATCGTTCTGATAGCGAACCATGCTTGAATTGATCTAACCGTTGCTGGATCTCATCAAAAGCAATTAACGTATCCATGTTAGTTCACCTCATTTATGTTGAGTCTATTAATCATCATATCAACTTGGCTGATTTTATTACTGGCAATGATAAATGTATATGCCTGAGTGCGTGGTCGTAAACAAGCTAATAAATTAACGCTGAAGACTTCGTCATAAACAAGATCAATATCGTCGATCAAGATAATATGTTTATTACTCAATAATGCTCTCACGATAAGTAACGCAAAGTGAACTTGGCGAGAGAATGGTTGGGCATTAACACTATTAATATCGGTAAAGAAGCCTTGTTTTAACTCATCAATTTGTCCCTTTACTGCAAGCGCTTCGCACAAAGAATACGCCGCTTTATGATATTGCGGACGGAAACAAGTGATGTTATCGATGATCGACCCTTCAATAAAATGACTCGTTTTATCTATTTTAACGATGTCGTCCATATACTCGGAGACATAATAATGAGGGATAACACCACCGTTAACTGCAACTTGATAACCGTCGAACGTTTGTTCGTATACAAGGGCGTTTAATACGCTACTTTTACCACAACCTGATGGTCCGGTGATGACATTTATTTTTCTAGCATTAAACTGATAATCTTGATGATGGTGATAGCTGATTGAATCTATATACACTGCGCTATTCGCTGCTGCTCTGCCCTTAATTAACACGTTTTTTTTATCTGGATCTTTTTCTTCTAAATCCAGCATCTCATTGAGGCGATGAATATAGCTTTTGTTAACCTGCCACTGACTCAGTGTCCGCATTGCTTGCTGATAAGGGGCGAAATAACGGTTCGTCAGCAAAATAATAGCAGCCATCACACCTTGACTCATGCTCAAGCCGATCACGGCTGTCGCACAGCTAATGACAACTAATATAATCGTCATTTGCTGAATAAAATTAAGCAGTAAATTGTAGCGCGATTCTTGTTGTTCAAATTCAGTATTATGTTGCTCTCTCTGTTTGACCATCGTATTCATCAAGTTCTCAACTCGATATTCCATCGCTCGACTTTTTATATCCATTGGATAAGACACGATTTCAATCACTTTCGAATTTGTCAGTCCTTCGATGTCAGATTTAGCTTCCAGTAACTGTACTTTTTTAGTCGCTAAATACCGCGCGACCACGAACAAAAATAAAGACGCCGCAAGTAAAGTTAAGCCAGCACCGAGATCTATAATTACTATCACTAACAAAGTAATGCCGCAGGTAGCAATATTAATCGCGGCAGTGATCAAGTCACCGCTAAAGAACGATTTTAAATTTGGTATCGTACGTAATCGCTCTAAATACTCGCCCGTTTGCAAACGACTTAAGTGGCTTAAATTAGCATGACAAATAGCATTGAAAAGTTGATTGGTGATATTTTTTTCAAATCGATTGGCGATCTTTGACACAATTTTTTCCTCTATGCCTTTTACTTTGTAATCTAAAAAAATAGCAGTCAAAACAATAGCAAAGATGAAATACAATGAAGATGTTGAATTATTCGGTAAAATTCGGTCAAAAATAATCAAGATAGAAAAAGGCAGCACAAAACCTAATAAGGTGGTGACAAGGCTGGAGATAAACAAAAAGCACGAATCATAAACACTGAGTTTAGGTATATAGTTTAACTTCTTCATTGCCCACCCTCTTCGCTGGTTAATTTATCTAAAAGACTGATATCGAACTCATGCTTAAATGGAATCATGGTATCGGAAACTGCCGCTAACGTAGTTAAATTAAGAGGACCAAATAAAGCATGCAGCTTAGTGATATTAATAATGTAGTCGTACTGATTAGTATAATAATCGCGGATACTATCAAAAAGATCGGACTCTGCGCTGAGTAAATCGGTTAACGTCTTAGACCCTATTTTGTAGGCTCTTTGCATGCCTTTATAAACAGAGTAATTCGATTTTACGACAGACGTTAATAAACTTAACGATTCAACGTTATTGTTAATTTGAAAAACCAGTTCTTCAAAACTCAGTTGAGAATCATTGATCGATTGTTCATAACGCGATGACAGCTTCGCTAGCTCATTTTTACTTTTTTGATAATTAAAATAATTCGCCCCGCCATTAGTTATCGGGATACTGAGGTTGAGGCTGTAAATCATTTCATCGGTATCACTGCCCCCACTTAAATTACTATCAGTAAACTCGTAGTTAGCAGATGCTGACAAAGTTGGGTAAAAATCTGCGCGAGATTGTTTCAATGAATCTTGGCTGCGGGCAAGGTTACTCTTCGCGATCACAATGTCATAATTACGCTCAAATAAACGCGTCTGTAACGCTGCTTTTTCGGTATCATCAATACCGACGTATTTATAAGACAACTCTAAATCATAAGCAGGTAAGACACTGCTTTGAGATACGGACCTTAGTTTAATCAGGCCAATATTAATATTACGCTGAATATTGGCTAATTGGCGTCCATTTGAATCTTGCTGTGCTTTCGCTTCATAGACATCGGTTTTCGGTAGATTACCTAATTCATGGTTACGCTTAATTTGCTTTAATCGCGCTTGAGAAGAAGTGAATTCTGCTTTTGTGGCTTTTAGTTGTGCTTGAAATTTAAGAAATGAAAAGTAATTATCGACAACTCCCACGATAGTATCGTTGACAATCTTGTGATGACGTAACGCCTCAATTTGATAATCAGTATCACTGATATTGTACGCGTAGATATCTGCAAAATTAAAAATGGTCTGGTTAACGGATACGCTATAGCCATTACTGTTATAACTATCAGCACTCGCTACACCTGAACGTGGTTTAACCTCCTTGTCATTCCAGCGCGTATTGACACCAGCTTCTATACTTGGGAAAAAAGCAGACATACTTGTTTTTCGATCCCAGCCTGATGACTGCAATTCAAATTCTGCATTTTTGATATTATAGTTATTCACAATGGTGTGCTCTATCAACGTTGATAGTTCACTGTTTACCGTTTGATTTACATTCGCCGCGGTCGCTTTAGTGGCAGTCCCTGCCACCGCAAATACCGAAATAAATAAATAAGCTGCTTTCATTAACCGACTTTCCTTATCGCCGTGTATTTTTTGATCACCGAATAGATTTCATCAGTTTTATAAGGTTTACTGATAACGTAATCCATACCAGCATCAATACACTGTTTATGCTCAGCTTTACTGGTTAAACCGGTAGCACCAATAATGGTGCAATTGGCTTGCCCTTGTGTTGATTCATACCTTCTAATTAACTGTGTAGCCTCCATTCCGCCCATCCCAGGCATAATACAATCCATGAAAATCATGTCATATTGATGCACGCCAACGTTATCAAGGGCCTTTTGACCATCATCAACCGTCTCACATTCAAAGCCCAAATTATTTAAAATTTTCTTCAAGATAAATTGTTGGATCTTGTCATCTTCAACGATTAAGAATTTACTACTTTGTTCGGTGTTCACTTCATTATTTTGATTAAACGTGGCAACAATATTGCTGATAAATTCAGTCGGAATAAAGGGCTGATAAAATACGTGGTCTACGTGATTATAAATACCATCAAGTACGGCACTGCCGGTCATTGAAATAAATAATTTGATACGTTTTTTAGCTAAACGAGATTTTAAGGTCTTACAGAATGAATTCAGATTGATGCCCGAAATAGAATCTGTTAAAAACACGGCATCATTCTCATTCAGAAGGTGCATTGATTTCAATATACTGGATGCTGTTGGCGCAATAATAATGTCAGCACCTTGTGCTTCAAGCGTCTTAGCAATAACGTCTATCTGCATTGCAGATTCACCACACACAATAATCTTTTTAGTAGCTAACAAATCATTATGTTTTTGGTATTCAGCTGCATTGATATCAAAGGAAACAGTCAATCTATTCACATTTTCAAGGCTAGATTGATTTGCTTGATAATCACCGACACCACTGAACAAGTTCTGAGATAACTCTTGATGCGCGATATCGTTACGCTTATTACCTCGCCAATCTAAAGCTTGCAGTGATTGCATTGAATCAAAGCTATCGTCATATTGATAAAGTTCAAAATCTATCCGTAGTTTATCCACGCGTTTAGCACTACTGCAGTTAACCATTAACACATTTTTGGTATATTTTGAACTCGAGAGGGTGTTAGAAAACTGCATCAATAACAACCAGAATAAACGTGACTGATTCCCATGAAACTTAGTCGGCAGTGTATTTTCTACATAACATTCTATCGATTGTGATGACTGCTTAGACTTACTATCAATTAATACAAACAGTTCGCCGAGCAATCCATATGAATCAATCAAGGTTTCGTTATTGCCTGCTTCAATTGCCGATAAACTATTAAAATTATCCGCTAAATTTTCCAGTGTATTCGTTGCAGTAATAACCTCTTTCGCCAGTAATGCACCATCTTCGTCACTGTCTTTAACAAGTAACTTAACGCAGCCCTGAATGGTATTCGTGATCCCCCTGACTTCATAACCTAATAAGTTATATAAACGCTGGAGCAGATCTGTTTTTGATTTTTGTATTTCCAGTTCTTCAAAATTAAACAATAATTTAGCATAAATGTTCTTTTCTATTTGGCTGGTATTGATATTGCGAATACGCTGTTCTATTTCACTATAATCAATGTTCTTAATATCATTAGAAATACTCTTAAACGTACTTTCCGTTTCCAGCTTCGCTTTAACCGCAGCAGCTAAACTACGGCGACTATTATAGTGGTAATAACTAAACAACATTAATAAACCCAAGCTAAACAACATCCCTAGATAGAGTTCCGCGCTAGAATCTGCAGTACTTTTTTGCTGGTAGTTTGAAATAATATTGTTCAATGCGACAGAACTGCTAAGCAATACAGTATCTAATTGTCTATTTAACTCACCAACATCCTGTATTTCATCATATTTATTTATATATAATTCAATTAAGTCAAAATCTAATATACCGGTAGACATGACCAGCTGCTTTTCTTTCGATACCTCGGCATGAAATCCATGAATAGCTTGAACGAGTTTGCCAGTGAATAAACTTAGCTGAGCCGTATTGCAACTAAACTTATCACCATTACACATACTTAACGCTGTCGTGAGTTCCGAGATTTGGTCTATCACTACTTGTGATTTGGTCACTAATAATGCCTGACTATCTTGTTCTTTATTACGCTCTGAAATAAGATTTTCACCGTAAATATAAACAAACTGGAAGACCAAGGCCAAAACAGTGACGATAAAAATCACACGCAAGCGCGTGGCTGAGAAGTGAGTATTGGTCATGTTATCTCTCATCAAAAGACTCATCGAGTGCAGTTAGAACAGGTTTAAGTGCGTAATCAATTACTTTGCGAGTGCCCGTTTTAATATCCGCGGTAAATTCCATATAAGGCGTGAGATAATATTTACTGCCCGATTTATCAAGGTAGTGGCTATCCATGACTATTTTCGCAATATAATATTCAGCGTCATCATCTTTGTAAGAACTGCGTGATATTGACGATATAACACCATTTACAACACCGTATTTAGAAAAACTATATGAATCAAATTTCAATTTAACAGCCTGCCCTTTTTCAACAAAACCAACGTCTTTACGTGGAATTTTGATTTCGCCGTGCAGGGTATTATTTAACGGGGTAATATCAGCGATACTGTCACCAGGGGCAATGACGGCTGAGATATAGTTGTAGTGTACCTTATCAACCGTGCCATCAACTGGTGAGAACACTAATAAGCGCTCAACCTTGTCACTAATGGTCGGTAACTGAGTTTGCTTTACACCCAAGATTTTATTGATATCGGTGATTTGACTTTGATATTCGCTATTTCTAGATTGGCGACTATCTATTAATGCCTTTTCCAATCGAATAAGTGCATAACGTTCATTCAACGTCGCTTCTTCTAGATTCTCTATTTCCCTGACCATGTTCATACGCTGCACTTTCATATTGAGTACATCGACATAAGACAGCATTTCTTCTTTATATAATTGAGTTTTAATCGACAATTGTTCAGAGATTAACGCAAGCTGATTATTTGAAGACTTAATGCGCTTAGCCATCGATACTATCAAGCCGCTTTTGTGATTAATATCATGTTCAACAAGCTGATCGTTCGACAGGTTTTTTTGCGATTCTTCTAGGCATGATCGTCGATATTGTTGAACAAGATCTGGATAACCAGAAAAACCTAAAAACGATGGTTCAAGCTGATTTATTAATGCTTTGTTCTTAATCAGGCTTAATTGTAAATCCGCAATTTCAAGTTGGATTTTATTTAATTCACTGGTTCTGTCTTGCGATGTTAGTGCTGCTATTTTCTGACCTTTGTAAACAAGATCACCTGGCGATATATAAATTTCATCTAAAATACCACCCTCTAAATGCTGCACCTTTTCAACATCGGTATCTAACAATACTTCCCCGCGAGTAGACACAGTTATATCAAGTTGTGCAATTGAAGCCCAAATTATAGCTATCAAAGCAAATACTGACATAAGTAGAAATACTTTATGCTTCGTCACTTTTTGTACTGCCACACTATTAGTGTGTTCACCACTGGTATGGCAATGATTAATCGAACTTTCTATAATTTTATCCAAATTAGACATATTTTTGAATGCCTCCCTTTCTGTGCTACAACGCGATCATCCATGTGCTATAAAACATAATAATAATTCACTAAAGATCAACCCAAATAGACAATACAACCAAAGCGCACCAACAATTTAGCATCATATATATTTGATATTAGTAGTTAAATATATGTGATCAAATCATATATATCTAAAGTAATGCATAAATATGTCGTATCGCTCTTATTTTTCATAAATAAATCACCAAAACTACCAAAACTACAACTATATTAACTATAAGCGTTTGTTAATTAACATATGACAAGAAAGGAATGATCTATGTCTACAGAGAACAATGGCAATATTCTAAACGATGCAGTTGAGCAAGTTAATACTGATGAAACGTCGGTAAGACCGTCGGAAGGAACAGCTAACCAAAACAACCAACAGTCTACAACTGCAAATACTGTAGCAACTGGCGCAGATCTTCAGGCCCCGCAAGTTTCAGCCGATAGTCAGCCCGCAGAAAGTAGTTCTGAAGAGAATCAAGGACGAGACGAGAACTCAAACTTTCAAGGCCAGCAAAATCAATCACCAAATACAGCAAACGGGCAGTCAAACTCAGCGCAATCATCTCCTGTTGGTAATAACGACAATCAAGAAGAGACTAATAACCCGAACAATTCCCAAAATAGCGCACAAAACAGTTCACAAAATAATGAAGTACAAGGTGTGGGTGGAACAGAACCGTCACAACAAGGCCTAGATAATGGTCGACAATCCAACCAACAAAATGAACCACAAAATCAAGATTCAGAAAATGCGCCCTCTTCCAATGGCAGGGAACAAAATAACAGTGATGAAATTACTGATAATCACTCGTTTGACGTTAACGTCGCAGGCCCAACAAGATCAGATGAATTAGAGAATAGCGACTCAATTGAAGATGAATTTAGCTTTGATGTCGACATAACCGCCGTCAATGATGCTGTCGCCATCGATGAAAACAGTATCCCTGCATTTAATACCGATGAAGACAGCGTGATCCACATTACTGAAGCTGCGCTATTAGCCAATGCAAGTGATGTTGATGGCGATGATTTAACGGTAACGAATCTCAGCATAGATAACGCCACATTCACAACCGTTATCGACCCTGATACTGGCGACCGCACGTTTATTGTGACTCCTGATGAAAATGTAAATGGCGATCTAGTGATAAACTTTAATGTCACGGATTCACAAGGCAGCACTATAGTTTCCGGAGCAGAGTTAGTTGTTGAAGCTGTTAATGATGCTCCAGTATTAGCTGAAACAATCTTCACCATTAACGAAGATAACAGCATTATCATCACACCAGCGGATCTGATCCCAAACACCAGTGATGTTGATGGCGATACTGTGACCGTCACTGATATCAGCGCAAATGACCACGGTAGTGTGACTCAAAATATAGATGGTAATTGGGTATTCAGCCCTGATGAAAACTATGCAGGTGACGCAACACTTACTATTTCACTATCTGATGGCACAGCAACTACCGAACACAACGCTACGGTTTCAATCACGCCCGATGCAGATGTACCATCACTCACAGTGTCACCTGCAGAAACAGTATTAATTGACTCTGAATCAGCTCCATCAATAACGACAGGCTGGCTCACTGACAATGCTAATGGTTTCATTGAACTTGAGGCAAACCGTGGCGATGAGTCAAATATCTATCAAGACTTGAATGTCTCTGCTGGCGACACAGTTACGTTAAGCTTCGATCTTTCTGCCCGTAAAAACTACGAAGGCGAAGACTCTCAGGTTAATGTTTATTTCGACGGTGAATTAGTGGATGTCATTATCCCTGAACAAGTTGGCTGGAATACTTTCACCTACCAACTAACAGCGACAACTGATAACCCGCGCCTTGAGTTTAATGCACCTGGCGATAATGGCCTCGGCGCAGTACTGGATCAGATCAACGTTGTTGAAACCGAAATATTTGCCGAAGATACCGCCGTTAGTCTAGATATCAACCCCGCGCTAACCGATACCGACGGCAGTGAAGAGATTGATTCAGTTGTCCTTGATGCTGTCATGATTGGCGCGACGATAACCGATGGCACCAACGAGTTTGTTGCTAGCGAAGGTAATGACAGTGTTGATGTGAAAGACTGGGATCTAAGCACCCTCACCTTCCAAGGCCCACAAGATTTTGTCGGTGATGTGTCGTTAGATGTCACCGTCACAGCAATTGAAACAGCCACAGGTGACAGTGCACAAACAACTGAAACCATCGAATTCAATATATTCAACGTCAATGACCCTGTGGTGATTGATGAAAACAGTACACCTGCATTTAATACCGATGAAGACAGCGTGCTCCACATTACCGAATCCGCGTTATTAGCCAATGCGAGTGATGTTGATGGCGATGATTTAACGGTTACGAATCTCAGTATAGATAACGCCACGTTCACCACTGTTATTGACCCTGATACAGGTGATCGCACGTTTGTCGTCATACCTGATGAAAACGTCAATGGTGACCTTGCCATTAACTTCAATGTCACGGACTCACAAGGTAGTGAGATAACTTCCAGCGCAGAATTAATTGTCGCAGCAGTGAATGACTTACTAACAACCACTGGTGATACCGTCGCAACGATTGATGAAGATACAAGCATCACTATCAATCAAGCGCAGTTATTGGCTAATGCCGCAGATATTGATGGCGATACTTTAACCGCCTCAAATTTATCTGCAATAAATGCGACGGTTATCGATAACGGTAATGGCACTTTCTCTATTACACCGGAAGATAATTTTAACGGCCATATTGACGTAAGTTATGATATTTCAGATGGGTCAGTACTCGTTGCTTCAAACCTAGGCTTAACGGTAGATCCTGTTAACGACGCCCCTATTATTTCAGCTGATGTCACTGTTACTATCACTGAGGATGGGGCATATACGGTTAGCCAAGCAGAGCTTTTACAGTTTGCTTCAGATATTGACGGTCATACAATGATGGCTGATATAGGAGAGCAAGGAGTAGAAACATCGGCGACGGGGATAGTTGTAGATGCATCTACTGGTATAGGTATTGACGGCGCTGTTGTTACTCTCGCCGATGAGGCTGGTAACACTATCACGACAACAACCGATCCAGGTGGTTATTATACCGTCCAAGGTGACATTATCGATGATGGTAGCGTCACGATAGAGCAAGACGGTTGTATTACCAATTCTTATAATGTCAGCGCTGGAAACAGTGTTGATACAGGCACAACAGCGTTATCTACCGTGATGGATGCTGATCAAATGCGCGTTGTTCTCACATGGGGAGATAATCCACGAGATTTGGATAACCATTTATGGTTGTTTGATACTGAAACTGGGGATCAACTTGATCATATTTACTTTAACGATATGAGTCATAACTTAGGTGATGGAACTGCTCGTCAAGATGTGGATGCCTTAAATGGAAATGGTCCTGAAACAATCACGATTCCAAACTTCTCTGAAGCTGACATGCATTATTCAGTGCATAACTACAGTAATAATAGTTGGCAAGTGGGCGGTGTTGATAAGGTATCCGTTGAGATTTATGTAGGCGACACATTAATACAAAGCTTTACGCCTGATATCCCTTCAGGTATGGATGGGTCACATTGGCATGTATTTGATATTGTTGATGGTGTCGTCGTTCCAACACAATCAGCGGCAGCAGAAAATCAATTTACATTACCGAGCAGTGACACCGTTGCAGCAGATCCAGAAGGTATCAATATAGTCGATTCGATAACTGGTGTTGATGAAGAAACAGATGAAGATACGAGTAATGGTACTTTAGATAACGAGGACTTACCTAGTTCAGAAGAGAGTGCCGTGAATGTTGATAATATCCAAATACCTAATGGTGATATCATCGATAATGGTGACGGTACTTATACAATCGTACCCGATGAAAATTTTAATGGTGAGTTCTCGATAAGTTACGATGTTATCGATAGTTTAGGTGCTTCAACTTCTGCGCAATTAGATGTCACCGTCACCGCTGTTAATGATAATGCAGTGCTTGTTGATCATGATTATAACCTTAATGAAGATGACTCTATCACCATTACTGATAGCCAATTGTTACTAAATAGTTCAGATGTTGATACCGGTGATGTGCTATCCGTTATGGGAGTAACTTATAGCGGAGCAGACGGTGTTTTAACTGATAATGGTAATGGCTCTCACACTTTTTCACCAAATCCAAATTTTAACGGTGAGGTTAATTTAAGTTATTCCGTTTCTGACGGTACCGACACGACAGCGGCTAATATTAGTCTTAATATTGCAGCAATTAATGATGCGCCAGTGGCGCCAGCTATAACAATGTCAGGTGTAGAAGATCAAACGCTGACAATCGAACCAGCATACATTGTTGATAAAGTATCTGATATTGATAGTAATAACCTGACGTTAGGAAACATTGTGATTCGTCATCCAGATAACGCGACATTATCGCTGAATCAAGATGGTACTTATCAAGTCCTTGTACCCGAAAACTTTAACGGCCTTATCGATTTAAACTACGCAGTCAGTGATGGTGAGCTAACGACAGAAGGTAGCTTGAATCTTAATATTATGGCTGTAGATGATAAGCCATTCCAAACTGGTAATGCACATCTAGCCGCTGTTGAAGATGGCTCAGTTACATTTTACGGCGAAGACTTAATCGACCTGTTCAGTGATGTAGACAGTGTTTTAACCATTTCTCGCGTTATCACTGCTGACGGTGAAGAAGCTGAAGGTAACCTGCTAGATAATGGTGATGGTAGCTGGACATTTACCCCAACTGATAACTTCGCCGGTACGAATAGTTTAGTTGTCATCGCAACTGATGGGTCGAGTGAAGCAACTCTAGATATGAATATCTATGTGCGCCCAATTGCTGACGGTGTCGCAATCAGTACTGACTTCGAAGGCCCTCTCGTATTTTCAGAAGATAGTTCAGGCTTTTACAGTTTGAACATTGATCAACTCGATACCTCTGAAGTGATCACCTGTGTCATGATGACAGGTTATCCAGTTGGCTTTATTGTCGGAGATGGTGTGAATAGCATCCTTATCACTGAAGAAGGGCAAGCCGTAGACATCTCAAACTGGGATATGGACAGCATGTCCATCACACCACCGAGTGATTTTAATGGTAGTTTTTCCGTGACCGTATCAGTCGTATCCTTAGATGAAGTTGAATCTCCTTCACTCTACGATGTAACCGAAGAACTCGGTTCACAACCAAATGAAAATACCCCTTTCATTGTTGATGAAGACGGCAGCGTACTAATCACTGCAGCGGAGCTATTAGAAACGCTTGACGGTGCAGAGACCCTAGACGTTAGTACGGTCGATTACAATGGTGATGACGGAACTCTTATCGACAACAATAATGGTACTTGGACATTCTGGGCATCCCCTGATTATATAGGCAATATCGACATTGCATTCATCACCAGCGATGGCCAAGAACATATCCAATTAGTCAGTGTACCTACCGATGCCGATGATGAACCAGAAATACAGAAATCAACAGTAGAGCCAACCGTTAACGATAATAATAGTGATTACACCGTCGCACCTGGTAATAGTGTCAATATCATGATTGATGAAGATATTGTTAACAATGCAGACATTGATAGTGTCGTAATGAGTGGTTTACCTGATGGTATCGAACCACAAAATGGCGTTGAATTAGACGGTGGTGACTTTGTTATAAGTGGTGAGTTATCACAGCCAATCACGTTAGATGTAGCCGATGAATTTAGCGGTGAAGTGACGATGACACTATCTGGTATCGATAGCCAAGATCAACCTGTTGACGGTGCAACCCAAGAAGTCATTATTGATGTCGACGAATCATATGCAATGCAAGGTAGCAGTGCTAACAACGCAGATCCGTTAGCAATTGAAAATGGAGGTGAAAATACAGATTGGACAACAGCAGATAACTCGGCATTTGTGGTAGATCCAATGGATGACCATGTCGCTATTGAGCAAGATAATGAGCCGTCTGTCGATGATGATATAACGACAGGCATGGATATTTAGCCTAAGTTGCTATGTCGCAAAGATTATTAAATGTGTAGGTGATCAGAATGGGGGTCTATCAACGATTATTTGAAAATACCAAAAGTCATATAATAAGATTAATGCATTTTTATTATAATCCACAGCGTTGGAAACTTATTGACTCCTTTACACTTAAATTCGCATTAGCGTTAAATTTTGTATTATCTATTGAACATAAGGGTCGCGTGAGTAGTTGTGATATGACCACTTCACTCACACTCTTTCACATAAAATGTATGGGAAATAGAAATAATCGCATTATGAGTGAGTAATATCTCTATACACTTAGGGGGCATAAGTGTGTTAGCCAAAATAATGATAGCATTACGCAGAAGAGTTTATACAGGGTCCTTATAAATTGCTTTTAGGGCCGGTCTAAACGCAGTAGCCCGCTTATCCTCAAATAGCGTACCAGCCTTATGCCAACGCCAGAATGTCGACGTATTAATACCGACGACATTACAGCTGCGCGGCGTTGTTAATGATATGGACACTTCCACCCACCGACTACGCTTATCGTAGGTGCTTTGAAAAAGGAAGAAACTATGATCATCGCAACTTTAGGTATCGATTTAGCCAAATCATCTTTTGCTCTGCATGGTGTTGAGTCGTCGGGAAAGGTGGAGCTTCAGAAAAATGTTAGCAGGAAAAAACTGCCTGAAGTCATCGTCAACCTCCCACTATGTCTTATAGGTATGGAAGCTTGCACTAGTGCTCATTATTGGGCTAGACTATTCAAACAGTACGGGCATAAAGTAAAGTTAATGCCGCCTCAGTATGTTAAACCCTACGTGAAATCGAATAAAAACGATAGCGCGGATGCCGAAGCAATTTGCGAAGCGGTAACTAGGCCCAATATGCGTTTTGTTCCTATCAAAACAATTGAGCAACAGTCTATTTTTGCCGTGCATAAGGCGAGAGAGAGACTTGTTTCAATGAAAACGGGCCAATCGAATCAACTTCGAGGAATATTAGCAGAATTCGGTATTATTATTCCTCGAGGCAATGCATCTTTTAACAACCAACTCTCATTGATTTTAGAGGATGCAGAAAATAATCTCACATTAGCAGTTCGTAGTTTAATCTTTCAGCTTAAAGAACTCATTGATAATCTAACCAAGCGTATTGGTGATTTGAATAAGGAAATCGAACACTGGCATAAGGAGTGCGCAGCTTCTCTTAGAATTGCAGAAATACCAGGAATTGGGCCTATGACTGCGACCGCTTTGGTAGCTAGCATCGGGGATCCTCACTCATTTAACAATGGACAGCAAGTATCAGCATGGATTGGTCTTGTGCCTAAACAGTTCTCTACAGGTGGTAAATCTGTACTCCTTGGAATTAGCAAACGAGGCGATGGTTACTTGCGGAAACTACTAGTCCATGGTGCAAGAGCCGTTGTAGGCCATTTGAAGCAACAACCAAATACCTTTACTCATCGATGGCTATCTGAATTATTAAAGCGAAAGCACACCAATGTTGCGATCGTGGCATTAGCAAACAGAAATGCACGAATTGCATGGTCTCTCTTAGCTAATAATCAAGACTATAACCCTGAATTACTATCAGCATAAAATTGCGCATGAAGTAACAATGAAAAAACAGGTAAGACCGTGAGTGTGTAACTCTGATTTAGTCTTAGGACATTAAAGTTCGTATTGTTGATAAGAGCATGCTCAGCGGAAATCATTAAGAGTCTTTGAACTCGGATATATGTGTGCAATTCAATGCCTATTTTTCAGAATTACTACTTGCCAATTAGGAAGTGTCCATATATGACTAAATCAGGGAACCTTTCGTAAATCTTGTGAGCCGATCATTATCACGGATTTAAAAAGGTTCATCTGGTGGGTATGTCGAAGAACAAAGTCACAAACTGGCCAGAGTATAATCGTGCGTTAACTCAACGTGGATCAATTACATTTTGGGTAGACGAATCTGCCATAGAGGCATGGACTTGCACTAAACACCACTGAAAGCGTGGGCGAGAATTTCAATTCTCTGATGTCGAAATTAAAACAGCGTTAATGGTGAAAGGCGTGTTTTCGCTACCATTACGCTCATTACAAGGCTTTATCGATTCCATTTTCTCTCTGATGAATGTTCCACTGCGTAGTCCCAATTATTCGAGCATAAGTAAACGAGCCAAAACGGTTGAAATAAAATATC
>Ga0105356_10002614_pt1 | contig 17934 bp, 17 predicted proteins | sample GOMGulsemesocosm_3_FD_83502 | JGI IMG/M metagenome (GOLD analysis project Ga0105356, IMG submission 83502) | Methane-oxidizing microbial communities from mesocosms in the Gulf of Mexico - GOM9D Gulf of Mexico | ecosystem: Environmental > Aquatic > Marine > Cold seeps | place: Gulf of Mexico...
ACCACTTACTGCCCCTTCTCCTGCTAAATGAAACTCGTGGTTTTTCTTTTTATATTTGGTCAATACATCAGTAATACTGTTATACACTTCATGCTGCTTTCTATCATAGCTTTCTAACATTTCAGCAACAATTAAAGTAGTTGTTTTATCATGAGAAACAAGACTCCCTTGATACAATTCAAAGTCGTCAATTGCTAGAGAAACTTCGTTGGCTACTTGGTCTGTAAGTGTCTCAACATCGTAAAAAGGTGCAACTAATATCCCCGATTCAGTTCCTTTGATATTATTCTCTGTAGACAAGCTTGTAATTTGATCAGGGTCAATACCTTTAATGGTTTTTAGTTCTTCGCTTAGTTGATGGACTAATTCAAGGGTTTCTTTATTGAAAACATTGTTTTTATGGATTACGGCTATAACCATCGGATTTTTTAATCCAAACGTTTCTTTTAATTGATTTCGATACACTAAAACTGGATCATCAGCCGGTAAAAATGCATCATACCTTGTGTCTTTTGTCAATGTGGGAATAAATGCCACTGCCGCTAAAAATATTGCCGCACTTATTATTAATAGTGGTTTGTAATACGAGGTTACCGTATTAAAAAACTTCCATGCTCTCTCTTTTTGTTTCATTCTGATTTGATTTATGTTGTATATACAACATTGTGGTTAAAAAAATATTATTTGATCTTTGATTCTAAATTCACCAAACTATCAAGACCAGAACGTTCCAGTTTTGAAAATAATTCACCCATTATAGACTCCCAAATTGGTGTTAATTGAGCTACCAATTCCAATCCATCACGAGTCAGTTCAATTTCCGGTCTATACTGAGATGTTTTTTGAATGAGGTTTTTCTTTTCTAATAATTTAATGTTTCTACTCACCGTAGACCTTTCTAAAGACAATTGGACTCCTATATTCCCTTGTTCAATTAAACCCATTTTTTTCAAAGCAAATAAAATGGTCATTTGATTTTCTGTAATACCAATTTCTTTTAAGTGCACACGAAAATAACTGTCAACCTTTCTTGACAATTGCCGTATCCGTGCTCCTATGCAATCTTGATAATCAAATTTCATTAGACAAACATACAACTAAATGTTGCATATACAACATTTAACATTGTTAAAATTTTCCAAAAGCACAAAAAGCCCAAGACGTTATGCCATGGTTACGGATTAAACCGAGTCAAAAACCCTACAAAAGAACTAATAAAATGTTTCCTAGGTGATTCCATAAATGCTGCATGATCTCCACCAGCAATTACTACCCAACTCTTATCTGCAGTTTTTAATCGTGTAAATAACTTTGCTTGTACAGCTGTTGGTGCTATGGGGTCTAATTCTCCTTGTATTAGTAATGTTGGTGTTGTTATTAATGTTGGATCTAACGTATTATATTCTTGTACATTTTTCCAATCCACTCTAACAGGATCACTTTCTAATGCCATTTTCACATAGGTATCTATTGCTTTTTGGCTAATACTTCCTGGAACTATAAAATCACTAGCGGCATTTTTGGCAGTATTTACTGTTTTTCTTAGTACTGGGGTATTTTTATTCTCAGGAAATTGGTAATCCATATCTTTCCAGAAACCAAACAGGGTTAAACTGGCAATATTTTCAGGGTTTTGTTGGGTTGCTAATAGCGATAATGTAGATCCCATAGACCAACCAAACAAATGCACTTTTTTACCAGTATGCCGCTTAGAAATCCAATCCAATACATGTAAGATGTCTTTAGCAGCAACATTTGGCGTTGACCATTCTGTGCTATCTCTAGGCGTTTCTCCATAGCCTCTTAAATCTACAGCATAGGTAGCATAACCTTCTGCAACCAAGCCATCCATTAAAGATAACTCCTCGCCTTCAACTTGCAAGTCAAAATCTGGAACGGCGCTCCAAGTTCTACCATGCACAAATAGAATTATCCCTTTAGGATTCTTTACTGCTTTGTTCCAAACAGCCATAGGATGCCCATCAGAAGCTACTGTATGTTGTATTAGCTCAGTCTTTGGTTGAAATATGGAAACGTCAGTAGTAACTTCTGTTTTACAAGACGCTGTTATTATGGATAATGTTACTGTTAAAATAAATATTCTTAAAATGGTTTTCATATGATGTTTTTTTTAATAAATTATTACTCTTTTCATCTGATTTTACAATTAACTATAGTCAATATTTTATCCTATTTATTCAATTTTTTTGACTTTACGCTCACCATTATTTACAATTGTTAGCTCAGAGATGCGTTGATTTTCATTTAGATTAAAAACAATACGGATGCCATAATCAAAGACATCGAAAGTATGTTCATTTACAGCTATTAGTCTTACTTTATTTCTATTTGGTATTTGAGCAAATAATTTATCATTCTCCTTAAAAATGGTTAAATAAAGTTTTGGAGCAAGCATATATTTACCTAGGTATTTATCTACTAAAGTAGCGTCTATCATCACTTTTGGTTGATACCTATTGAATTTTTTTAATACTTCAATAGTTGCATCATGAGGAAGGCGATAGCTAATATTTCCATTGATTCCTTCCATGGTTTCTGCAGCAACCATTGCATTGATAATTGCTTCTTCAACACTTTGAACTGTGGCTTCAAACAATGAACTAATCCTATCATTGGAAAGGGCAACTATTGAGGTATTTTCTCTGCGATTGAACGCATTTTCATTTGCGGTTGAAAAGGCCATAAAAATATCTCCAGAACCATTGCTTCCACGTCCACCAACATTTCCAATTCCTAATGGAATTCGCTGGGCTATACGTTTTAATTGATGTGGCAATAAAGGTGCATCTGTAGCAACAATTACAATAATAGAACCATCGCCTTCCTTTCTGTTAGATTTTGGAGGCGCATTATATATTCGGCTTTTTACTTTCATAAGTTCCATACCAACAGGAACTCCAGCAATTGTTAAATTTTTTTTTGAACCAAAATTAGACTGAACAAGAACTCCCACAGTATATATAGAATCTCCAACCTGTATTACTCTAGAAGAAGTTCCGGTTCCTCCTTTAAAACCTAAACACATCATTCCGGTTCCTCCTCCAACATTTCCTTCAGCAATTTTACCAGATTTTGTATCTTTAATGGCTTCTAACACATGTTTATCTTTGACATGAAATCCGTAAATATCATTTAGAAATCCATCATACGTTTCTGCAACTACTGGATACGTATACCACATATTTTCTCCTTTATACCAATCAGTATCCACAAACCATTCTAATACAGCTTGCATTACTGTACCAACACTATTTGTGTTGGTTATCATAATAGGTGTTTCTAAAAAACCAGATTCTGTTACCCAAGTAGTTCCTGTCATTTCTCCATTCCCATTTAAACTGTACCAGTTGGCATACACAGGACTAAATTTCTTGGCCTTTCCTCTAGGAAATATTGCGGTAACTCCTGTTCTAATGGGGCCTTTACCAATAATATTCTTTCCCTTACCTTCAATAATTGTGCTATAGCCTACTTCTACTCCTTTAACATCAGTAATCGCGTTAAACTTACCGGTGATACCAACAAAAGGAATTCCTAAATCTCGTGCTCTTGGTTTTTGACTATACATAAAAGTAGCTGCAAAAAGGCAACATAAGATGATGTTGATTTTTTTCATAGTATTAATTTTTATTAAATTTTAGATTTTTAACTCTTCCTGCATCCACTTTTAACCCACTTACATTTCCATTGATTCTTGTAAATCGAATGAGTAACCTATTAAAAATAAACACATCTTTATTAGAAATTTCTAAATTAACTGGGGTTTCATTTGGTGTTTTAAGAGTCAATATTCCTTTTTTAATTGCTATTTGGTAAGTTGCATCAATTTCTTTACTATAATAACTCCCTTTGTATTCATTTAAATCTTTGATAGATACAACCACTTTATATTTTCTCTTTGCGACAGTTTCTCTTCCTCCTTGAAAAACAGTTAGAATTTGCGTACTGCCCTTCTTTAAGTCAGAAAAAACAAATTGAATGTTATCATTCCCTGGTATTTCAAAGGTGTTTATTCCTGTATTTGCAATTGCGTAAGAAGATTTATTCCAACTCTGAACAACAAATAAAGAGTCATTTTTGATAGAAATTTGAGCCACTACACCAGTCTGTATTTCATAATCTCCCGCTTGCTGCTTTAGACTAAACCTTTTTGTTTTCTTTTTTGTTATTTGTTTTTTAGCAATAGTTTTTTTCTTTACTGACTTTACCTTCGCGTTAGTGATGAATTCGTTTTTTAATAAAATATCAGATACTTGATTGCTCTTTCTCGTTGGATTTGCATCTCCTCTATTTGCCAATATGATTACTGAAAATTTTTGTTCTGGAAATCGCTTTAATTGAGATCTATACCCCGCCAATGAACCTCCATGGCTAACTGTTTTTAATCCTTTATATGTACCGTTTTGTAAAGCAAATGCATACCCACTACTTTTTCCGTTATTCAATAACCCTTCTTCATGCATTTTATTAATAATGGCCTGTCCACCTTTTCCTAACTTGTTTTTATAAAAGTTCTGATCCCATAAAAACAAATCTTCAACACTAGAGTACACTCCACCGGAACCAACCAAATCAAAACGCATAATTAAATTATCGAAGCCTCCTTTATCATTCTTTTCATAACTAAAGACCTTGTTTTTAATCAACTCTTTATTATCATCATAAAACATTGAGTTTTTCATTCCTAAAGGATCAAAAATGTTAGCTTTCGCAAATTTCTTTAAAGATTGTCCTGCTGCTTTTTCAATAATCATTGCCAACATAAAATAACACGAATTGCTGTATAAGTATTTCTCTCCTGGAGCGAAGTTCAATTCTTTCTGACTTTTAATTAAGTTGTAGACTTCTTTATCTTCAATATGATCTAAATAACTTCGTCCTTTTAAACTCATTAACGTTAAATAATCTCTAACACCACTGGTATGGTGAATAAAATGTCTGATTGTTAATGGGGTTTCATACTCAGGAAAATCTGGTAAATATTTTTGAATTTTATCATCAAGGCTTAACTTTCCTTGCTCCTCTAGAAGTAATACACTAAATGTTACAAATTGTTTAGAGACAGAGCCTATATAAAAAACAGAAGAAGATGTCAGCTTAAGATCGTGCTCTAAATCGCCACTTCCATATCCATTGGTATAAATAAGTTTACCGTTTTTAACAATTCCTAAAGCTGCTCCAGGAACATCAGATTTATTCCATTCAGCAAAAATATTGTCAATAAGTTCTTTTTCTATAATTTGCCCAAAAGAGTTCATTGAAAAGCAAATACAAACGAGTAGGTAAAAATATTTTTTCATAAGATTGGTTTTAATAGTTGGTATTCATTTGAGTGTAAAAGAAATACAACATATCTAATGTACATTTAGGGAAATAACTTTAGCGTGTGTAACATCAAATTCTCTATAAATATACTAAACTTTAAAAACAATGCTAAAAAGAGGTCTCTACACATACAAAAAGCAGTACCAACGTTATGTTTGATACTGCTTACTAGTAGGCCTCCTTACTTTTTTATTTTTTTATAGGGATTTTAATAAAACTATCTGAAAACCACTTTATTGTCAAAGGCACTTTCGCATCTGCTATGGTTTCAGTACTGACATCTTTTCCTGTGCCATAATTAATTTGTGTATAGGGATGTTTTATTCCATTTATTACAACTACAATTCTACTGCCTTTGCTAATTTTTTTACTGGTCATTCTTACATTTGAAAAAGGAAAATCAGTTTTTGTGTCGGGACGTAATAGCACTCTTTTTTCAATATCTTTTGCAAGACTCGCTCTACCTACAAAAGGCAATGATAATGTGTGAAACTTACCATCTGATGTTTGTTCAAACCATAGAATATTACAGTCAAAATCTTTTTTATTAATAGCGACCTGAAGTGTTCCAAAGAATGAACCATTTATTTCGACGGCTTCAGTAAAGGCTTCTGTAGCAAAAGAAAAGCCTTCTCCAATAGTGATTGTTTCTGATATTATTTTGTTTCCTCCACTAGCATTCCATGTATATTTTCCTCGGTCAGAAAAATCAATTTTTTGTGTTAAAAACGCAGATGAATCTGGGTTTTTAGCCAATGTAAAATGGGTGTTCCTACCTAGATTACCTGTGTCATAAGTCGATTTAAACGATATTTTAGATCGCATATTACTAAAATAATATGTAAGTGTATCATTAGACATTTCCTTTATTGACGCTGCATGCCCCCATTTATTAGCACCCATTATTTGGTAATTGATTTTAGCTTTTAATAAACGAGGCTTGTCAGCTCCTTTAAAAATATAATCAAACCATTCAAAAATTAGCGTTGTAATGCTTATCTGTGCAACCTTGTCTATTTCATACCCATGTATTACCTTTCCAGGAACACTTTGTGCTCCAAAATGTGTGTATGGACCAATTAAGAAATAATGCTCTGCATTTTTATTGTATTTATAGTGCTCTTTTAAATAATACAAGGAACCAATTTGTCCTCCATCATAATAGCCAGTTGTATTTAAAATTGGAATGTTGATATGTGAAAAATCCTCTTTATATGGAATCATGTTTTTCCAATAAGAATCAAACGTGGGATGTAAAAGCTCTTTGTTAAATTTTTTGTTAGGTAAACCATCCAAACTATCCATGGCGTTATAAGCGACGCCCGTTTCGTACCATTTCACGTTTAAACCGTTCCATCGTTTATGATTGTAATATAATGTGGTGTCTAAATATTTAGTATTACTTACATAATGCGGCCAAGGGTAATGAAAGTTTTGGTAGACACCATTTTCCATAGGCTCTGCTATTCCTGGAGCAGCCGCTACCGAGGGCACAATGGTTTTTAATGCTGGATGCACTTTATGTTTCATGGCTGCCCATTGGGTAAAACCAACATAACTTCCCCCATACATTCCGACTTGCTTATTGTTCCATGCTTGCTTACTTATCCAATCAATTACCTCATATACATCTGTCACTTCGTGTTCATACGGCACTATTTTATCTGGACTCAATCCTTTTCCCCGAGTATAAGAGACAACTCCCACATACCCCTTGTCTGCCGCTTTTTTAGCCCTGTTTATATCCGTTTTTCTAGCATAAATAGAATGGAACAAAATGGCGGCTGTAGGCTTGGTTATTTTTGAATTTCGCACAACAATAGCATGTATTTTTGCGCCGTCTTTTGTGTTGATCAAGAGGCTATCTTGTACCAAGTAATTGGTGTTACCTTCAGTAACAGTTCTCGCAATTTGTAGATTCGCGTCCGAACCACACGCACCGAAAACAAGTATGCATAGCCATGACAGCACCCTGCCAAAAATGATTGTTTTTTTCATTATCTTATTTTTAATTATGAGATGTATTTTTCCTTAACCGCAGTAGAAGTACAGTCTGAATTATTTATTTTATCACGTAGAAAAAGTTGTTATTCTGATTTTAATTGTTGCATCATTTTCAATGCATGTTTATTCTCTGTATCCAATTCGAACGACTTTTTATAGCTTTTAAAGGCGTTCTTTTTATCTCCGGATAACATATATGCTTCTCCTAAACTATCGTAAGCATTAGACGATGTTGGATAATTTTTCACATTTAGTTTAAAGTAGGCTACTGCTTTTTTCGCATTCCTTTTTAAATGTTGATATCCCGTGTTATTCACGTCTCTTTCGGGTGGTAAAAAAGCACCATTGTAGTTTGATTTGTAGTAGGCTACGATGTCCTCAACAGAACTTTCGGGCATGCGCTTCATTTTTAAATCTTTATACATAAATTGCATTCCGTGATACAAACTTAGCAATGCAACTGTCCAATGATTTTCCTCTGTAAAATAGTGCAGTTTTACCTTTGCTGGTGAAAACCCTTTATTTTTTAAGGTAGTATTAAAAAGTTCATGACTGTTTATATTTGCTTTAAATACATGGGGTATTCTATCAAAATTTTCAAACTTATCTGCGGTAGACACATATATACGTTTGCTTTTAATTTGATTTAAATCCGTTTTCTCTAACTGTTTAACGACCTGCTGATTGTCCCACCAAAAACTTGGATCCATAGAAACAAAGCCATTAAAAGTAGTTTCTTTTGACAGAAAAGCCGTACCTACTAACAAGCCTCCATGAGAAATTCCGACTACCGTTTTAAATGCATTGGTTCTATAATTTTTTTCTATTTCTGGAAGTAATTCTTGCTCTATAAAGGCTAAGAACAACGCACTACCACCACTTGTTTTATGGTTCGCAACAGCACTTGATCCATTTAAGTTGGTTAAGTATTTTGTAGGGGTGTAATCTCGTACGCGATCTACATTGCTAATGGCAACGATAATCATTTCAGGAATTTGCCCTCCTTGCGTCATGTGATTTAAAATTCCGGAATGTGAGTGGTAACTCACTTCACCATCTAATAGGACTAATATTGGATAGTTCTTTTTACTGGTTTCATAAGAATGGGGAAGCTCTAGAACATAACTTCTGTCCTCATTTAAAATTTTAGAGTGAATTTTAACAATTTTTCCAATTGAAAAAGGGGTTGCGTTTTGTGCGACTACAGGCCACTGCAAGAACATCAAAAACGCGATAAGCACTTTTGTTATTTTATGTTTTGTTTTCATTATTTGTGTATTTACAAGCTATTTCTATTTTTAAACTTTACCGATTGTCGACTTGAAACTTCGAGAGTTTCACCAGTAACTAGTGTTATTTTAAGCTTATTATTAAAATGTGGGTGAATTTCTTTGATGTACTGCGTATTGATAATTTGACTTCTATTGACTCTAAAAAAGACCGTTGCATCTAACTTTTCTTCCAAAAGATTTAAAGATCTTTTAAGCATTGTTTTTTGATCTCCAAAATACAAACGTGCATAGTTATCTAAGGATTCTATAAAATGTATTTCTGACAACGGAATAAAATGACACTTCTCTCCGTCTTTGATAAATATTTTTCGATGCATGGGCAGCACCTCTGTTTTTACTTTCTCTTGTTTAAGCAACTCAGCTTTTACCTTATCTATGGTTTTAGAAAAACGCTCAGCCCGTAATGGTTTTACCAAATAATCCAACGCATTCAATTCAAACGCTTTTACAGCATACTGATCATAGGCTGTGGTAAACACCACCGCTGGGACTGATGTTAACTCTTCTAACAAATCAAAACCCGTTTTTCCAGGCATATGAATGTCTAAGAAAAGAATGTCTGGTTCCAAATTTTCAATGATGATTTTGGCTTCATCAACATGACTTGCTTCTCCAACTACAACAAACTCTGGATGACTCTCTAAGGCACGTTTTACCTCTTCTCTAGCCAAACGTTCATCATCAATAATTACTGTTTTAAATGTCTTCATGCTGTTATTGGAAGTCTTATAACTGCTACTACAGTTGTGTTATCATATTCGGCTAACTCAAACCTTGCTTTTCCTTTGTATTGGATTGTCAATCGTTCTTGTAAATTTTTTAATCCCAAACCCCTTGGTTCTTTATGGCGCGCTATTGTGCCTGGATTTTGGACTGAAATCTCAATTGTATCCTTATCCTTCTCTATGCGTAGAAGAATTGTACCTCCTTCAATTTTTGAATCAATACCATGTTTGATTGCATTTTCTACTAATAACTGAATGCTTAAGGTAGGTATTTTGAAATTATGAAGTGATTTATCAAGTATTATTTCTAACTGTAAACGTTCTTCAAATCGCATTTTCTCTAGTTCTACATAATCTTGTACCAAAGACAACTCGTCTTTTATACTGATGAGATCTTTGTCTTTTTCATACAATGATGAGCGTAATAAATCTGACAATAAATCAATGGCTCTTCTAGCATTGTCAGGGTTTTCAATGACTAACGACTTGATTGAATTTAAAGAATTGAACAAAAAATGTGGGTTCAACTGTGCCGATAAATTATCCAACTGTGCTTGCTTAGCTACCACTAATAATCGAGCGTTTTCTTTTGCCGTTCTCACTTCTCTTTGATAATAGTGGTACAAGTGATAGGCCAGGACCCAAATAGACATCAATCGCAATCCAGTAATCAGAATGGGATCCCAATACAACAGAGATGTCCATAAATCATATTCCTTGTCAAAAAAGAACAACATAAACCCGTGCCATTTCAAGTTGTTTATTTCCATGTATAAAAAGGACAGTAACAACACGAGTGGAACAACTTTGACCAAGAGTTTTCTTATTGGTAAATTGCTCCAGTTTGATTTGATAGCAAAATTTCGATACATATGAGTAAGCGCTATCCCAATTGAAGCATCGGCGACATAATTAAGAAATGTATAGAAAACCCCATAATTATCTCTTGTATAGACGGTATAGGCCCAATAAACAGAAACCAACCCCCAGCCCATAACCTGGCATTTCCAGTATAAGGAGAAATTGATGTTCTTATATAATCTGTGTACTTGTGCGTTCATATCTTCCACAAAGCAACGAAATAGTTTTCAATGCAAAAAGAAAAAGTACAGGAACGCGACAAAACAAGGATAAACGTTTTAAAGCAACAAAAAACCATTTGCCTGGTGACAAATGGTTTTTTGTTGCTAAGCGCAACGCGATGCTATTTCTATACATCCCAGCTTCATTGGATTCTTATCACATGCATTTCATTACTCAATGACTCTTTCAAAAACATACCCAAACTTATAGTCTCCTATATAGGTCGCATTAGAAAAAACAGCCCTGTCTTCAGTAAGTTCAACCAATCGATACCCATCTTTAGAACATCTTGTAAACGTACCTTTTACACCGTCACTATTTACCGTGTTTTCTATGCTACAATTTTTTAAAATCAACCTTGTTTCAATCACATCTACTCCGTCTGCCCTATACGGAACATATAACAATTGGGCTTCAAATTTTTCTGCTTCACTAAAACTTGAAAAACACCTGATGTCTCCCAATTCAATTTTAACTGCTCTTAAGCTTTCGTATGATGTTGGCGTAGAAAATGTATAAATATCATCTGCTACACAGGCATTGTTCATTACAATTTGGGTGGTCTCGGTATTCCTCAGGTAGAATCACTTCGGTTAACTTCCACGATTTTTCGGTGACGCCATTTAGCTTTGTAAGTGCCTCTTTTGTAAAATCAGTAACTTTTATTTTTGCCGATGCCTCCATGTCGTCTTCGTTGCTTGTGCAACTCGCAAATGCAACGAGTAAACATAGCGAAAAGAATAGTTTTGTCAGGTTGTAATTTTTCATAATCATTTTTATTATAATGGTTGTTCGTTTTGTGAATTGCAATCTTTTCTATTTTCAATTGCAGGTTCGAATTTGCAATTTGCAAATCACATGCCAAAACGGTGAGCGCACATGCGCTAATTGTGAATTTGTTTCTAAAACAGATATCAAAAAGACAATAATCAACTAAGAACTAAAGCGTTATGATTTTTTATATTTCAACAAATAAATATATCCAAACACCGCAAAAATTGAACACGTATAAAATGTTAGGGGAATATTGGTTATTACATCTTGATAATACCATCCAGAAAATAACGCCCCGAATCCAATTCCTGCTTCTAAGGCAATATACATAGTGGCTATAGATTTACCTTTGGCTAAAGGGTGGCTCAAATCGATGGTCCAAGCATTAATGGTTGGTGATAAAATACCCATCGCCAATCCATAGGTGATTGCTCCAAATAGCAATCCATTTTTTGACGTAAGAAACCCTACTAAGAAGAGGGCAATGATCAATACCAAGAGTCCTATTTTAAGTACAATAATCCTTCCATACGTATCGGAAACCTTCCCTGCAATTATGCGTACAACAACAGAAGCTAGTGTAAATGCAATAAAGAAAGTCCCTTTATTTACAATTCCTAAATGCGTACTCCAATCTGGAATTAAAGTTAAAACAACTCCAAAGCCCAGGTAAGAAACGAAGGTAATTAATGCTGCTGGTAAGGCTTCTTTGGCCAATATATCGGAGCTTGATATTTTCAGGGATTTTATGTTAAATTGTTGTTTGTTTTGCAGGGTTTCTTTTACTCGAATTACGAGAAGGATGGCCATCAAAGCCATTGCAGAAGAACTGTAAAACAACGTATTGTAATCTGTATATAACTTAATATAGCTTCCCAAAGCGGGCCCTAAAGCCAAACCAGTACTAAAACACAAGCCTTGAATTCCCATTGCCTCCCCCAATTTGTGTTTTGGAATAATGTCTGAAACATAGGTCGCGATGGCTGTTGGACTAAATCCAGTTGAAAACCCATGTACCAATCGCAACAATAAAAAACCCGATACACTTGTGAGAATTGGATAAAAAAAACCTGAAAGAACACATACCATCGCTCCGATCATCAACACAGGTTTACGACCAATTGTATCTGTTAATTTCCCACTAAAAGGGCGTGATAATCCCGCTGTTAATGTAAACAAGGCAATGATCAACCCCTTGTACTCTGCCCCTCCTAAATTGCTTAAATAGTTTGGCAATTCTGGAATTAACATGTTGTAACTCGCTGAAAAAAACAAGGAGCTTAAACAGATAAGGACAAACTGTCTGGTATATAATTTTTGATCAACTTCCATGCCCCTATAGCTTGTTAAAAAGCCCCCCTATTTCATGCAATGAATACTCCCAAATTGCTTTTGATCCAACAGCAACAGGTGCGGTTTTCTCGAGCACTTTCTCTTTTGATACTTTGTACTCTTTCCAAGTTCCCCCATTGTTAGAAATATTCTGTAAAATAGGTTCAAAACGATCCATGGCTTTTGCAAATTTTGCTTCATTTGTTGCGCCCTTTTCAAATTCTATCCACAACGTAATCAATTCATTTGCTAGTTCGTCAGGGAGTATTCCAAAGATTCTTTTTGCTGCCTGTAGTTCTTCTTGTGTATTTTCATGGTTCTTTGAGGTATCAAAAATAAAAATATCTCCAGAATCAATTTCTACAATATCATGAATCAATACCATTTTTAAAACTTTCAATACATCAATTGCTACATTGCTGTGTTCTGCTAATACAAGCGTCATCATTGCCAAATGCCAACTATGTTCTGCATCATTCTCATGTCGGTCACTATTAAATAATCGTGTTTTTCGTTGGATGTACTTTAGCTTATCAATCTCTTTGATAAATTGAATTTGTTGTAATAATCTGCTCATTGTATTTACAATTCTAATTTATTGTATAATTTTACGCTGCAAAGGACAGGGTATCTCCTATCTTAAAAAAGGACAATTGTCCCAATTCAAAAAAAAAATGATCAGAACAGACCTAGATTTCTTAGCTTATATTAATACTTTAAGTCAAAAACATCCCGATTATTTTTTACTTGAGAAATACCAATCTAAAGAAATTATTCTAGCGCAAGACAAGCGATATCAATCACTGTATATTATAAAAAAAGGCATTACAAAATGTTCGCTTTCGGATGAAAACGGAAAGGATTTTATTCAAGAATTTCTAGGAGAAGGTATGGAATTTGGTGAATTGGAAGTATTTAGCGGGAATTTAAGCTTCTGCTCCATAGAAGCTATTTCTGCCGTGGAAGTCTATAAAATCTCTCACAAGCAATATCGCTATTTATTGGAAAACGATCCTATTTTTAATAGACTCATCCTAAAAGCTATGGCTACAAAAATTGGATACAAAGCTCCAAGACATTCTTTTCAGCAATCCTATTCTATTGAAGAGAATATTCTTAGAATGCACGAAATATTTCCCAATTTTGAAAAGGTGCTATCTAAGAATGACATTGCCAATTATATGGGCATTACTCTACGCAGCTTAAATAGAGCTTTATTGCAACTAGAAAAAGGGAAATAACCGAAGTCAATTCCCTAGTAACATGCACAAAATTTTGTTTATTTTTTTGCCATCAATTTTGCAACCATTGCTATAGCAGTATCCATCTGTGGATCTAAGCCAAGTGCTTTTTGATAGTATTCTAAGGCTTTCTTTCGATCTCCCATTTTATAGTATACCTCTCCCAATGTATCCCAATTATTGGCGTTTTTCGGAAATAACTCGACATTTAAGCGGCCAAAAACGAGTGCTTTTTCTAATTGATTACTTCGCAAATGCATTCCACACATTCTGTTTAAATAATAGGGATGGAACAATCCTTTTTTGAATTTTTCTTTCAATATGCTCCCTAGCTTATCCAAGCTTCCTGTATAGTTCTCTGTATACTGCAATAATTTAGTTAGTATGTCAATTTCTACTTTTCTCGGTGAATAGGTTTTATCAAACAACATTTTATCTACCTCCCAAGCAACTTCTTGAATGTTATTGGTCAAGGCATTGGTTGCATATAAAACCGTTATTTTTTCTTCTGGAAACCATCTAAAATCGTAAAAAAAAGTTCCATCACTACCGTCATGGGCAATCATTTTTGTTTTTCTTGGGGTCTTATATATGGCCCATCCATAGGCATAATAACTTGTTTCTCCTTCATATTCTAACACATAAGGTGTTGTCAATTTAGCAATCGACGCTGTTGACAAGATGCTATTTGAACTCAAAGCTAAGTACCATTTATACATGTCTTCTTGTGTAGATTGAATCCCTCCATTTCCTTTTAAACACCAAGAAACTACACCATTCTTTTTGTGTTTTTCTATAGACGTTCCTCTGTCAATTACATTATAACTATACCCCATGGCAATGTTTACATGGTTCCAATTTGGCATTAAATACCCTGTGAACTTCATCCCAGATGGCTTAAATAGGTGTTCTTGTAAATAACCTTCATAAGACTGTCCTGAAACCAACTCAATAATTCGCGCCAATAAACTATATCCAACATTGGTGTATTCAAATTTCTTACCTGGTGTAAAAAGTAAGGTAGACTCCATCACACGAATAAAATATTCATCTGTCGGAATTTGATCAAAGTCAGATTCTCCAACATCGTGTATAAATCCTGCGGTATGGGTTAATAACTGGTGAATGGTTATGGATTCTTTATCCAGGGGTACATTTTTAAAATAAGTACTGATTAAGTCTTCTACTTTTAATTTTCCTTGTTCTTCTAATTTTAAAATAGCAGCAGCTGTAAATTGTTTCGTTACAGACCCCACATCAAATACTGTGGCAGGTGTGTTTTTTATTTTTTTTGCTTTGTCAGCAAAGCCAAAGCCTTCACTGAGCAACACTTTCCCTTCTTTTGCAATCAATAAAGCGCCAGACAAGCCTTTTTGCTCACTCTGTTCTAAGTAGTTTTTAATTTTTGTAATTGTTGGGTCCGCAGTGGTTTGTGAGCAGGCTCCAAATATCTGCATACCTAGCATACAGATTGCTGTCTTTAGAATGGTAATTTTCATAAGTCTTTAGTATAAAATTCCAAACAAAGAAAGCACAGACACTGCCCCCATCTATAAAGATGTTACCAAGACTACATAATACGTTGCAAACCCATTAATTTGGCTGTCTATTCTTTTCATCACATAAATCTAGCGTTTTATACCAATCTTTTTAGAGACGTCCTTTTATAGCGTATCTTCGCTTTATGAAAAACAAATGGGTCTTTTATTGCCTGCACCTTCTCTTTTGGGCATTTACCTCATGGCTTATTATTTCCTCTTTTTCTATTACTGGGCATATCGTGAATATTGATGCAGGCATTGTCAGTGATTCTATTTCTAGAAGTGACGAATTGATTTGGTTTTTTAGCATAGGTCAACCATTTTTTGCCTTGTATTTTTATCTGCAAATTTTCTTAACAAAAAAACATACAACACAGAAAAAAATAATTGTATTGGCTTGGCAATCTCTCTTGTTAATGGGATTGTTTTATAGTCTTTACATGGCGGTAGTCTATTTTATCTTTCCACAGCACATTCATATTCTATGGTTTCCATCCCTGTGGTATGGCATCTTTATCTTTTATAGTATTATTGCCATTTCCTATGGTTTTATATATACATGGATTCAAACTGAGAAAGAAAAAAAACGCCTAGAGGTTTTAAACAAACAAGCCGAATTGAACCTACTTCGCGCTCAATTACATCCTCATTTTTTATTCAACACTATGAATAACTTATTAGCGATGGTAGATCAAAACCACAGTCCAAAATTGGCTAAAAGCATTGATACTCTTTCCAGTTTACTGAGATACGTAGTTTATGAAAATAAAGAAGCCAAGGTATCTATTGCCAGAGAAATTCAATTTATTCAAGACTTTTCGGCCTTGCATGCATTACGCTTTGAAGAAGATGAAGTTGATTTTAAGCTTACTATTATTGGACAAAATGATCAACAATTGATAGAAATGAGTATCTTGTTATGTTTTGTAGAAAATGCCTTTAAGCATGGTGTGCAGCCAGAAGTAGCTTCTTACATTCATATTGTCGTGGATGTTTCCAACTCCAATTGTTTGTTGTTTACAATAGAAAATTCTGTGCATCCTATCTTAGAAAACCAACAGATTGGAGGATATGGCTTGCAAGCCACTAAAGAGCGTTTACTACTCGCCTATCCATCTAAGCACCAACTAGATATTAAAAGCAGCAAAGCATGCTATTTAGTAACCTTAACGCTACATACATGAAAGTAATTTTAGTAGATGATGAACCTAAGGCATTGGCATTGCTTACTTCCTATTTAAAACATTTTTCGAGTTTTGAATTGGTAGGCACTTTTAGAAATGGTCTCAAAGCCTTGGAATTTTTAAATGCACATGAAGTAGATGTGGTGTTTTTAGACATTAACATGCCGCATTTAAGCGGCCTTTCCTTGTCTAAAATGCTGCCCAAAGAAACAGCCATTGTGTTTACGACTGCCTATTCTGAGCACGCGGTTGATAGCTACGATGTGCATACCATAGATTATTTACTCAAACCTATTAGCTTAGAGCGATTTTCAAAATCGATAACGAAACTCTTAGAACGCACTCCCACGATTGCTATGGTTCCCCATTCGGAGCAATCTAGTATTTTTGTAAAAAGTGGATTGGAAACGCATCAATTGCAACTAGCAGCGATTAGGTATTTGCAAAAAGATGGCAACTATCTGTATTATTATGTAGGAGATGTTAAGATTATGGCCAGACAAAGTATTGGTGAAGCTTTGGCATCCTTGCCAGACAATTTTATTCAAGTTCAAAAATCGTATCTTGTGAATGTCAATGCGATAACTTCATTCCAAACAGATTTTATCAGTATTGGCACACATAAAGTGCCTATCGGATCGCAGTACAAAGCAGCAGTATTTGCGAAGTTGCGATAGATAGTGTTGCATATATTTTAAGAAATTTAAGAAAACAATGCGTTTTCTTTAAGGCTTTTTTAACATCCATAGAAATAGAAAGCGCTAATTTTACGACTCTTATAAATAAACTAATATTAAACAATCAATCATGAAAAAACTACTATTAATTGCCATTGCCTTTACATTGAGTTATTCTGTAAATGCGCAAGTACAAACCCCTGCACCGAGTCCAGCTGCAAAGCTTGAGCAAGTTGTTGGATTGACGACTGTTAAAATAGAGTATTCTCGTCCTGCTATGCGTGGACGTACTATTTTTGGGAAATTAGTTCCTTATGGAAAACTTTGGAGAACTGGAGCCAACATGAGAAACAAAATTACATTTGACAGCCCTGTAACTATTGGAGGATCTTCTATAAAGGCAGGAACATATACATTCTTTACCATTCCGAATGCGAATGAATGGGAAGTAATCTTTTATACAGAATATAACGCAGGAGGAGCTCCAAGAGAATTGGACGAAACTAAAGTGGTTGCTAGATTGAAAGTAAAAACACAGCAATTGCCAATGAGCATTCAGTCGTTTACATTGACTTTTGATGATGTAACTAATAGCTCTGCTGCATTGGGAATCCTTTGGGAAAACACTTACGTAGCAATTCCTTTTACTGTTGATACAGAAAAAGCTGTAATGGCTTCTATTGACAAGGCTTTAAAAGGTCCTGGAACTAGAGATTATTATGCTGCAGCGAGTTA
>Ga0105356_10002624_pt1 | contig 17913 bp, 12 predicted proteins | sample GOMGulsemesocosm_3_FD_83502 | JGI IMG/M metagenome (GOLD analysis project Ga0105356, IMG submission 83502) | Methane-oxidizing microbial communities from mesocosms in the Gulf of Mexico - GOM9D Gulf of Mexico | ecosystem: Environmental > Aquatic > Marine > Cold seeps | place: Gulf of Mexico...
CATCACCAGCGCCGTAATTACGCCAGCGTCACTAATATCGCGCCAACTGATCCCTAAAACATCGCCAAACAAAATATGATCAAGGTGCACTCCCGACTCAATTTTTGTCATCAACACCAAGCCAAAGCCAAACATACTTGAAAAGACAATGCCCATCACGGTGTCTTCTTTGAGCCGCGAATGATCTTTAATAAAACCTGTCGTCAACGCGCAGCACATGCCCGCGACAAATGCGCCAACCGCGTAAGGAATGGCAAACACATAAGCCAGTACTACGCCTGGCAGCACAGAATGCGAAATAGCATCCCCCATTAATGACCAACCCTTAAGCACCAAAAAGCACGAAAGCAATGCAGTTGGCACCGCAACTAACACCACAATAATCAGTGCTTGTTGCATAAACATAAAACTAAAGGGCTCCATTAACTCACTTATTAAACTATCCATGGCTTAACTCCGCTAGCGATTTAAGACTGCGCTGACCTTTTTTTCGCGCAGCAAGGTAACCATGTTTCGGCGCAAAGAAAAATGCCAATAAAAAAATCAGCGCCTGCGCCACCACAATGATGCCGCCAGTTGCGCCATCGAGATAAAAACTAAAATAAGCACCAAACAATGAAGTACCACTGCCAATAATTACACTTAAGATAATCACTCGACCAAAACGGTCACTGAGTAAATACGCGGTAGCGCCGGGCGTTACTACCATCGCGATCACTAAAAATGCACCTACGGTTTGCAAGGCGGCAACTGTTGAGGCACTCAGCAAGGTAAAAAATAGAATTTTTAATGCCTTTGGATTTAGCCCAATACTACGAGCGTGGTGTTCATCAAAAAATACCACCATCAAGTCTCGCCATTTAAATAACAACACCAATAATGAAATGCCGCCAATAAGCAGCAATTGCATCGTATCATTAGGGGTGATTGCTAATATATTACCAAGCACTATGGTTTGAATATTCACTGTAGTGGGTGAAATAGACACCATAAACAAACCTAAGCCAAAAAAAGAACTAAAGATTAACCCAATAATCGCATCTTCTTTTAGCTTGGAACGTTCACTAAGAAACAACATGGTGGTAGCCGCCAAACCACCGGAAAAGAATGCACCAACAGAAAATGGCAAACCCAGCATGTAAGCGCCTGCGACTCCGGGCACTATTGAATGAGATAAGGCATCACCAATCAACGACCAACCTTTTAGCATTAAGAATACCGATAAAAAAGCACAGACACCGCCAACCAAGGAACTTACGAACATGGCATTAATCATATAGTTATACTGAAATGGTAGTAACAAATGTTCAATCATTGGCAACGACCTGCCACTGGTGTTTGGGTCGTCTGGCCATATAACACCACTGGCCGTTCTTGATCCGATAGCACCGTTAAGGTTCGCTTGTCGTCATCGGTATGTAGCTCTTTACCACCCAAGACAAAGTGTCGCAATGAACCGCCGAATGCTAATTGTAAATTTTCTGGGGTAAAAACCTCAGCTGTTGGGCCACAGGCTAAAACGGTTTGATTGATTAATACAGTGCGATCGCAAAAGTCGGGTACACTGCCTAAATTATGGGTCGACACTAAAATTACCTTGCCTTGGGCCCGCAATTCTCGCAATAAGGTCATGATCTGTTGTTCTGTTTTAACATCAACCCCAGTAAATGGTTCATCTAGTAAAATAACCTCACTCTGCTGAGCTAAGGCCCGCGCCAAAAAAATTCGTTTTTTCTGGCCTCCTGATAATTCTCCAATTTGCCGATGGCGAAACGCACTCATATTAACCCGCTCGAGCGCGGTGTCGACCCACTGATGATCAATAGCTTTGGCTCGGCGCAGCATATTCATGTGACCATAACGACCCATCATCACGACGTCTTCGACCAAGATTGGAAAATTCCAATCAATTTCTTCACTTTGTGGTACATAAGCAACCAGATTACTCTTAAGCGCTTTGTTAACTGTCATACCCAATATCTCAACCTGTCCTTTTGCCAATGAAACAAAGCCCATAATTGATTTAAACAAGGTTGATTTACCACTGCCATTAATACCCACCAGCGCGGTAATTGTGCCTTGAGGCAATTCAAAACTGGTATTGCGTAGCGCGTTGTGCCCATTGCGATAGGTCACGCTAATATCTTTAACTGCTAAGCCAATGGTCATGATTGGCCTCCCTGAACTGTAGCTGGGGTTGAGCTTGATAAGGATTCGTTGATTAGGCCCGCCGTAATGGTGGCTAAAGTAACTTTTAGTAATTCAATATAAGTTGGTACTGGGCCATCGCTAGCACTAAGTGAATCAACATATAATACGCCTGCGTAAGTAGCCCCGGTTTCGCGCGCTACTTGCTGAGCAGGTTTGGCAGACACCGTGCTTTCACTAAAAATCACGCCAATGTTGTGCTGGCGAATTTGGTCGATAACTTGCCGTACTTGTTGTGGGGTGCCTTGCGCATCAGCATTAATCGGCCATAAGAATAACTCGTGCAAGCCAAAGTCTCTCGCTAAATAACTAAAAGCCCCCTCACTGGTGACGAGCCAATTATTATGATCGGTCAGCTGATTTAGTTTTGCCTGATATGGCGCTACTGCCGCGCTCACTTCCTTGGCATAACGCAGCGCATTGGCATTATAACTGACACTATTTTTAGGATCGTACTTAACCAGCGCCAGTCGGATATTTTCAATGTAAATTAGCGAATTTTCTGCTGACATCCAGGCATGAGGATTAGGCTTGCCGGCATAAGGGCCTTGATGAATGCCCATTGGCTTAATACCTTGAGTAACAATTACCCGTGGCACCGCACGTAAATTATTAAAAAATTTGTCAAACCATAATTCAAGATTCAAACCATTATAAATAATCAGATCTGCGCCCTGTGCGCGCCGTAAATCGCCAGGTGTTGTTTGGTAGTTGTGAATTTCGGCATCGGGTTTAGTAATAGAAGAGACGATAGCCGTATCGCCGGCGACATTTTTTACCATATCGGCAATCACAGTAAAGGTCGTAATCACTTTGAATTTTTGCGTTTTCACTTGTGCTTGACCAGCCCAAGAGGGCGCACTAAATAGCGCTAGCAGCCAACATGCTGCAAATAATTTTATAATTAATTGATCCGAACCAAACATATTATCTGACTTAGTAGCGGATCTGGCACTTGCCCTTGAACTAGCACGAGCACTTAAACTTGTAACTGACATAACCTTTCCTCTTGATGTCTCAAGAGAATGATATTAACAAGCACAACCAAAATCATCAATACAAATGATAATGATTTGCAGTAAGATTAGCTTAAAATAAAATAATGCAACTTAGCTATCGCTCTTTATACCAATTCCATTATTTAAGTGACCAGTTTTGTAGCGAGTAAAAACGAATTTGAACAAGGCGTTTATTTTCATATGTAGTTGTTCTACATATGAAATAAACAACGCTGTTATCATTTGTTTTAACCGTGAAAAATGATCACCTTTTTAATGGAATTGGTATTAGCACCCATACCACAGCAATAAACTGTATTTATCGAGGGCAAACAAAAAAGCCATGAGCTTTCACTCATGGCAAGCCTCACAGTAAACTTATATAACTCTGATATACAATCCTTAGATACAGCTGCAAGGGAAAGAAACACAGCAGTAATAGTTGAACAAACAGCAGTTAAGTGTAATCCCGCTGGTCGTCAATCACCTTGCCATCATTGGCCAATGAATCAGCGCTGGCGATTTTAATCTCAGCATTGAGTTTAGTAATGGCTTTAACCGAGGCGCCAACCGCCGCTAGATCAAATTGTGCAATCTCGCTGCGAAGCGTAATGTGCAAAGTCATTTGATCACGATGATTATTATTCGTGACCACCAGCCGCGCTTTGTCAATGTCAGGATGGCGTTTTACCACAGCGGCAATTTGCGCAGGATGAACAAACATCCCTTTTATTTTAGTGGTTTGGTCGGCGCGACCAAGCCAGCCTTTAATCCGCATATTGGTGCGGCCACAAGGGCTAACACCTGGTAATAACGCCGATAAATCACCCGTTGCAAAGCGAATTAATGGATAATCTGGATTAAAACAGGTAATAACAATTTCGCCAACGTCACCCTCTGCTACCGGTTCATTGGTGCCAGGGCGGACGATTTCGAGCAAAATATCTTCACTAACAATCAAACCAGCTTTCGCGCTAGACTCATAGGCGATTAAACCTGCATCGGCGCTAGCGTAGGCTTGCAGTACAGTAATACTATCTTTTTCAAAACTTTGTCGCAGCGATTCAGGCAAAGCTTCGCCAGTGACCAATGCCTTTTTAATCGAGCTAATATCACCTTTTTGACGCAAAATATTTAAAAATGACGGCGTGCCGCAATAACCTTGGGGTTTAAGATCATTAATCACCGTTAATTGCTGCTCAGTTTGGCCGGGTCCAGCAGGGATCACCACACAACCACAAGCCTTGGCACCGGCATCAAGAATAAAACCACCTGGCGTTAAGTGATATGACAAACAGTTTTGCACCAAATCACCAGAGCGAAAACCCGCGGCATAAAATGCTCGACCAGTTCGCCAAAAATCATCGCCTTGTCCTTGCGGATCATAAATTGGACCCGGTGACTGAAATATTCGTTGCAAAGAGCCATTGTTAGCACTCACGCCACCAAAGGGTAATTTATTAGCCTGCAGTTCAATTAAATCGCTTTTTCGCAACAAGGGTAAACTCGCCAGACTCAGCCGTGAGTCAATTTCGGTCGCTACCACGCCTTCTAATGATTGGCGGTAATAATCGCAATCGCGCTGAGCTGCTGCGATTAGCTGGGGTAATTGCGCTAGCAGGCCCGCTTCGCGTAAATCGCTCGGCTGACATTCGTGCTGATCAAAAAAGTCATTCATTACTTTTATCCTTATAGCCAACGCTTACGACGCTTATATGATTTAAGATTTTTAAAGCTCTTGCGCTCTTCGTTACCACCTCCGAGATAGAATTCTTTAACATCTTCGTTGCTCAGCAAATACTCACTGGTGCCGTCCATCACTATTTTTCCCGACTCCATAATATAACCGTAATCGGCAGCACGTAATGCGTAATTGGCGTTTTGCTCGACCAGCAAAATCGTAATACCTTGCTCTTTATTGATCTGTTCAATGATTTTAAATACTTCTTTTACCAACAAAGGCGACAGTCCCATTGAAGGTTCGTCGAGTAAAATCATCTTAGGTCTGGCCATCAGCGCGCGGCCAATTGCCAACATCTGCTGTTCGCCACCAGACAAATATCCAGCCAGACCGGTCCGCTCTTTTAACCGTGGAAAAAAGTGATAAACCATTTCAATGTCTTGGGCTATTTTGGAATCACTGCGGGTATAGGCACCTAGTTTTAAATTATCTAAGCTAGTCATGTCTTCGATAATTCGCCGACCTTCCATCACCTGAAACATACCAGTACGAACAATTTCTTCCGCCAGTTGTTTATCAACCCGCTCACCCATAAAATGAATATCACCGCGAGTAACTTCGCCATATTCAGTACGTAGCAGCCCTGAAATTGCTTTTAAAGTGGTTGACTTGCCAGCGCCATTGGGACCAAGCAAGGTGACAATATCGCCTTGCGGTACCTCTAATGTCACTCCGCGTAATACTTGAATAACTTCATCATAAACAACTTCAATGTTATTAATTGCCAACATTGGAGGGGCCGTTTCTATTTTTGCAACAGCACTCATTAGCGCTCTCCCATTTTTTTTACCCGCACTAAAACCTATGGCTTACCGCTGGTAAAACTACTTCTGTGGATGCACTGCACCGAACAAAATTGAGTTAGGTGCAGTGCTAACTGCTTGATAATAAATATCAGGGTCTTAGCTTAATAGCCTAACCAATCATCACGACGCTCAAGCGTAACTTGGTTAACGCGTTCAATTTTGATATCTCCACCGTTATAGTTACCTTTGTAGATATTAACCGTGTTAATGCCACGGTGATCTTCGGCCGTCCAAGTCGCTGGTAAACAAACGCCTTCTAGACCTTTTGGCTCCCAATCTTTAACTGCATACATGCCTTTTTTGACATTTTCACCGGTAATGCCGCCATTATGCTTAGCCCAGGTCATTGCTTCTTTCATATAAAATGCTGAACAAACCCCACGCATGTAATGGTGAGTACGCTCTTTGGTGCCACTAGGATCAGATACTTTTGAAATGTTACGCACCAATTGCATGCCAGATACATTGTCATTCCAGAACGGGGTCATCGCTGGGAAGATATAATCTTTAATGCCTTCACCAACCGCAGAGAATATCTTCTTATCGCCGCCCCAAACATTCGACATAAACTGCAACTTGGTGCCTACCGTATTACAAGATTTGATTAGCGACAGTACCGAGCCCCCTAAATTACCAATATATCCGTAGTCAGTTTTCGAGTTCTTAAGCGTCAAACACTGCGCTTTAAAATCGCCAGGTTTCATTGAAACCACTACAGGTGGCATCACTAGGAACCCTAACTCAGTGGCATATTCGGCACAGGCTTCTTTAGGAGCATTTGGAAATGGGTGGTTTGCGCCAATGTGAGTAAACTTAGGCTGGCCTTGCTTTCCTTTGGTCTGCCAGTCATCTTTGGCCCACTGCACTAACGCGCGACATGAATCAGAATAAGAGGCGCCATAAAAGAAATTATAAGGTGCTGGTTTTTTGGTTTTAGGATTTTTTCCCGTTGGATCGGTTAAATGGCCTGAATATGAAGCTGAATATACCGGGATGCGGTCTCTGGCAGCAAAGGTGATTAATGCTTCGGTATCAGCGGTACCCCACCCCTGCATCGCGACCATTTTTTTACGACTTTTCCACTTTTTATACGCACCAATAGCTTGTGGTACTTTGTAAGCATAATCTATCGTTTCATATTCCAACGTAGTGCCATCGATGCCGCCATTAGCATTAATATAGGCCAGTGAGTCACGCACACCATTGGCATAATATTTACCAACAAAGGCGGTTGGGCCCGATAAATCGGCCAAATGACCAACAAAAACTGAGTCTTTGGCCTGTGCACTGAGACTTGCACCTAAGGTCACTGTTGATAAAACAATAGCTGTCGCTAATTTTGAGTGGGTAAAATGATCTTGCCCGGGCTTAGATTTATTTAGGCTTTTTTGATTAAATTTGTTGTGAGACATAATAACATTCCTGTGTTTTTTATCGTTATATTACGGGTTATGTATTCGCTAAACCTTAGTCAACTAACCCTAAGGTTTGGCCTTTATTTACAACTTATAGTTACAACTTAAAACTGACTTAATAAGCAAAGGGGTAGAACTTCCAGTAGTTTTTAATTTGCTGCCAGCGGTGCGCTAGTCCTTCTGGCTCAAAGATTAAAAATAAAATGATCACGGCGCCAATCGCCATTTCTTTTAAATACGCAATGCCGTCGACTACTGCTGGAATATTGCCCCAATCCGTTTCTTTCATCATGCCAACTACGCCCTCTAACGACTCTGGCAATAGCACCATAAATATCACGCCCATTAGTGTGCCTTTAATTGAACCTAAGCCGCCGATAATGCACATCGCTAGAAACTGAATCGATAGCATAATGGTAAAACCTTCTGCCGATACGTACCCCAGATAATGGCCATATAACGCGCCGCCAATGCCGGCATAAAAAGCAGAAATACCAAACGACAACAAGCGGTATTTAGTAAGGTTGATGCCCATGATTTCGGCTGACAGATAATGATCTCGTACTGCGACAAATGCTCGACCATCACGGCTGCGCATTAGGTTGCTGCCCCAAATGTACATAGTCACTAATGTAAATAAGGCAATATAGAAAAAGCTTTGGTCAGTATCAAAAACAAAACCAAAAATCGTCACAGGTTCAGCCAAAGCGCCTGAAGAACCACCAGAAAACCAATCGGCGCGAGCAAAGAAATCTTCAATAATAAATTGCGAGGCCAAGGTGGCAATCGCTAAATAAAGTCCTTTAATCCGCGCGGCGGGTAGACCAAACATCATGCCAACGGCCATGGTCATAAACCCTGCCAATGGAATCGCAAACAGAACCGGAATATGTAATGCGGTATTTATCCAAGCTGAGGCAAAAGCACCAAAGCCAAAAAACGCACCGTGACCTAACGAGATCTGGCCGGTAAAGCCCACTAAAATATTCAAACCTAACGCCGCCACGCCAAGGTAAGCCACCTGAATAAATAGGCTTAGGTAATACTCATCGAGTACCAGCGGTGATAAACACAAAGCTGCAATCAGTGCACAGGCACCCGCCCAAATGAGTTTTGTTTCAAATATCGTATTATCTTGCTTATAACTGGTGCGAAAATCTCCGCACGGTCGCATCGATGTCGTCGACATAACATGCTCCTAATAAGTAACTATTCAGCGTTTTACGTGATGAACAGTTACAGGTTACGGTAAATAGATACCTTAATTATTCGATTAATTTTTAACTCATTTCTAGTAATTAGCTTGAGCTAAGTCAGTTCAAATCCGTGATTAAATTCGCTCAATATCTTTGGTTCCAAACAGTCCGTATGGCTTGAACCACAGGATAATCAGCAGCACATAAAAAGGTGCGATATCATAAAGGTTGCCCCAGTGCAGGTATTGACCGTCGAAAAACTCAGCGACGTTTTCCAGTACTCCAATGATTAACCCGCCAACTATTGCGCCAACTATCGAATCTAAACCGCCAAGAATAACGGCTGGGAATACTTTGATGCCAATCACTGACAACGAATCGGAAACCCCATTAACCATGCCAATCACGACACCAGCCGTTGCTGAAACAGTGGCGGCAATCGCCCAGCTCATCGCAAACACTCGTTTTACTGATATGCCAAGACTTTGCGCGACTTGTTGATCAAACGCGGTGGCACGCATTGCCAGACCTTGCTTAGAATATTTAAAGAACCAGTAAAACGCCGCCATAATAATCAGCGCAAACCCGGTACTCATTAAATAAGCTGCTTCAACTTGCAAACCAAAGATTTCGAAAGATTCTTGGCTAAATACTTTCGGGTAGCTTTCTGCTGACACACCGAAAATCCACTTCATTAAGGCTTGGAAAAACATTGATAAGCCAATGGTGACCATAATCACCGAGATAATCGGTTCGCCAATCATTGGCCGCAGTACAATCATTTGCAGCAACATGCCAAACCCTGCCATAAAGACCAGTGTTAACAAGAAGCCGACGATAAAAGGCAATTGTAGGTAGACCAAAAATGCCCAGCATACCCATGCACCAATCAGTAAAAACTCCCCTTGGGCAAAGTTGACAATTTGGGTTGATTTGTAAACTAAAACAAAACACATCCCGACCACGCCGTAGAGCAAACCAACAATTAAGCCGTTGATAACCAGTTGCGTTAACAGTTCAAAATTCATGAGGCTTGTCTCCTTTGCTGTTGTTCAACTTCACAAGGTTCAATCAGTGTTTCAACCTTCAAGGTGGTTTGGATCCGTGTTTGACTGCCATCTTGGAAGGTGATCATGGTGTCGATATCGACTTTGTCACTATCGCTATAAATAGACTCGATAATCTCACTGTATTTCTCAGCCACCACACCACGGCGAACCTTACGGGTACGGGTTAACTCACCGTCATCGGCGTCGAGTTCTTTGTATAACAAAATGAACTTATGGATTTGCTGTGCTTGCGGTAAACTTTGGTTAACCAGCTCAATTTCAGAGCGGATTTTTTGATAGACTTCTGGCTGACAAGATAAGTTGGAATAATTGGTAAATCCAAGACCTTGTTGCTCGGCCCACTTAGCGACAATGCTAAATCGAATACAAATAATCGCTGCCAAATTAGGACGGTCTTTACCTAAAATCACTGCTTCACCAATAAAAGATGAAAACTTCAATTTGTTTTCAATATACTGCGGTGAATAACTCACCCCACTCGACGTGGTCGCCATGTCTTTGATCCGGTCAATCACCACTAAATGGCCATTAGACTTTTTGATATAACCGGCGTCACCGGTATGCATCCAGCCGTCGACAACATCTTCATCATAAGCACTTTGGTTATCGAGATAACCAGTAAACATGCCAACCGTTTTCGAAATAATTTCACCAACCCCCTCACCATCAGGGTTAATGACTTTTATTTGTGCATTGTCAAAAGCAAAACCAACACTGTCATAATCAATATCGCCCTCGTGATGCACGGTGTAAGCGCCACACATCTCTGTTTGGCCATATAATTGGCGCAGTGGCACCCCAATAGCGTGGAAGAACTTAAAAGAATCGGGTCCCATCGCCGCGCCACCGGTTGCAGCAGAATCTAAAAAACTAAAACCTAAACGGTCACGCAACGCTCGCAATAACAGCCATTCGGCAATCAGAGATGTTTGCCCCTTGGCTTGTGCTTGATAAGCCAGTTTCATGGCGAAGTTATAAAGCTTTTGTTTCAGTGGGGTCGAGTCCATCATCCGTGCTTGTACGTCGGCTAAGATGTTTTCCCATACCCGTGGGGCCAGCAATACAAAATTAGGACCAATTTCACGCAAATCAGCCATCATGGTTTGTTGTTCTTCAACAAAATTGACTATTTGTCGCGAAATCAGTGCCATGCCCACGGCATAGACTTGCTCCATAATCCAGGGCAGTGGCAATGCTGACACATAATTGTCACCCGGTTTGCGCGGATCGGCGCGTAAATAAGCACTGCTATGCTCAACAAAACGACCACCAGTGAGCAGCGCAATTTTGGGTTTTGAGGTAGTTCCAGAAGTTGTGCAATAAATTGCGGTTTCGTCAGGGTTAGTTGCATCAACTAACAGATCATAAGCCGCTGAGTTTTTGGCTAATACATCACGGCCCAGCTGATATAAATCTTCAATTGAGATTAATCTTGGATCGTTATATTTTCGCATGCCACGCGGGTCGCAATACACAATATGCTTAATACCTGGCACATCGTCACCCAACTCTAATATTTTGTCACATTGCTCTTCATCTTCAGCAATGATAATTGTTGCCTTAGAATAGTTGAGTAAATACGCAACCTCTTCATGCATCGAATCTTGATAAACCCCTAATGAATAGGCTTTCATCGCATGAGCTGCAACTTCACCCCAAATCCACTCAGGGCGATTATCGCCTAGCAATGCCACTGCATCTTTAGACTTAACCCCAAGTTCTAACATGCCAAGTGCCATCCATTGCACGCGGTCGTGATAATCTTGCCAGCTAAACTCGTTCCAAATACCAAATTCTTTTTCACGCATCGCAATATCGCTGCCATAATTGGCTGCGTTATGACGTAATATTTTTGGGAAGGTATTTAGCTCGCCCATTTCAAAACGCGTACCATCACTTGTTAATTGCGTCATTAGCTTGCCTCCTCTATTGACTCAGGATCATCTTCAAGGCCAAGGTAAGCAGAACGGACATGAGGATCTGCCATTACTTCTTCAGGCAGACCACAAATTAATTTTTTACCAAAATCAAGTACCATCACTTGATGAGAGATATCCATCACTACGCCCATATCATGCTCAATCATTACCACCGTAATGCCAAACTCCTCGTTAAGATCGAGGATATAACGTGCCATATCTTCTTTTTCTTCAAGGTTCATACCGGCCATCGGCTCATCAAGTAATATAAGCTTTGGATTTAACGCCATGGCCCGTGCCAGCTCAACTCTTTTGCGCAAGCCGTATGACAAAGTACCTGCGGTTGATTTACGGATATGAGATATTTCAAGGAAGTCGATAATTTCTTCTACTTCTCGTCGATGGGCTAATTCTTCGCTTTGCGCTTTGGAAAACCAATATAAGGGACCGGTGATCCAATTATTTTTTAGTTGATGATGGCGCCCGACCATAATGTTATCAAGCACCGACATATGTCCAAACAAGGCTAAATTTTGAAATGTTCGACCCATGCCTAAATCAGCACGATCATTAGGGCGAAGCCCCGTGACGTCTTGATCGTTAAAAATCACTTTTCCAGCATTAGGTTGGTAACGGCCAGAAATACAATTGAGCATTGATGTTTTGCCCGCACCATTGGGGCCAATAATTGAAAACACACTACCTTGGGGCACTTCAAAGCTAACATCTGTTAACGCTTTGACCCCGCCAAAGGCTAGTGATACTTGCTCCACTTTGAGTATTGACTTGGTCATACTCAACCTCCTAAATTGAGGTAAAAAAAATGATAGTGATGATCGCTCCTCACTATCCAAAAACGCAACGTTACAGGGAGTCGTTGCGGTAAATTAAAAACTTACGGCGAATCCACTCGGCCCTTTAATCTCAGGTCATTTAACATCGAGAGCTTTAACATCGTGACTTCCTTTTGTTATGTTGGTTATTTGTTACATCCATATTAAGTAAGTTTAAAAATACGACAATCGGCAATAGGGGTTAGCACCTGCCGCTTAGTCTCTTGGCATTAGTCTCTAGGTATTAGTTCAAAAGTCGCATAACCAAAGGTCTAACATCAAGATAAGCGACATCAAAGGCCATTCATGTGAAAAGTATGTTAAATTCCATCTAATACCAATCCCATTAAGTAAATGGAATTGTTAGTAATTAGACGGATTTTAGGAGTGGTATGTTCTCAAATTGGCTCTTGGTGAGTGTAAGCATCGGTTACATCGGACTGTTGTTTCTTATTGCCTATTTAGGCGGTAAATATCGTCATAAATTGGTGCATAAGCAACAGGCGGTTATTTACGCCTTGTCTTTGGGCGTGTATTGTACTTCCTGGGGATTTCTTGGTACCTCAGCGCAGGCAGCTCAGGGATCGTTTACTTATATCTCGGTTTACCTTGCCCCTATTTTATTGTTTATTTTTGCGTGGCCCTTTATTAGCCAAATCATCCGCACCAGTTTGCAATTAAAAACCACTTCAATTGCCGATCTATTGTCGGCACGATTTGGTAAATCGCAAAATTTAGCGGTGCTAATTACCCTTGTGGCGTTAATCGGCACCCTGCCCTATATCACGCTGCAACTCAAAGCGATTATCGATTCCTTTGTTTTATTACAAAACGATCACCCACACACATCTTGGCAACTTGGTTTAACCGTAAGTGCCATTTTAGCCGGTTTCACCATTATATTCGGGGTTAGAACCATCGACATCACCGAACGCCACCCCGGAGTAATGATCGCAATAGCCTTCGAGTCAGTAGTCAAACTTGTTGGCTTTTTATTGGTCGGGTTGTTTGTGTCGTTTTATATCTATTCTTCACCGCTGGAGATCTGGCAACAATCAAGCGATCATCTTAACTTGACCAGCCAGTTTGAGCCCTCAAATCTAATTGCTATGGTCGGCATGCTATTTATCGTGATGTCGGCATTTTTGTGCCTGCCCAGACAATTTCAAGTAATGTTTGTTGAAATTAAAGATCAAAAAACAAGTCAACTGGCGCGCTGGGTTTTACCACTGTATATATTAGTGTTCGCCTTTTTTGCTGGGCCCATAGGTCTAGCTGGTAATTTAACCTTTGGCGACACATTGCAAGCCGATGCCTATGTGTTATTTTTACCAGCCTCAGCAGGTCAACAGTGGTTATCGCTGTTTGCTTTTTTGGGCGCTGTGTCGGCGGCAAGTTCAATGGTCATTGTGTCGACTATTGCGCTAAGCACCATGCTGAGCAATGAAATTGTCTTTCCGGTATTGTTTAAATATTCACGAAAAAAACATCATAATTTTAACCATTTTCAATCGCAGTTATTACAAATTAGAAAGCTGTTAGTGTTGTTTGTCATTGGTTTAAGTTTTGGCATGTTAATGCTGTCTCCAGCAGATGCCCTATCTTCACTAGGCGAAGTAGCCTTTGGGGCCATTGCCCAAATCGGACCAACCTTACTTGGCGCTTTCTTTTGGCGCCGCGTTACCTTAACGGGCGCTTTAACCGCTATTAGCAGCGGTTTTATGATTTGGACCACCCTAAACTTGCTGCCACAATTGGGCTTTTATCAACATCCGTTAGCCAATTCCAGTTTTCCGGCCACCACAGTCGCCACCTTAATCGCACTGGGCGTAAATATCTGTACCTTGTGGATAGTGTCGCTATTAACGCGCCAAAACATTCGCGAACAAATGCAAAGCAAGTTTTTTTATCAAACCAGTAACGATGCCCTGTGGACTTTGCCTAAGGTCGACCGCGCTGAATTAGAATTTTTACTCGCGCGATTTATTGGCCAAGAAAAAGCGGTTGCCAGCTTGCAAGAATTTGCGCTGGCCCACCCCAATAAAAATGATAAGGCATTTAATCAGGCGTTAATTCTTCACGCGGAAGATACGTTAGCTAGGATCATCGGCTCGGCATCAGCTAAGTTAGTCACTTCTTTTGCCCTGGGTCGCCACGAAATAGCTTTTGATCAGGTTGCTAAAATCGTTGAAGAGAATTCTACCCAGCAACTCGAATTTAGTCGCACGGTACTGCAAAGTGCGATCGAGAATGTTACTGATGGTATTTCGGTAATCGATAATCAACTAAACTTAGTCGCTTGGAATCAACAATACCTTGATGTTTTTAACTACCCCAAAGAGCTTATTTACATTGGTTGCCCTATTAGTAAACTCATTCACTATAACTTAAGTCAGCGCAAACACTTGGTTGGTGATATTCATTTACAAGTGCAAAAACGGGTGCAATACCTGCGTGAGGGAAACCGCAACAGCTCGGTACGCAAGCTCAACAATGGCCGCTTTATTCACATTCAGGGCAACCCAGTATCGGGTGGTGGTTTCGTCACGATTTTTTCCGATATCACCGCTTACCGCCAAACAGAAAAAGATCTCAAGGAGCAAAAATACGATTTAGAAAGCAGGGTTAGAGCACGCACCACGGAGTTAGAACAAGCCAACAAAGAACTCGAATTGGCAAATCAAGAGTTAGCCCAAGCGCGGCAAAAAGCCGAGCAAGCGCATTTTAAAAAGAGTCAATATCTAAAAGCCTGCAGCCATGATTTACTGCAACCGCTGTCGGCCGCTCGGTTGTTTTCATCGGCGGTTACTTTAAGCCCACGTGTCTCCGCTAAAGAGCGTAAACAGGTAGAGCAGATCAATAGCTCGTTAGAGCTTGCCAATGATTTATTACTCGATTTAAATGAAATTGCCAGAATTGAAAGTGGCAATATTAGTCCAAACATCAAACCTATTGCGGTTGAGCAACTTTTTTCGTTATTACAAGCAGAGTTCTCAGGCTTAACCGAGCAATATCAGGTTGAATTTCATTGCCAACCAAGCAGACGGTTCATTAGCAGTGACATTACTTTGCTGACACGGATTATTCAGAATTTTCTAAGCAATGCATTTCGCTATGCCAATCATGGCAAAGTGCTGTTGGGTTGCCGTCGACAAGGCGATATGTTGTCGATTCAAGTGGTCGACAATGGACCGGGTATCCCACATGACAAACAGCAACAAGTATTTGAGCAATTTACTCAGCTTGCCACCGAGCAAGTCGGCCCCAAAGGCTTAGGTTTAGGCCTAAATATCGCGCAAAGCTTAGCTCAGCTATTGTCCCACCCAATCAACTTAAAGTCGCAAGCAGGACATGGCTGTTTATTTAGTGTCAACGTACCAATAACCACGGCGATAACACGCCCAGCCACCAAAGCGCCGCTCGCTAAAACAAGCCTTAAGGGGGTTGGGGTCTTGTGCATAGATAATGAACCAACGTTGTTAGAGGCGATGAGTGATTTATTAACGGCGTGGCAGTGCAAGGTCTTTACGGCCAGCAGTGCGCAGCAAGCAATAGACATTTTTAGTCAGCATGAAGATCAAATTGATATTTTATTAGTCGACTTTCAGCTAGGTGAACACGCAATGGACACCAATGTATTAGCAAGCAGCTCACAGCCAGTATCCGAGTATGATGGCATCAGCTTAATATCCAAGCTTAAAAGCAATAGCCATTATCCGTTGCCTGCAATTTTGATAACCGCGACTACCGATGAGCAAGTACTGATCCGCGCGCAGCAAGCCCAAATTGGTTATTTGCGCAAGGTTATAAAACCAATCGCCTTGCGGGCATTAATGAGCGCATTGTTAAGCCAGAATCTTGAGGATAATTACACCCGTGAGCAATGAATCTGCAGGTTTTGTAGCGGCTTAAAATCCAGCATTTCCAATGCTCACGGGCATATACGAACTACTAGATACTTAGTGCATCGTATGTCGTAGCGAATATTGAACTACAAGTTCGACTGACCAAATGAAGCGTTAGCGAGCTGTAGTTCATTTAACAGAATGACGGCTTGAGTACGGTTGCTTACCCCTAACTTTAAAAAGATCGTGCTGGTATGGCTCTTAATGGTCGATTCTGACACACCTAACTCAGCTGCTATTTGCTTATTTAGCAAGCCGTCAGCAAACATTAGCAATATTTTATGCTGTTGTGGCGTTAATGAAGAAATTTTGTCATCAACCTCAAAACCACTTGGGTCTTGTGGATCATATTCGCCATTGGGTACCCATAAATTTCCTGCAAATACCTGCTCAATTGCAACTATCATTTGAGGCACTGGCGTTGATTTAGGAATAAAACCTGCCGCGCCGTGATACATCGCCCGCTTAATAGTTTCGGCCCCTTCAAAGCCAGAAATAATCACGACGCCTAATTCAGGGTATTGCGATCGAATGTTGATTAAATTATTAAAACCATCGCCGCCGGGAATATCAAGATCAAGTAATAATAGATCCGCTTCTTGCGGCAGTAGCTTTGCCAACTCTGAAATAGAGTCAGCTTCAAGGATCACTGCATTATCGAAGTGAGAATCAAGCATCACAGTCAAGGCTTGACGAAATAAAGGGTGATCATCCGCTATTATTATTTTTGTGGTGGATATCATTAAAAACCTTATTTAATTAACTCGTTATAATCAAAAGTACCATAGCTTAATTCCGTAGAGACGAAAGTGCCATAGCTGATTTCTGTATCGACAAAAAAGTACCTTACTGATACTACAACTAATGTGCTCAACCACCAAGCCAAGAACTGATAATAACAACCTAGGTAAGTAACTGGTCTATTTTTATTACGAAAATAAATTGATTTAACGGCGCGTTGAACAAGATCCCCGCTCAAAAGATTGCGGGGAAGACGATGGAAACAGTCGTCATCCTCGAGATCTCCTTATCGAGGAGCTTCTGCAGAGTGTCGCAGTATTGATTTCACGGCGCGCTGAACAAGATCCCCGCTAAAAGATTACGGGGAAGACGATGGAAACAGTTGTCATCCTCGAGTTCTTTTTATCGAGGACCTTCAGCAGAGTGTCGCGCTATTGATTTCACAGCGCGCTAAAAACAAACTCAATTAGATCAAGTTATTAGCTAGATTGGTATAAGATATTTTCTGTAATTTTTTATTTTTGATGTTTTTTGGGAGGCATAAAGGAAGTGATGGGTCATGTGGGATTCGAACCTACGACCAATGGATTAAAAGTCCACTGCTCTACCAACACAACGAGTTCGGCGAGCTGCGTTTTACCTTGTAAAACGGTCTCTTGACTCGAGAATATAGCTTAATTATTCAAGTTAAGATAAATGATTTATTTTTCAGTTTGGAGGTATAACAAGGAAGTGGTGGGTCATGTGGGATTCGAACCTACGACCAATGGATTAAAAGTCCACTGCTCTACCAACTGAGCTAATGACCCGATATTCTGAATTAACAGTAGACGGTTTGTACAGGTATTACATCAATCAAAAAAGTGGTGGGTCATGTGGGATTCGAACCTACGACCAATGGATTAAAAGTCCACTGCTCTACCAACTGAGCTAATGACCCGATATTCTGAGTTAACAGTATACGGTTGTACTGGTGTTGCTTGCTTCAAGAAAGTGGTGGGTCATGTGGGATTCGAACCTACGACCAATGGATTAAAAGTCCACTGCTCTACCAACTGAGCTAATGACCCGTCTTGAAACG
>Ga0105356_10002626_pt1 | contig 17904 bp, 6 predicted proteins | sample GOMGulsemesocosm_3_FD_83502 | JGI IMG/M metagenome (GOLD analysis project Ga0105356, IMG submission 83502) | Methane-oxidizing microbial communities from mesocosms in the Gulf of Mexico - GOM9D Gulf of Mexico | ecosystem: Environmental > Aquatic > Marine > Cold seeps | place: Gulf of Mexico...
TGAGGCAGTAGAGCTAGGCTGATAATTACAGCGTAGGCGGCTTTCATGCCGATCTCCTTATTTTTATTATGGTACTAAGGTATTCGAAACCTTAGTACCGTTCAAGAGAATGTTTGTAAAGGGTTGGTAATAGTGGGTAATTAGGATTTCCACCTAAAATCTGACCAGTCCGCGTTTGTAGTACAATTATCATTTACCCGAACACCATCTGCAAGAAACACATAACCATAAACACACATAGGTCTTTCACCATGTACATTAATTATTCTTCCCGCATCCCTACCTCCGCCATTGTTATTGAAGTACCAGCGATAGTTATTATCTCCTTCAACACAATTGCCTTTCTGAACATCCCCGTTAGAATCCTCTCTGTATAAGCATTGGCGCGTGTCTTTATTAATTAATTGATAACTCTCTGGAGTCGTTCCTTGCGGAATAGCAGCCCAATAATAAACATCACCAGTACCACACGAGGCAGTACCATAATTCCAGTGTGCCCCACCAGAATCGCCATACATACATTCGTTATCGGTTGCTACAGCAATTCGTCGCCACTGCAACTCAAAATTAATGGTGATATCTTTTGTAGCAAAAAGTGAGTTTTCTTCAATACCATTTTCAGTTGAAGTAATGGTAACAACCCTACTTTTAACAGGCAGTGGGTCCCACAAGTTCTTATCAGAAGTATTGTTTCTGCTGTCGCTTATCTCTTTACCAGTCCATAAAGGCTCTGTTGAGATATAGTTTTGTAAATTGTAATTCGGGCTCAGTTGATTAGAAACACTCGTAGTTCCATCTGCTGCAACCACAGAATATGCAACATTTAACCAGTCTCTATCAAGAGCGCTAATACCTGACAATGTACGAGTGCCTGTAGAAGAAAATAGCATTCCAGAGCCATAGCTTAGTGGCCACGTGAAGCCCGCCTGTGCTGCAGAATTAAACACAGGCCCTAAGTTTTCATCGGTAATCTCAACATCGGCTAATTCAGAAACAGTAGCAGGATCATTCAGATCAACACCTAAATGCACAACTTTATTATCACGGAAGCCTGCTGGCTCTATTCTAAACTCTACATTACGAGCAAACGGATCAACTCTATCGTTATCTAAGATCACCAGCTCTACATTATGCGTTTGTGTTTGCTCAAATTCAGAGACTAAAGTCGAATTCACTTCAATTTCACGAAAGTTTTGTGCATCACCAGAGAAGGTTAAACGGACCTGATCAAACTGAACAGCTGAAGGAATGGAAACAGTTACTGTATTACCACTAGAAGCAAAATTGTATTGGTAGACTTCCTCTCCCGCCGAGTAAAACTCTAATCGAGAACCATCAATCCGATTTTGATTACTTCCAGTTCGGTTGTAGAAAACAACCTCACCACCGACATAATTTACAGCCCAAGAAAAGTCTATATATTTTCCATCGGCATTCGTTGGGTGTATTTGGTAATCTTCACCATTGCCATTAGAATGTGAGCCATCAGTTCCATTAGTTCCTATATTCCCATCAACAATTGCCGCTAAACTTGCAGCTTCAGTACTTACACGCCAATTCATACCAGGTGCAGCAGCCAAAGTCGCAGTACTTGCAACATTAGTGTTATTTCCTGCCGCCATAGGCAAGCGCCATAAATAACGCCATTCATCAGCCACCAAACCATCACGAATCCACTTTGATGCCATCCAAGCATGATGCACGGAACGATCTTCATTAACTGTTTTAGAAGGATAAGTACTAATACCTAAGAATTCAGCTGCTTTCGCACCCGTCGCAGGCTTTTCGACACCACGAACATACAACCATACAGCGTGCTCAGCGAAACTATTGCTACGTTCTACTGAGATATTGATTCGTTTATCGGTTACTGCCTCAGCAGGAACAGAACTATCCCAAACACCATTGTTATTGGCATCGACTGGAGAAGTTGTCGCCAGTTCACTTACACTAACCAAATCTCTAGTAGTTGTAGTGAAGTTCACCAACGCCGGTGCTGTATTATCATTAACATATACACGAGTGGTATTTTTCGTACCGACAATCACATCGCCACCATTCTGAGTGACGGTTAATAATAAACTCTCACCTTCATAACAGTTACGATTTAAGTCGTCAGATATACCATCTGAACCAGCTGCACCAGTAGAATTATTAAAGACGTCATAACAATCCTTAGTATTATCACTATTCTGAGTACTTGATTCATACTCTTCGAAGAGATCCGCTTTAACTTTAATAAAGATAGCCTTAATTGACTGCTGACCTTCAGCCCAACTGAACGTTTGCGGCATAGATAGTGAATCACCGTTAACATCAACAAATTCATAATCGGCAACACTTAAGTTGTCTCCTGCCTCATTCGTCAAGTTAACCACAACTTCAGCGATACCGTCAGAACCCTCAATACGCTCAATGCCTATTATTTCTATAATATTATTATTGCTAGCATCTACTTTATCAAATACAGGCTCATCAAATGCAACTTTACCAACCGTCATCTGAACTCGACCTAAAGCATAATCCGTAACAACAACATCTGCTTGCTCAGGATCTCCAACCCATGGTTGCTTATTAGGACTTGAATCGTCTTCATTCAGTGGATTAAACAAGGTGAGAGTAAATTTCTCATTATTTTCAAATGTTGCGTCATCAAGATGTTCTGCAATGACCCTAAAGCCTATAGATTGAGTACGAACACCTTGAGCAAAACTTAACTTTTGCACATTAGTATCAAAAATTACGTCAGTAGTATCAGTCGCATCAGCCTCATTGAATGCATACGACAAACCATTTGCAGCAATACCATATTCAACTGAGACATTGTTTTGATCGCCTGTTCGACGCTGCACTTCTACAGAGCAACGGCGATATAAACGATCTTTACCATTTAGATTAACTGTGCCGTTATTTTCTGCAGCATTAGGTTCTGAACAAACGTAGTCAGCCGTCGAAAATTGGAAAATGCCATATGGATTCTTGGTGTAATCTAATAAATTAACGTCAGTTTTACTTAAATAACCAGTAGCGCCTTCTGAATAATCAACCCAAGTAGCAACATCCGTTGCTCGAGTCTGACTTTCTACAACCTGTATGCCAAAGTTTTCAGTAGGCTCACGTGTGAATGGATTTTCATTATAGAGAGTAATTTCAATCAACTTAGCATCCGCAACAATTCGCTCTATAGGACTAGGAGCTGCCTGATTATAGAAGCGGCCCATAGTAATCGCACCGTTGTAATCATAAGTACTATTATCTACACCGTTAGAGATTTCCCGACCCGCGGAAGTTTCGGTATAAGGAGCCCCTGAGAAATCATCAAGCTCAATCCATGTTCCATTAATACCGTCGGTAGAATCAGCAGAATATTCAACTCTATTATCATTGTAACTACGAGTATCACCATAATAATGGAATAAATTTACTGAACTAACATCTACGGCCGAGCCTAAATCTATCTGCACCCAACGAAGTCCACTACCACTCAAATCTGTGTATTGATTTGTATCGAGATCACCATTCGTTACCCATGATATAGGTCGATCACTTAAAGGCGCATCTGAAGAGGTAACGGTTTTATTCAATCCGATGTTTGTACCCGCGGCATCAAACACCTGCATTTCCACCCAATGCACTGAACCATTAATTGAGTTACCACTAATAGTGTTTCGGATATAGCGAGCATTGAATGTCGTATAAGGTGTTGTAAAGTTCTCACCTTGCACCAGGCTTGAATTGATATTACCCAATATCCCAGGATCGCCACCTTGCCATTCTCCAGAAGCAAAACCAGCAGAAGCCGTTGCGCTACCTAGATCGATAACTGCCGCCTCGCCCAATTGCCCACCTACTTTAAACCAAGCATGAACAGAGTTAGAAACAGGGTTCACTTCAACTAACAAAGTACCCGATTTATTCGCTAAGTGTGTTGTCACATCTGTAGCACTGACTACCAATCGCGCTGTATCTGTCGTAGCACCTGCTTGTCCATTACCGGCACGAACAATCAGCTGATGACTTTCATCAAAAGCTACAATAGTACCTCGACCACTGCCCCCTTGCTCCCAAACAATGCCTTGAGGACTTGAATTTATCGTTAAATCAATCGCAGCAAACACAGGCTCTGTTCGATTTAATTCTACAGAATCAATTTCCTCAGCCGCGTTCGCACCTAATAATGCAATTAAGCCGTATTCGGGGGTTAGGTGTAATGGAGCATCTGTAGATTTCCATACAAGCTCCTGCTCGCCACCATTTAGCTGTAGATAATCCACATCTGTTACCTGTGAAGCACCTTCTTTTGCTGTCCCTATTAAGGTCTTAATACTTACCTTAAGTTGATCACGGCTTCCATCGGTACGACGAACTAAAACTGGAGAAACGACAGCACCGCCTTTAATTTGAGGCTCCTGGCGAGAAATATTTGCCACCTCGAATTGCGCTAAACCGATTGGGGGCTTTGGAAGCACATCAACTACTTCATCAACACTTAATGGTCGGTTAAAAACTTGTACATCATCAACTCGGCCAATAAACGAACGTAGTGCAGAAGGAATATCACCAATAATGAGATCATCAGTATTGATTGTGGCCGAAGCTCCTCCCAAGGTCAGCTTAAGTTCACCATCTACATATAATGTTTTTACTGAACCGTTAACATTCACCACTAAATTAATCCACTGATCTGCACGCAATGCTTCAGCCGTAGTACCTGTCGCCCCTCCAACTGTATAAGTAAGATGAGTTGTTTTCTCTGCAAAAGTTAATAGCGGCTGATTATCAACAGGTCCTTTTTGTAAAACACCTCGGCCGATGTTTTTCTCGGTAACCCAATTACGTGTGGGGCTATTTGCCAATACAACGTTCGTATTATTAATTGAATCTGCAGCATACAAATAATAGCCTGCATGCATAGATGATTCTATGCGACCGATATTAGTCGATACATCTTGAGTAATAGAGAATGGGTGCTGCACGTTTGAACAGTATGAAAGCTGAACATTCCTTGTATTAAGAGATAGATCAGAACTACCCGGATGACTGAGGCACAATGAATCATTAGCAACACTGTGAATCAATCCTTCACTATCTCGATACCAAAATTGGTCACTCGCATCTTCACAAGTATAAATTGTGACATTATTTCCATCTACAGCCGCGCCAGCTCCTTGGCCGGGTAAATCGAAACACTGATTCGTACCGTCATACTTTATTTGAAAGTGCTGGTTATCTGCTTCATCGTTACCGTTAGCACGAATTCGCATAGCTATTGAATAATTGGCTGGTATAGCAAGTTTATTGCCATCTACAGTCATTTTTTCTATACCCGTTGCAAAGTTCAGAGAACCATCACTTACAGGTGGAAAGTCATAAGGTAATTCAGGGCTGTCATTAGCATCATTGCCATTACCTGTTTTATCGAAGTTTGGGCGATTTACATCATTAAAATCATACCAAGCAATAATCGGGGGAATAACTCCGGAGGTATAGTAAGTTGAGGTTGTATTGCCCGCCGTATCTTGCACTACCAATTTGAAATTTAAAGACTTGCTCACATTGGTCAAGCGAGGCGCCGTGTACGATATATCAAAAGTGCATGGACTATTACAAGCGGTGTTATTAAAAACAATTGCTGAGGCGAGATTACTTTCATCAACAACACTTAACAGTTGAACTTGAGTCGTCACCGCAAGTGTACTTTCAGGATCGATTACCTCTAAACGGATAAGATTATTGATTGTATCTTCTGCTACCGATAGAACATTAGCTGGATCCAACTTAATAATCGGAGGAAGATTCGGCTTTGTTAAGTTTGCTGCCCAATCACCATCAGTTCCAACATCTTGTAAATTAATCCAAGCAGAACCTTTACCAAGGGCTGCCGCTAAACGCTGATTATCAAATACAGTAACAGGTGCGGCAAAAGTCCAACTACCTACTGGAGAGAGTGCATCACAAGCAGTAAAACCATCACTCCAGTTGGCACTTTCAACAGTTGTCACAGTCCAATTTAAACCATTAGTACAAGCGAATTGACGCGGAGTATCAGAGGCATGACACAGACCTGGCTGCCACGTACCTTGAACAGATTGACCCTTAATCTCTGTGGTTTCGGTATCGACAAAGGCACAGTCACGGTTATCGTCAAAAGCAAAATTAGCGGCCCAATCACTGAATTGACGACCACGCTGCCAATCTTTCTCACGATATTGGTCGGTTAAATTTAACCAAGCCGATTTCCCATCGAGTGCTGATTCTAAAACAGCATCTTTATTATCAAATGCCGCAATTGTTGTCGCGGTCGCTAGGTTTGCAAAATAATCCTCGGGGTAATCGAACCCCCAACCATCACCTAGCTCGTGACACTTACTAAAGCCTTGCGCCCAAATGCCTTTGTCAGCAGTAATTTGCCATTGCGTGCCATTCTTACAAGCAAAATGATGGAATACTTGATCACAATAATCACTACGCCAGGTACCTTTTTCAGCACCCACACCATCCATTACAACACAATCGCGATTACCTTTATTTGTCGGTTCATTGTTTGCCCACCATTGACGTAAAGGCAAGTTAGCACGCCATTTAGATTCAACGGATAGGTCACTGTAGTTCACCCAAACTTTATCGCCAAGAGCAACTTCTGCCAAAACCGAATGGCGTTCTTGCGAGTCCCTAGGCATAGCAAAGATGTGCTCTTCATCAAATTGCTCACCACATAAAGCCGACGCTTGGTTCCATTGAACTGAGCCAGTTGTCACTTTCCAAACTGTACCGTTATAACAAAGAGCTTGATAAGTATTTGAGCAAGTTTCGTCAGTTAATATTAAGCTGCTAGCACTGTTTTGCAAGGCTCCGCAATCTTCAGTCGTCGCATTTTGATCTATATTTATTCCATCTAAAATACGAGTATTAATACGATCGGCAAACCACCGCTGACCATTTATGCCACCCCACATGCGGTTAGAATAATAATTAATCCAAACATCTTTAGTTGCAGCTTCTGATTGCGCAATTATCTGCTGTAGCTTTGAGTCTTCTTTTGGACTAATAGGCGCACTAAAGCTATAGCTTTGACCAAACAATTCTCGGCAACGTAAATCACCGCGAGACTGGTCCCACCCATCTGTATTTGATTGAGGAATACCAGGTTCATCTAATGTTCCATTAGCTAATGCCAACTTCCAAACACTGCCATCAAAGCAAGAAATATGGGCAGCTTCCGTATCACACTGCTCTGCAACCAACCAACCATTAGATTGATCATTCACAAATGCACAGCCTGTTTTATCAGCATCCGCTAAAGAAATATTTTGATAAGGCATATTGGCGGAGAAAGCGCTCTTAACATACCAGTCCGCTAAGTTCAGCCAAACATCAGGTTTACCACTGAGTGCCAGTGCCTGTGCAAGCTCCCACTTTCCTACCTGATCATTATCTTCCGGAACTGCGAAGGTAAAATCTCCAGAAAACTCCTGCTGACAAATCGCAAATGCGTTACGAATAGACTTACCATTATTAACAGTATCGCCTAAAGCAGCAGAAATATTGGAAACTCGCCATTCTTGTCCGTCATAGCACGTTACAGAACGACTTTCATTACAGGCTCCAAGCTGCACTTCACCATTAGCATCAAGGTAAGTACAGCCATCAACAGTATTTGCAGGGGCTGTATTTAGTGCATTAATGCTCAATAAAGATAGGTCAGCAGTTGAAGCTGTGTTTAATGCCCAGCGCGCCTCAATATAGGCATCGCTTGCATTTACCCAGGCTTTTTTATCATCTGTTAGCGCTAAAGCTTCACGCAGCTTTTCATTTTGATTAAACGTTGTAGGCGCATAAAATGACTCAGCCCCAGCTGCTTTACAGGTTGCATGAGCCGCATCAAAATCATTATTAATTGCCATGTTCGTTGTAACAATTAAAAAACTCTCGTCAGCATTAATACAAGTTAATGCACGACTATCCGTACAAGCTGCATCAAACCATAAACCACTGTCATCGACATAGGCACAATTATCAACAGTCTTACCACCAGGCTCATTACTTGCCCAGTTTGGTGTCGGCAAGCCTTTGCTATTAAAGATCCAAGTGCCTTCTTCGGCAATATCGATACCATTAATCCAAACACTTTCACCAGAGCTTAATAACGCTCTTAACTCTCGGTTATGCTCAGGAGCTGTTGGTGCATAAAAACGATATCCAGTACCGACTGCATCACAGGCACGCTGACCATCGCTATAATTGGCTAAAGTTGTGCTAGTAGGTGTTAAATACCAACCATCACCAGAATAACAAGCTACTTTACGAACTGCTGGGGTTGAATCACACGCAACATCCTGCCAGTAGCCATGCTCATTCATGACTAAGCAATCATTAGCAGCACTATTACCTGTCTCTAATGCGGTATCACTCCAATATAAAAACTCGTTGTATGCCCAAGTATTCTCTACTATTCGATCATTAGCATTAATCCAGGCATCGGTAGCACCAATTGCAATTTTTGCTGCACTATTCTCCCATTCATAGCTGGGGGCATAAAACAGATAATCTGATGTAAAGGTATTTAATTTCTCACAGGCATTTTGACCCGCCGAGAAATTAGCCATATCACCGACATCAGTTGATATAACCCAGCTCTCATCGACAGTATTGAAACATAAATAAGGACGAGAAATGGCTACGAATTCTTTACATGGTTCCGAGTACCATAAACCATTAGTAGCAGAAATAATTCCACAACTTTCAGCTACACCCCCATTAGGCTCGCTGCTTGATAAGTCCCAGAAGCGCTGTTGATTGTACTTCCAGTCTTCTTCTTTTTGTAGGTCGTTGGCATTGACCCAAACTGAACCTTGACCAGAGACTTGCGGATCCAATTTAACCGCAGCTTGCTTAGCAAACGTATCCGCTGAGGAGAATACCCAGGTAGAAGCATTTGCAGTATGAGCACCACATGCACTTATCCCATTCAACGCATTATTTTGATTATCTGCAGTTGCAAGATCCCAATCATTATTCGCTTCGTCGTAGCATAAGAATTTGTGAGTTAGCGAACAATCTTCTGCATACCAGCGACTGTCATTATTAGTATCTAATATTGCACAATCTTTATTATCATTCGATTCTGGTTCATTAGCAGCCCAAAACATAAGGTAGTTATTATACTTCCAGCTACCTTCACCGCTTCTATCTGTTGCATTAATCCATACTGACGAACCTGCAGCACTTGATGAGTCAGCCTGCTGCTGACGATTTAAAGGGGCTGAGAAATGGTAGTTACGACTTGAATCTAACTTTTGGCATAACTCTTCACCCTTATAAATACCACTATTTTTTGTAGCACTCGCAATACGCCAAGCCTTAGTTTCTTCATCACCATCATTAGCATATATTTCACTATAGCAAGTGAAATTCTGAGAATTTGAGCAAGGCAAGTCATGCCAGCTACCATCAATTAACTGAACCGCACAGTCTTCATTATTACCAATTTTCAGCTCAGGAGTTCTTCTATGATAATTAGCCGGGTTACCACCACCATTATTTGGCTGTTTAATATTTGTTTGATAAATATAAAAGCCTTTGTCATCTCGATTATAAAGATCAGTTCTGCCCCAAAAATACGCTTGGCTATTTGCCTGCCAAGTTCCTTCTGTGGCGACATCACTAATATTAAACCAAGTATTCGTAAGAGCATTGCTATTTTGACTAGGTGAATGAGGCGCCCAAAAAGACCAAGAAGCTCCCATTGCCTGGCATGCTTCTGAGCCTGCTACATAATCACTACCATTACTTGAAGTCACAGCACTTGCTTGCCACGTACCAGTCCCATAATGGAAACAAGCAAAGTTCTGAGTATCAGAATCACATGCAACGTCATTCCATTGCGCCGAGCCATTATTCTCTACACAATCTTCACCTGCTCCTGAATCATTTGGCTCTGAGTCGGTCGCAGGATTTCTCTTTAACCAAAAGTATCGGTTTTCATTACCTAAATAAGTGCCTTCCGTTAAACGGTCATTATAGTTAACCCAGAATTTATCTCCGTAGGTCGCACTACTTGAATAGCTTCCTGCCAATACATTAACAACATCTACATTTTCATTATCCGTAGCAGCACTTTGGAAGGTATAGCGCATACTCGTTTCTCGACAAGCTCGCTCTCCAGAGTAGAGTTCTTTCTGATCTCTAGCGACACTTGATACACCCCAACTACTCCCTTCGTCTGAGCAAATAAAGCGGAGTGGCTGATCACACTCTTCATCATGCCAAAAACCATTTCGGTCCATAGCAATACAATCTTGATTTCCAGTTCCGCTTGCATCTTTGCCATTATCCGGCTCATCAAGATAAGAAACATTATCGGGAGCACCAAACCAACGAGTCAGATAAGGAACATTATTATTACTTCTCCATACACTGCCAGATTTATGTAAATTGATCCGAGCTTTTGCATAGCCACTACCTTCAAGTAAAACTCGAACACGCTCATTTTCATAAGCATTGAAAGGTACAGCATATTTATAACGCTCACCCGCGTTATTACATTGAACTTCAGGATCTGTATTTTGAGGATTACCAAACAAACTATTTGTTGGTAAGCCTAATGTCCACACAACACCATCATAACAAACAGTTGGGTCTTGCCTTGAACAACTAGAATCGTCCCAAGTACCGTTTGCATACATCCAGCCACAGTCACCTGAGTTGTTAGGCTCACCAGTGGACCAGTTTTCATAAATAGCCGCATACGAAGTTGTCGTATATAGCAAAGTTATCAATATTATTTTTATTATTTTATTCATGCCAACTATCCTTTAATACGCAGAAATGGCGATAAAGTTTGAATCTTGAAAATCTTACTAGAATTCATCATTAATTTCCTAAGGCGTCCACGATTAAATAGCCACGCCTCATTTGCAATCCATCTATTTGAATACGCCCAAAACTACCTGCGCGAGATCCATCACCGGCGGTAAATTTAGTCACATCAAAAGCACCTTCCAAACCGTTAAAAATAATTTGAAGTCCCGTCCCCTGCTCGACCCCATTAGCATCTTTCCCGAGCTGAACTACGTCCATAGTCGACGACATTGAAAAGTCATTAATTTCAACATTAGCGCGTAACGCACCACCCTTATCACTTACACCATCACCATCAGTATCTTCATAATCATTGATTGTAAATTCAAGCGTTGTGCCATCCGGTAAACTTAACCCAGTTTCTGTTCCTTGAACTCCAACACCACCACGACCGATAATATATAACTCAGCCACACCACCGTTAAAGTTAATATTCTCTAGACCTATCGAACCAAAAACAGCTTCATTACTCACCGTATCTGATAATTTATCGTACTGGCTCACATACAAATCACGAATGGTTAAATCCATTGCATTGACATTACTAATGGCTAAAACCAACCCTTTGCGGAAACCGCTATTCACTGCATCAAGATTAATATCAAATGGAACATTACTATCACCATTAGTACCACGCCCATCGGTATCAAAAGCTATATTCCCGAAGTTCACTCGACTACCTTCAGTTTCAAAGTAAAAATTTTCTATATCCATTTTACTTGCAATTTTTAAGTCAATGCCCTCCACGCCTGCACCTGCTGCATGACTAGACAATGCTAAAAATCCAGTTGGATCAACCTTGATATTACTCAAGCCCGCACTACCTAATACTTCCGAAGTGCCTGCCACCCCATTAACCATTGAATTGAATGCAATACCATCAAATCTCACTGAGCCTGTAATATCGCCCAAGACTAGCTTTATCCAATCTCGCCCATCACTACTTAATGAGTCATCAGCATAGACAGTGGTGGCTTCAGCTCTAAAATCACTGAACTGAGTGGCATAAGAAAAACTATGCCCATTGGTCAGTTCATGAGCACCTACTAAGGAAAAGTCAGCTTCATCAATGAAAGTAAAATCGTATGAGGAAGAAGCCATATTAAAATCTAAGATTATGGCCGCTTGATTAATACCATCGCCATCAGGATCAACTATGCCGAATTGAATATTATAAGAGCCTGCTTCATCGTAATCAAAATTAGTGATCCCTACAGCACCAAAGCTTGTATCCGGATCACCCATAGCAATATTACGAACCCAAATATCTCCCTGCACTATGTCTGAGATCTCGATATTCAAAGTGCCATCGGATAACACATCTATCTTAGTTTTAGCCGAGCTAGCACCTATTGAAATATCTGAAAGATAGATACCTGCACTATCAGTATGCCCATCACCATCACCATCACTATCGGTATATGAGATCTCTCCAATAGTCGAAGTATCGTGCAATTGCGACTCTATCGTAATACCCGCTTTTCCATCTATTTTGCTTAATTCTTCATCATTAATGCTTTGTAAAGCTAAAGCTGGCGTACTAAATAACAAGCACAAAACTATAGTTTTAATATTATTTTTCATGCTAGTTCCCCTGAATATGCAAATAGCTAGTATTAGCAATATTAAGATTTACAGTCAGCTCGCCTAGAGGTGCTTGAATTTCTCGCTGAGCATCTGTGTAAAAATTTGGAGCAAGGGTTATATGATCAATTTTCACTCGCCCGGATATATCTCCCAAACCAAGCTCTAGCCCATTTTCAATGGTGGTATTAATACTTGCGTCTTTAACCTCTAAATCAGATATTAAAGAAATTCGAGCGCTAATTTGATCATTCGGGTCACGATACACGTAAGTAAATGCAGTATTTTCATTAATCGTCATATCTATATTAATCGAAGACTTATCAGCAGCTTCATCTGGCTTAAGCACAATAAACCCACCAGTGAGGTCAATATCCTTTAAAACGATATCATTAATATAGTCATAACCAATTTCATCATTTCCTATTCTAAAATCTGTAATTGCTACGACACCATCTTCCATCGTAGGTAAACCAATACGAATACCATCGGCAACTCCGTCTACCGTGATATTAGACATATCTAACCCCCCCTGATAATCGTTAATTGTGGTTTTAACACCACTAGCATTAGGATTACCATTTACATCTTTATCCGATAGACCTGAATCAGTAGGGTCTGCATCAATAAAGCGAACGGTTGAAGACAGTTTGACCCCATTAACTTCAACATCTTGTTTAAACTGAGCAGTTTTCGGTACATAAATTGAAAAATTTATCCCTCGACCATCAAAGCCACCAGGGAAAGCCGTCACATTGAGCGACTGTTGATCAGCACTCAATGGAGCTAGAAATTCTGTATTGTGAGTGAATTGAGAAAATGCGTTTACTTCAAAATCAGTCACCGATATTTTCGCAACTGACTTACCATTAATTTCGATACCTCCAACAGTCATATCGTAAGGTAAGTCACGATTAAAGAAAGCTAACCCTAATCGCGTATCATCACACCCCGCCCCTGGCGTACAAGCACTACCGTACATACTCTCGTGCAAGCTAGCTTCACTAGCTATTTTAAAATCGATAACCTGCTGCCTATTCGGACGAGTGCTCTGAGTAATATCAGACAGAGATGTACTGCCTTTACCATCGGTATCAATAAGGGAGATATTTTGAATGTATAGCTCATATTCGGAGATCAGACGTACGCCTTCCTGCGCAACAACATCAGACATACTGGTATCATCCAGTTGTTCTAACGCATTAACCATCAGTGGCATCATTAACAATGTAGTCAGGGCTCGGGCCGCCATGAGAACTCCTTTTTATTTATTATTATTTTCTTATTGGTGTAACCATCTAAAGGGGGAATGGCACACTGGTACGGAAACATACCAGAATCGATACAATTGTGCCATTGGCCGCTCTTACAATTTGTTACGAAACAACGACTTAGCGAACTACAATTGGATAAACCCTATATAAAACAGTCACTTAGCTGGATATAAAGTTATTGTAAATAAAAGAACCTTGAGTGACCCCTTGTTAATACCTCGTAATTATTTATAAAGACCAATCAATTACAGCCTTATTTTTATCGCTAAGATATTGATTTACATAAGAAAAAGGGTTTGAACCAAAAAATCCACGATGAGCAGATAAAGGAGAAGGATGAATGCCTTTCAGCACTAAATGTTTACTTTCGTCAATTAAAGAAACCTTCTTTTGAGCATAAGCACCCCAAAGCACAAAAACCAACCCTTCACAGCGCTCAGAAAGCAGCTCAATGATGCGATTTGTAAAAACTTCCCAGCCCTGTTTTTGATGGGAACCCGCATTTCTAGCTTCGACTGTCAGCATGGCATTTAGCAGCAAGACACCTTGTTTTGCCCAAGGGGTTAAATCCCCCGTTGTCGCAATAGGAACAGCCAAGTCTGAGTACAATTCTTTGTAGATGTTTTTCAACGAAGGAGGCAGCTTCGAGATGCCCTTAGGTACTGAAAAACTCAAACCATGCGCCTGATCTGGCCCATGATAAGGATCTTGCCCTAGAATCACGACTTTCACATTCGCGAGAGGAGTTAAGTTAAACGCGGTAAATATCTGCTCCGCAGGCGGGTAAATTACCTTACCCTGCGCTTGCTCAGCGCTAAGAAAAGCTTCCAGCGACTGCATATAAGGCTGATCAAACTCGGCCTTCAGTAAACCTTGCCAATCTTTAGGAAGAGAATCAGCTGAGAGTTTAATTGGAGTTTGAGTTTTTTGTTCAGTAGGCTTACTTCCAGTCCCAGTATCAAACATAGAGAATTGCTCATTCATATCACTATTTCTCTTAAGATCTTCATTATGTGTACGGCATAAAATCTGGAATAATCCAGCTTTCGCGTATCAGTATTGAGTGTTTCGTTATAGGCCGTCAGATCCCATGGAGGGGATCTTCGAGCTTACAGGGAGGTACTTGCAGCAGGCCGTATAAGGAAATACTCAATACGGATAGCAAGCGAAAGCGGTTTAAAAACCAATACTCTCGCTCCACTATTTAAAGACTATTTAGCAACAGGACGCATGTGCGGGAACAAAATCACGTCTTTAATCGTTGGACTATCAGTAAACAACATAACCAAGCGATCAATACCAATGCCTTCACCCGCCGTAGGAGGCATGCCGTATTCTAGTGCTTGTATGTAGTCTGCATCGTAATGCATTGCTTCATCATCACCGGCATCTTTCTCAGAAACCTGCTTCAAGAAACGCTCTTTTTGATCTTCTGCATCGTTAAGCTCAGAGAAACCATTCGCTAACTCACGTCCGCCAACAAAGAACTCAAAACGGTCAGTAACAAACGAGTTTTCATCATTTCGACGTGCCAATGGAGAAACTTCCCAAGGATAAGCTGTGATGAACGTCGGTTGATCTAACTTCTCTTCCGCGGTCTCTTCGAAGATTTCACACAACCACTTACCAGCACCCCAAACAGACTGCTTATCATCTTCACGAATACCGACCTGACGACCATAAGCAATCATCTGCTCAAGGTTGTTTTCAGGGTCGTTAATTACAGCTGCATCAAACTCAGGGTTATATTTAAGAACCGCGTCCGCCATGGTCAAGCGAGTGAACGGCTGACTGAAGTCATAAATGGTTTCGCTAACCACGTTGCCATCTGTATCTTTCTTCGTGCTCTTAATATCGGTAGTACCCAATACTTCAAGAGCAGCTGTACGCAGCATATCTTCAGTAATGTTCATCAGATCATTGTAATCAGCATAAGCCTGATAGAACTCGATCATGGTGAATTCTGGGTTATGACGCGTCGAAAGACCTTCATTACGGAAGTTACGGTTAATTTCGAAAACACGCTCAAAACCACCAACAACCAAACGCTTCAAATAAAGCTCTGGCGCGATACGCAAATACATATCGATGTCTAAAGCATTGTGATGCGTTTCGAAAGGCTTAGCCGTTGCGCCACCAGGAATTACCTGCAGCATTGGCGTTTCAACTTCCATGAAATCTCTGTCGGCTAAATAACGACGAATACTGTTAACAATACCCGAGCGTACTTTAAACGTATTACGAGTTTCTTCACTCATAATCAAATCGATATAACGCTGGCGGTACTTAACTTCTTGATCAGCCAAACCGTGGAACTTATCTGGTAATGGACGCAAAGACTTAGTTAGAATCTGGAAGTTTTCAACCGCCATAACTTCACAGTACAACTCGCCTTTACCCGACTTACGTAGCTGACCTTCAGCCGCTACGATGTCACCTATGTCTAGATTTTCCCAAGCTTTCGATTCTTTCTGTAGCTTCTTACCCACGTAAATCTGGATAAAATCAGAACCGTCTTTAATGCCAACGAATGGACCACCGCGACGCATAACACGACCGGCAACCGAGATCGGCTTATCCAGCTCAACTAGGGCTTCTTTATCTAATTCGCCAAATTCTTTTTGCAAATCACCGGCAAGGTGCTCACGATTGAAATCGTTTGGGTGACCATTTGAAGTTGAATCTTCACGTAGTTTGTCTAATTTACTACGACGCTCTGCAATCAATTTGTTCTCTTCTAATGCCGATTCCGCATTGTTTTCTGTTGTATTTTGTTCAGTCATGATTACAGGCCTTTCTTCAAACTAGCTTCAATAAATGGGTCTAGGGCGCCGTCTAAAACGGCCCCCGTATTTCGGTTTTCTACACCAGTACGTAAATCTTTAATACGTGAATCGTCTAGTACATAAGAACGAATCTGACTGCCCCAGCCGATATCGGCTTTTGAGTCTTCCAGTGCTTGAGATTCTGCATTACGAATTTTCATTTCATGTTCGTACAGTTTCGCTTTCAACTGCTTCATCGCTTGATCTTTGTTCTTATGCTGCGAACGCTGATTCTGACACTGAGTTACCACATTGGTCGGAATGTGCGTAATACGTACCGCAGATTCGGTGGTATTCACGTGCTGACCACCGGCGCCGGATGAACGATACACATCGATACGCAAATCCGACGGATCAATATCAATTTCAACGTTATCGTCAATCTCAGGAGAGACAAAAACAGAGGCAAACGAGGTATGACGACGGCCGCTAGAATCAAACGGTGACTTACGCACCAAGCGATGGACGCCCGTTTCTGTGCGCAACCAACCAAAAGCATACTCACCCTGAAAGTGAATCGTCGCGCCTTTAATACCGGCAACATCACCCGCGGTAAGTTCCAGCAATTCGACTTTAAAGCCTTTCGCCTCACCCCAGCGCAAATACATACGCAAAATCATTTCCGCCCAATCTTGGGCTTCGGTGCCGCCAGAACCTGACTGAATATCTAGGTAGGCGTTATTCGGGTCCATCTCGTTCGAGAACATACGACGGAATTCAAGCTTCGCTAACTGGGCCTCTAAAGCATCCAATTCAGCAACGATATCTTCAACCGCACCTTCGTCGTCTTCCTCAACCGCCATATCAAGAAGATCTTGCGCATCGCCGCAACCCGCTTCAAGGTCTTCAATGGTCTTAACCACCAGCTCTAAACTTGAACGCTCGCGCCCTAAGTCTTGTGCTTTTTCAGGATCATCCCAAATCGCGGACTCCCCTAATATCAGTTCAACTTCTTCTAAACGCTCTTTTTTATGAGCGTAGTCAAAGATACCCCCTAAGCATGTCGGTACGTGCGCTTAGGTCTTTGATGGTTTCGACGATCGGATTGATTTCCAAGGTGCAGCCTGTTTTTCAATTATAAATTAGTGCGGCATTTTAAATTAAAGCCGCCCTTCATTCTATAGCTGGCCATCATATAGTTAATTATAAATAACAAGCATAAAAAAAGCGGCCATCGTGAAATGGCCGCTTTAAATTATATCAATCGATCCATGATTGAGTATTTATTCCACAAAACGGCGTGAATACTTCCTTGTAGCCTTAGGTTCGGCATCCATGCCTCGCATATTTGCTCCACAATTACTCAATAATAGACCTTGCCACTATTTCCTTAATTATAAAGTCATCACAAACTGCACTAA
>Ga0105356_10002640_pt1 | contig 17868 bp, 9 predicted proteins | sample GOMGulsemesocosm_3_FD_83502 | JGI IMG/M metagenome (GOLD analysis project Ga0105356, IMG submission 83502) | Methane-oxidizing microbial communities from mesocosms in the Gulf of Mexico - GOM9D Gulf of Mexico | ecosystem: Environmental > Aquatic > Marine > Cold seeps | place: Gulf of Mexico...
TTGATAAAAGCCTTGTTTAAAGGAAATATCTTAGATAAATCACTTATAAAACACGATTTAAGAATATTTACTTTTAATGAACGAAAACTTTTAAATTTTAATATTTATAGAGATGTTTTTCCAAGAGACTCTATAATATTGAATAAAATAGAAAGAGGGCACGATCTTGTTCATGAAGATGAGTATGCATTTACTTTTTTACTTTTTTTGCTAATTTTTATGATATTTTTTGCAATTTTTTTACTTAATAAAATGTTTAAATTAAAAAAACACACATTAAAAACAAATGATCTTAATATTGTTGTTAAAAAAAGTGAGGCCCAAGTAGTTTCCCTGCTCGATAATCTACCAGGTATAGTATATAGAAGTAAAAATATTTATTTTGATGAAATCGAATATTTAAGTAAAGGAGTTTTTGACTTAACTGCTTATACCAAAGAACAAATTTTGGAATCAAAGCCTTCTTATTTAGATATTATCTTGCCTTCTTATAAAAAAGAGTACAAAGAAAAAATCACGGCAGCAGTAAAAAATAAAAGTCCATATCATATACGCTATGAAATAAAAACATTTAATGATGAAATAAAAACAGTATATGAAACAGGTATTGCTCTTTTTGATAGCTCTTATAATCTTATAGCAATAGAAGGTTCTGTTTCAGATATTACAGAATTAACACTTGCTCAAAATAAAATTTTAAAATTAAATGCCAATTTAGAGCACACTGTTTATGAACGTACTGTGCAGTTAGAAGAATCAAATAAAGAACTGCAAGACCTAATTTCAAATTCTAAGCAAAGCCATGAACATTTATTACAAAGTCAAAAAATGGCATCCTTGGGTTCTTTAGTAGCTGGAGTTTCTCATGAAATAAATACTCCCATTGGTTTGGCATTAATGGGGATTACTCATTTTACTGATATTACAAAAGATATTGAAAAGTCCTATAAAGAAAATAAATTGGATGAAAAAGATTTTGAGCTTTATTTAGAATCATCCAGTGATTTAGCCAATAGTGTTAATACTTCCTTACTAAGAGCAGTTGATTTAATTAAAAGTTTTAAACAAATTGCAGTGGATCAAAGCAGTGAAGAAATACGTACCTTTGATTTAGAAACGTATGTAAAAGAAGTTTTATTAAGTATTCGTAATAAAACAAAAAAAACAAAACATAAGATAAATATAATATGTAAGAATAAAATTATAATATCTTCTTATCCTGGTGCCATTTCTCAAATAATTACAAATTTGCTAATGAATTCTATTTTGCACGCTTTTGTAAATAAAGAAGAAGGAATCATCAATATACACTTAGAACAAGACCTAAAAAGAGTCATTATTACTTACAGCGATAATGGCTGCGGTATCAAAAAAGAACACCTCTCTCATATTTATGATCCTTTTTTTACAACAGCTAGAGAAGAAGGGGGCAGTGGTTTGGGATTACATATTTTATACAATATTATTACGTCCAAATTACAAGGGACTATAAAGTGTAATTCCATGGTAAATGTAGGAACAGAGTTTAAAATTACATTTATTTTAGAATAAAATCTTTAATTTCTTTAAAAAGAGTTTCATTGTCATGGGTAATAATTACATGCAAATAAGAATCAATAATTAGTAGTTTTTTATCATTACTTTCAACTGCATTATAAATTTCATAAGCAGAACTTGGATTAACTACTGGGTCGTTTTTTGATTGAATAACAAAAACGGGTGTTTTACAGTTTTTTAAAAAGTTTTTGGTTTCTTTCATTAAATAACTTAATTGTGTAATAGCACTAATATAGTACTTATCGTAGTTTATATGTGGATTTTGAGCTTTATTGTCAAGATACTCTAGGGTATAGGTGTGGGCATTAAACGAATTTAGTAAATCATTCCAAAAAGAAACCGCAGGAATTAAAGCTTTGATTCTAATATCATTTAAATTTAGCGCTGCATTAATACAAATTAAACCTGAAAATTCTTTATAGTCTTTTTTAGTAGATAAAATTGATAATAATCCTCCTGTTGAAAAGCCCAAAATAAATACTTTTTCGTATTTTAGCGTTGCGATTACTATTGCTTTGCTTACAGAATCATACCATTGTTCCCAAGAAATATTTTTTAAATCTTGAGGCATAGTACCATGTCCTTTTAATCGTGGGGCATAAACACTTAAACCTTTTTTATACAAATAAATGGAGAGTTTTTCTACTTCTTTTGGCGCAGAGGAAAAACCATGCACAGTAATAACACAAGTTTTAGAACCGGCATCTAATAAAAAAGGCTGACCAATTTTTTTATCTTTGATTCCCTCGTATTGTGAGTAAAAATTATAGTCTTCTTCGTATTCATTTTTTTCTTCTGCAAGTAAGTGATTGTACAAGGTTTGATTGATTTCATCAAAATTTTTATTAGAATATTTTTTTACTATATCATTGGCTTTTTTAATTATTAGAATCTCATTAAGTACAACATGCATAATGTTTTTTAATCGAATACTATCGTGAGTAAAGGTATTTAAAAGTTTTGCTTTATTTATTGAAATCATTTCTTCTTTTATACTAATGATTTCATCTTTTAAACACTGTTTTATTGCATCTTCAAAATATTCATGTTTTTCATAGGCTATTAAATCCAAAGATCTTTGGGTAAGTACTTTATGATGAGAAAGACTTGAATTTTTAATATCTTGAATAATTAAATACAATAAACGTTTGAAATGATTGATATTGATTTCTTTTTTTGCATATAAAAACAAACTTAGAATAAAAATATGATCAAAAGAAATGCATAAGTTTTCATACACTTGTGTCATGAATTGTTGGGTTAAATCATAACGGTATGTATTTATGATTTTATTATGGTTTTTCTCTTTCTCATAAGCATTAAATAAAATATCTTTGGAAGAAATTGGTTTTAGAATCTGTATGGTCATACATGAGTTCAAAATAATATTACTTTCGATTTCAATTTCTTCTTTGAGTGCATCTGTCATTTCTGGCAAAATATTGTCCATCATTCGCATTAAAAAGTTCTCACCTGTTCTTATTTTTGAGTAAGAGATATTAATAGGAACAATCATTGTTTCTTTTTGGCTAATAGAAGAAAGTTCTTTTATAAAGTATTTTCTTTGGAATTTTTTTTGATTTTTAATATCATTCTTCAAATACTTTTCTCTTAATAATTGAGAATACAAAGCAAAAAAAGAAGCGCCTGTATAAACTCTTTTACAAGCCCCATCTACGTTAACACAATAATGAGCTCCTTCTTTTCTAATATCTTTTGCTTTTACCATTAAACCTTCTGGAAAGATCATGCAATCTTGTTTTCCACTTAAAAGATTACCTAACATAATATTGTTTCTTGAAGGGTTTGTTTTCTTTAACGCTCCTATGTTTTTAAGTAAATTCCCAAAAGTAGAATGAAATAAAGAATCATCTGCAATAACGCTTACTTTTTTATTGTTTAAATTGTACATTGCAAAAGGAACTAAAATAGCTTCTGTTCTAGTAAAATGGTTGGCTACAAAGATTCGGGGATGGTCTTTTGGAATATTATTAATGCCTTTTATTTCAATATTAGCATCTAATATTTTTTCTAAGAGATTTAAAACATATCCCGTAGAATCTAATAACAAATCATTTTTTTTCATTTGTTAGCCTTATACTCTCTTACTTTAAAAGAATCAACAGAAATAACTTCTTGCTTAATTTTATAAGCTCTTTTCATTGCTCTTAAGTTTGAAGCATTAATATACTCTTTTTCATGGGCTTCATCCAAAATATTCACCATGGTATCATTTTTCAACTTACCTTCTTTTACGGCTTTTTTGATTTCTTTAAACTCTTTTTCGTGTTTTTTATTTAAAAGAAAAGCTTCTTTCATTAGATGTAAACGATCTTTTTTATTCTCACTAATAAAAACACTATCACATAAAGTACTTAAGTTTTCATCTTTCTCAAGATTTTTAATTATGCTTGCATTCAAGGAGTCTTTTGCTTTAAAAGCAAGAGGGTTTAGTCGTAAAAAAGGCAAGAATATTTTTAAAACACTAATATTTAAAAGAATTTCTTCAAAGGCTTTTTGTATTTCACTAAAGGCATAAAGACAAAAATAATCAACTAATGCTTTGTTTTCTTCTTTTGGATTTTTTTCAAATTCTCGTAAGGTAGCTGTTATTAAATAACAATAAGAAAGTATATCCCCAAAACGGCCAGATAAATTTTCTTTTTTCTTTAACGCAGGTCCTACAATAATTAAAACAATATTGGTTAATAAAGTATACGTAGCAGATACCCAAAGAAGTTTTTGTTTGTATCGTTTGAAAGGACCTTTTGTTTTTATAAAATAGGCTCTGGTAAAAAAACAAAATACGCTTTTGGCGAAAGCATGAGTAACTAAAGAGATATGTGAAAAAAAAGCTTTATCAAAACCTTCAATATTATCATCTTCAATAGCCTGTATTTCTTTTGTAATAAAAGGGTGAGATTTAATTAAACCTTGGCCAAATTGCATTAGGTTTCTTGTTAAAATATTAGCACCTTCAACGGTAATAGAAATAGGAAGAGCAAAATATGCATGGGCTAAAAGATTATTAGGACCCCTCATAATAGCACTTCCTCCTAAAACATCCATAGCATCATTAATAATTTCTCGAAACTTCTCTGTAGCATGGTATTTCATAATAGAATTAACAACCCCAGGTTTTTGCCCATTATCAATAGCATCTAAGGTATAGTTTCTAGCAGCATTTAACATATAGGTATAAGCTGCAATTTTTGCAATTTTTTCTTCTACGGCCTCAAAACGACTCAAACTTAGTCCAAATTGTTCTCTTAATGAGGTGTAATACGTTATAACGCTTAATGCTAATTTACTTCCACCTAAAGATACCGATGGTAAAGAAATACCTCGTCCAATAGATAAAGACTCAACTAACATTTTCCATCCTTGTCCTATTCCATTTTCTTCTCCAATAATATCTTTAATGTCAATGACTACATCTTTTCCAAGCAAAGGAGAATTAACAAAAGGAATATTTAAGGGGTCATGACGTTTTGAGTTATCAACCCCTTTTGTTTTAGAAGAAATTAAAGCAAAGGTAATACCTAAGTTTTCTTCTTGCCCTAATAAATGATCTGGATCTTTTAATACAAAAGCAAGACCTATTAACGTAGCAATATTGGCTAAAGTAATATAACGTTTATCGAAATTAAGTTTGATTTTAAGTTTATTGTTCTCATCTTTAAAGATGACTCCACTTGAGGTTATAGAAGTGGCATCACTTCCTGCATTGGGTTCTGTTAAAGCAAAACAAGGTACTTCAATTCCAAGAGCAAGTTTATTTAAATACTTCTCTTTTTGTATCTTACTTCCATGCTTTAATATTAACTCAGCAGGGCCCAAAGAATTTGGAACCATAATAGTAATAGCCAATACTTGAGATCTTGATACCAGTTTTTCTATAATATGTGAATGGGCAGTTGCGCTAAAACCGAGACCTCCATACTCTTTTGGAATAATCATACCAAAGAATTTCTTATCTTTAATATACTTCCAAATTTCTGGGCTTAAATCCCTATCTTGAAAAATTTGCCAATCAGAACTCATTTCACAAAGTGTAGAAACTTCATTGTCTAAGAAATCTTGTTCTTCTTTGCTTAGTTTAGTTACTTTTTCTGCGTTAATTGCTTCGTAATCCACTTGGGCTTTAAAAAAATTACTCTCTACCCAATTGCTACCTGCTTCTAATGCTGCTTTTTCAGTATTAGATATTTTAGGCAATAAGGATTTTCTTTTTATAAGAGAAACAAGGTTTTTACTAATAAAACTAAGTCTTAAATCTTTGATAATAAAAAACAAAGAAATAAAAATAAAAACCATAATAAGACTTAATGATACATCCGAAACATAAGCATATAAAACAATACTTATACACCAAACATATAAGGGGTAAGAAAAATATGCTAACAATAATAAAATGATTATAAAAATTAAACTTTCCATAACTCTTCTCCTGTATTAAAGTTTAGATTGTTTTTTTCTAAGCTTAATAATAAATTACTTGGCTTAAAACGCAAACCTTCTTCTGCTTGAAACTCTTTTAATTTTTTTACAATATACTCTAATCCCAAATCATTGGCATAAGAAAGAAGCCCACCTTTATATGGAGGAAAACCTGTACCTGTAATCATTGCAAAGTTTATAGTATTCGCATCTTGCACGATATTTTCTTCTAAACATCGTGCCGCTTCATTAATCATAATTAATAAACACCGATCCAGTATTTCTTTATTTGAAATTTCTTTTCTCTTTTCATTAATTATGCTTTCAAGGCTTTTGTTCTCATGTATGTTCTTGCCCTCATAGGTATAAAAACCTTCTTGTGTTTTTTTACCAAAGAGTTTTAAGTTATGTAGTTTTATTAAAATATCACTTATTGGCATTCGTTTGCCGTAAGCTTTATTTAAAATCTTACTTACTTCATATCCAACATCAATACCAACAGTATCTGCTAAAATAAAAGGTCCCATAGGCATACCAAAGTCTTTTAATACTTTATCTATTTGTGTAATATTGGAGCTGTCTTTTAAAATAAAAGCAGCCTCATTAAGATAAGGAAGTAAAATTCTATTGACTACAAAACCTGCACAATCTCCCACCAGAATTGGTGTTTTCCCACAAGAAATCAATAATTCCATAACCCTGTTAATCGTTTTTTTAGAAGTATGTGAGCTAGGTATTACTTCAACTAAAGGCATTAAATTTGCAGGATTGAAAAAATGAACGCCTAAAAAGTTTTTTTTGTTTTTTATGTTTTGGCTCAAGGTCTCAATGGAGATAGAAGAAGTGTTACTTGCAATTATTGCATCGCTGTTTAATACTTCTTCTAATTCTTTATATGCCTCTTTTTTAACTTCTTCATTTTCAAAAATAACTTCAATGGCAAATTCTATATCATTCATTCCTCTTAAATCTTTAGTATAAGAAATTTTATTCATATTAAAATCTACTTGAGATTTACTAAGGCTTCTGCTTTTTAAAGCAAAATCATAAAGTTTGGCTATTTTTTGTAAAGCTCCTTGTATATAATCTAAAGAAATATCTTTGATTCTTACTTCTTTCAGATATTTTGAGAAAAGCCATATAATTCCTTGTCCCATTACCCCACAACCTAAGATACTAACTTTTGAAATTGGCTCTTTTGTTTTTGTGAAATTTTTATTGTATTTTTCAAACATAAAAAACAGCTCTATCATATATTTTGCTTCTTTTGTTATTGCGAGTTTTGCAAACTCTTTGGCTTCTAATTTTAAACCTTTTTGAAAATCTTTTTTATAGGTTTTTTTTATAATGTCAAGCGCAAGATAGGGACCTTTAAAATCCTTATTTACTTTATGTTCAAGGGTTTTAAGTGCTTTTTTAAAAATCACTTCTCTAAGCGGCCAGCTTTCAAGCAGAGAAAAACCTTTTCTTTTTTGTATTTTGTGCTCTAAAACATCTTTTATAAACGCTTTTAATTTAAACTCTTTTTGTCCATCATCAAAAATGACATCGGCTAATTGAATGCGATAGGCTTTTTTTGCATCAATGGTTTTACCACTTAAAATTAAATCTAATGCATTAATTAAACCCATAACTTTAGGGGCTCTTTGTGTTCCTCCTAGGCCTGGGAAAAACCCTAGTTTTACTTCTGGAAAAGCAAGTTTACTTTGTGTGCTTATTACTCTGTAGGTACAAGCTAAAGCAAGTTCTAATCCTCCTCCCATACAAGCACCATTAATATAAACAACAGATGGTATGTTTAGGTTTTCAAGTTTATTAAAAATGCTGTGACCTTTTTCTAAAAGCCCTAGTACTTCTTTTTCATCTTTAAATTCTTGAATTTCTTTTATATTTGCCCCTGCTATAAAAGTGCTTTTTTTACCACTTTTTATAAGTAAAAGTTTAATACTTTTATTTTGAATGATTTGATTAAGCTTTTCATCTAATTCGTCAAGTACTTCTAAACTTAAGATGTTAACTTTCTCATTTTTACAATCAATCTCTACGTTTGCAATATTATTTTGTATACTTAAAAGTATATTATTCATCATAAGCCTCCAATAAAAATGCTGCACCTTGACCACCACCTACACATAAGGTTGCTAAAGCTGTTTTTTTATTTGTTCTTTTTAATTGTTTAAGTGCAGTTAATACAATACGTGCGCCACTCATTCCAACAGGATGACCTAAAGCAATAGAGCCCCCATTGACATTTAAAATATCAGGATTTATTTCTCCAAGGGCAGCAGAATTAAAGGTCTTTTTACAAAAACTATTAGAAGCAAAAGCTTTGAGATTGGCAAGACTTTGGGCTGAAAAAGCTTCATTTAGTTCAATAATATCTATGTCTTTTAAAGAAGTATTTGTTTTATCAAAGAGTTTTTTTGTAGCGTAAATGGGACCTAACCCCATTCTCTTAGCTTCCAGTCCAACATAAGCATAATCTTTAATAACACCAAGGATTTTAAGTCCTAATTCTTTTGCTTTTTTTTCAGTACTTAGTATTAACATACACGCACCATCTGATATTTGAGAAGAATTTCCAGCACTTACTGTTCCTGCATTTTTATCAAATATGGGTTTTAGTTTTTCTAAGGCTTTCATATTTTGATTAAAACGTATTCCATTGTCTTTAAAAAAAGAGGTTTCTTTCGTAATTATAGGGTGTATTTCATCTTGTAATATATTTTTTTCTTGTGCCGCTTGCGCTTTCAAATGAGATTGCAGGGCATATTCATCTTGTTCTTCTCTTGAGATGAAAAATTCATTGGCAAGATTTTCAGCGGTTAGACCCATAATTTGTCCAGAAATAGGGTCATTTAGTCCTAAGAGTAAAGCAATAACAGGTTTGAAATGACTTAGTTTAAAAGTACTTAAAATTTGTAATTTTTGAGCAAGACTTTTACTATAGCTTATTTTTGTAATAAAATCCTTATACGCATCTTGGTAAAGCAGAGGAATATTACTCATTGATTCAACTCCCCCTACCAAATACAAAGACCCTTGATTACTGTGAATTTTTTCTATTGCAGAAGATATGGCTTGCATTCCAGAAGCACAATTGCGATGAACCGTATATGCAGGCGTTTTTTGAGAAAAACCTGCTTTGATTGCAATGATTCTTGCAATATTTGAGGCATGTGCTGGTTGGGCTACATTTCCAAGTATTATTTCATCAAATGCATCATAGTTAATACCTGCTCTTAAAACCAGTTCTTTTGTTATGATAGCTCCCAAAGTATCTGCTTGAACATTTTTTAATTCAAAGCCAGCTTTTGATATTGGGCTTCTTAAACCATCAATTATTACAATTTTTTCTTTCATAAAATCTCCTAATACATTGTGCTTATTTGGTCTTCATATAATTCCTCTATTTTATTTCTACATATTTTCATGGAAGGGGTTAATTCTCCTGTTTCAATTGAAATATCATTTAGTATAAGAGTATATTTAACAATACATTCCCATGAGTTTAGATTTTTATTGATTTTTTTAATATGTTTATCTATCTCATTTATGATACTCCTATTTGCATAATAATCTTCAATACTTAAGTTCGTATTCTTTTGTTTTTCTAAAAGATATTTGTCTTTGTCAACAAAAAGCAAAGCGCTCACATATTTTTTGTTATTAGCAATAATAACGCTAAATTCAATGTATTTGTTTTTTGAAAGTGCTTGCTCCAAAAAAACTGCATTAACATATTCACCTGTGGAGCTTTTAAATATTTCTTTTTTTCTACTGCTTACATATAAATAACCTTCTTTATCAATATGTCCAATATCTCCCGTATGCAACCAACCTTCTGGGTCAATTGTATTTTGTGTTAATTCTTTTTGATTAAGATACTCCCTCATTAAAGAAGGGCCTTTTACCAAAATTTCATTGTCTAGAAATTTAATTTCCGCACTTTTAAGTAGTTTTCCACAAGAACCTACTTTTTGAGCATCGGGAGCATTTGTAGAAATAACAGGAGAAAATTCACTTAAGCCATAGCCTTGGTAGATATTAATACCAATATTTACAAAAAAATTACAGATATCTTTATTTAAAGGTGCGCCTCCTGAAACGAGTTTACTTAGGCGTGAGCCAAAGATTTCTCTAAATTTGATATATACTATTTTGTCAAAAATTTTATATATCAAAGCTTTTTTATTAAGATCGTATTGCATGGCATAAGAAAATGCGAGGGATGCAATGATTTTACTTATTAGTGGTTTTGAGCTTATATTTGTTTTAATCTTATTGAATATTTTTTCCAATAATCTTGGTACTGCTGTCATCATTGTAGGTTTTACTATTTTAAGTAAGTTGCCCACATTTGTTATTTCATCTACAAAATAAACACTAACACTTTTACTTAAATAATAAGACATTACGGTTCTCTCAAAAATATGCGCCAAAGGAAGTAAGGATAAAATTATTTCATCCTTTTTTAAATGAATTATTAAATCAATATCATTGATTTGTGAAATAATATTTTTATTACTTAATACAACCCCTTTTGGTGTTCCTGTATTTCCACTAGTATAAATGATAGAAAAAATATCATTTTCATTTGCAATGTAACTATCCTCTTCATGTATTTCTTCATGTAAAGCATTAGAATAAAACAAATCATCAAAACAATAAAAGTTTTTTTCTGAATGCTTGAAAGTATGAGTAATAAAAACAAGATCTTTTTTGATATTTTTAATTGTATTTTTATCATCAATGAATATATAAGAAATATTTGCATCGCTAAGCTCAAAATTCAGGTTTTTTATAGAAATATTTGCGAATATCGGAACAGATACTGCACCAATTTGATGCAAAGCAAAATCAAAAATAAGCCAAAAAGGGCTTGATTTGGCACAAATAGCCACAGTATCTTTTTCTTTTATTCCAATGTTTTTTAATTCTTTTGCAAGACTTAAAACTTTATTTTTAAATAAAGCCGTTGAAATATTTTTATATTCCCCTTTTGAAAGGTAATTCAAAAAATATTTATTTTCACTTCTTGTAAAAGATTTAAATAACTCTTGATAGGTGCTAAAAGGTAAAGTTTTCATGCTTACTCCTTTATGTACTCTAAGTATAGAATAAATAATTTAAAAATAAAAAAAATAATATTTTATATTTTTATATTAAGTTATTTTTAAATTATCTAAAATTTATCTTACATTAAATCATAAATATATTGATTATTATTTTAAAAATATATGTACAGTAATTGTACATGTTAAAACAAAAATCATACAATGGACTATTTTTGCCAATATTAATCGCTTTATTTCAATAAACTGAATGCAAACTGAAAGCCAAATAAGCCAATTATGCTTCAAAACAGAGCATTTAGTGTAATAAGTGATTTATTTGTAACTTTTATTTACACAATAAAAACTTGTACAAGTCATTACAATAATTGTACATATCAATGAAGGAAGATATGATATACTCTTCTATATAAAAATATAGGAGACATATATGAGTTTAATCGCTGCTTACAAAAAGCATACAGAAGAAAGACTTCAAGAGGGCTCTTTGCCACCATTAGCACTAACTGCTGATGAAACTGCACAATTAGTTGAATTATTAAAAGCAAATACAGTAGAAGATGCTGCTTATGCTGTAGAATTATTTAAAAATAACATTAATCCAGGTGTTGATGATGCTGCTTATGTAAAAGCTGCTTTTTTGAATGACATCGTTCAAGGTCAAGTAGCCTGTACCGTTATTTCTAAAGTAGAAGCTATAAATATATTAGGAACAATGATGGGTGGGTTTAACGTAACTCCACTAGTTGATGCACTTAAGATTGATGAAGTAGCACAAGTTGCAGCTACGCAATTAAAAAATACTATTTTAGTATATGATTCTTTTAATGATGTAAAAGAATTAGCGGATAATGGGAATACTGAAGCTGCTTCTATTATTCAATCATGGGCTGATGCAGAATGGTTTACAAATAAACCAGCATTAGAAGATGAAATTACTGTAACGGTTTACAAGATTCCTGGTGAAACGAATACGGATGATTTATCACCTGCAACAGTAGCTTTTACAAGAGCTGATATTCCTTTACATGCAACATCAATGTTGCAATCACGTATGGAAGACCCATTAAATAAAATGATTGAACTAAAAGAAAAAGGTCATCCTTTAGCTTACGTTGGTGATGTTGTTGGAACTGGATCTTCTCGAAAATCTGGAATTAACTCTGTTCAATGGCATATGGGAAGAGACATTAATGGTGTTCCTAATAAAAGAACAGGTGGAGTTGTTATTGGTTCTATTATTGCACCAATCTTCTTTAATACTGCAGAAGATTCAGGATGTTTACCTATTCAAGCTCCTGTTGATAATTTAGAAACAGGTGATGTAATTACTGTTAAACCAAGTGAGGGTGTAATTACTAAAGATGGAAATGTTGTTTCTACTTTTAAAATTGAACCAAATACTTTACCTGATGAAATGAGAGCTGGGGGACGAATTCCTTTAATTATTGGAAAAGGTCTAACTGCAAAAGCAAGAGAAGCATTAAACCTTCCTGCAAGTGATTTATTTATTGTTCCAACTCAACCTCAAGATGATGGAAAAGGTTTTACTCAAGGTCAAAAAATGGTTGGTAAAGCTTGTGGTATGGAAGGTGTTAAACCAGGTATGTATGTAGAACCTATTTGTACAACAGTAGGATCTCAAGATACAACGGGTCCAATGACTAGAGATGAGATTAAAGAACTTGCAGCACTTTCTTTTGGTGCGGATATGGTTATGCAATCATTTTGTCATACAGCAGCTTACCCAAAACCAGCAGATGTTAAATTACAACATACACTTCCAGAATTTATTACTTCAAGAAGCGGTGTTACGTTAAGACCAGGTGATGGTGTTATTCACTCTTGGTTAAACAGATTGTGTTTACCTGATACTATTGGTACTGGTGGAGATAGCCATACTAGATTCCCTATTGGAATGAGTTTTCCTGCTGGATCTGGGCTTATTGCTTTTGCATCTGTAACAGGAGCAATGCCTTTAACTATGCCAGAATCTGTTTTGGTTAAGTTTGTTGGTGAAATGCAACCTGGAATTACTTTAAGAGATATGGTTAACGCTATTCCTTACCAAGCTATTCAAGATGGTTTATTAACGGTTGAGAAAAAAGGTAAAAAGAATGTTTTTGCTGGAAAAATGATTGAAATTACAGGTCTTCCTGATTTAAAAGTTGAACAAGCTTTTGAATTATCAGATGCAGCAGCAGAACGTTCAGCAGCAGCTTGTTGTATTCAATTAGATAAAGAACCAATTATCGAATACTTATCTTCAAATATCGCTTTGATTGAGAAAATGATTGAAGAAGGTTATGATGATGCTAGAACGCTTCAAAGACGTGCCGATAAAATGAAAGCTTGGATTGCAAATCCTGAGTTACTTACTCCTGATGAGGATGCTGCTTATTCAGATACTATTATTATTGATATGAGTACAATTACTGAACCATTATTATGTTGTCCAAATGATCCGGATGATGTTGATACTTTAACAAATATCTTAGCTGATCCTAAAAGATTAACGGATAAAATCGAAGAAGTATTTGTTGGTTCTTGTATGACAAATATAGGACTATTTAGAGCTTTAGGAGAAATTCTTAAAGGTGAGGGGCCAGTTCCTACTAAATTATGGATTGCACCTCCAACTAAAATGGATAAACAACAATTAACTGAAGAAGGGTATTATTCAATTTTTGGAGCAGCAGGAGCAAGATTAGAAATTCCTGGATGTTCTTTGTGTATGGGTAATCAAGCACATGTTAAACAAGGTGCAGTAGTATTCTCAACATCTACACGAAACTTTGATAACAGACTTGGAAAAGATTCTCAAGTTTACTTAGGTTCTGCAGAAGTTGCAGCGCTTGCTGCTTTATTAGGAAGACTTCCTACTAAAGCTGAATACTTAGATATGGTACCTAAAAAAATTACTCATGAAAAAAGAGCGGATATTTATAAATACTTAAATTTCCACGAAGTTTCATCATCAGAATTAACGAACCTAGTTCATTCTTAGAATACTTAATAAAACAAAGAGCTTTGCTCTTTGTTTTATCGTTCTTCCTTTTATACACTTCTTTTAATCAATTAATATTCTAATAAAATTTATTATCACAAAACATTCTTCTACTAAATCAATTTTTTAAGTACTAGTTTTCCAAACGTTGTAAGAGTTCATTCCACTTGTATGTTACTAAATGAGTGATTTTTTTATTTTTATATTCTTTTAAATCCAAAGATTGAATTTCGTATAAAGAGTTGAAGTCATTTCTTGCTTTTAGGTTTATAATATTTTTATTAATATTATCTAAAACCATTTTTTCTTTATTGTGTTTATAGGTTAGGACTAAATGCAATTGTTTTTTATACTCAACTTGGAGCAGAGAAAAATCTTTTGTTTTAAATCCCAGTTCAATGAGTGTAAAGTATTTTGCAATAACATAATCTTCACAATCTCCTTTTCCTCTAATTAAAAACTCTTTTCTGCTTGCCCAATAATCCATTTTTTTATAGTTTTTAAAGTCGGCTAAGCCTTCAATTTTATTAAAAAAATTATTTACGCGAGTGAGAATTATTTCCTTATTTTTTTCTTCTTTTAGTTCAAATTTTAGACGTTTAAAAGCCAGAAGTCTCTTGAAAATATATTTCTTATTTTTAGCAGTTTTAATATCTTTGATATCACTGTTTGTTAGTCCCAAAGACTTGATAAACGATGCATGAGTAAGTGAAACAAGGAAAAAAAGTATAATTAATATTTTTATCATGGAGCATAATAACATATTAAATTATTATTTTTACTGAAAATAAACTTAAATATAATGAATAAAATTATTTTATTTGTGCTTGTTTTTTTAAGTTTAAATATAACAGAAAGAAGGGCTGTATAGTTGAAATTAAAAAATAAATAACTTTTATTTTTAGAATTATTTAAAAATGTATTAGTTTGATAATAAGTTTACGATTAATAAGCGTTACTAATATACAAGATAAAGTAATATTTAGGAGAAAAAATTGATTTTAAATCACAAGTAAAAGAATCTTATTGTACTTTTGTTATACAAATATAAATGGAGAAATATGGAACTACTTTATAAACTTGAATTTAATACTACCAATTCTTATTATATAACGATTATAAAAGATACTATAAAGAACTTTAAAATTAATGCACAATGCGAACAATATTTAGGATATATATTAATACGTTTTGAAGAAGAACAAAAAAAAGTGAATGATTTTTTTATTTATGCAAAAGATAAAATGCAAGGTTCAATTTTTGCAAGAAAATGGGTAAAAATCGAATCTCATGACAAAAACAGTGAATCTCTTAATAATTTTGATGTTAAATTAAACCTCTCTTTGTTTACAGATGAAGACATTGCTTTACTTGTAGAAAACAATAATATTGACTTTTCTAATGATCTAAATAAAATAAAACAAGGTGGAATTTCACGTTTTGAAACCAGAAATGGCTTAAAAAATATTTTTTTACCTTCTATCAAACATAAAAGAGACTTTGAAGTAAGAGGTCATGAAGTACGTCTTTTAATTACTAATATTTATAAAGTAAGCGAGATACTAGAACTTCAACCAAAAGAAACGGCTTTGTTATGCACCATTGAGCGGCCTTTTGTAAAAGTAAAATTAAGACATGAGGCAAATTTAAATGAACTGTATTCAAATACAGATTTTATTTATGCAAAAATTGCTGACGATAAAGAATCTATACTTTTTTCAAATGCTTTAAAAAAAGAAGGAATTGATTATTTAATGTTTGTTTCTGATGATATTCATCAAAATGCATTATGTGTTATGCCTTTTAAAGATCAAACAATTATTGTTCATGGGGATAAAGGTTTGTTTCCCAAGATAGATTATTTTACAAAAGAAAAGTACTATTCAGCTAAAAACTATTTTGATGAGAATAAGGGCGTTTTTAATGCGATTTTACAAAAACATGAAGAAAAAGAAAAAACTTTTTTAGGTGTATATTTTTCAATGGAGTCCAAAGAATCTGCTTTTAAAATTAAACATAAGAGTGATATTGTAGATCTAATAAAAATTCCTAATATAAAAAACAATTTTTTGCATTACTTGGACAAAGTAGCACAAACAAGTACTGAGAGTAAAGATCTTATTGATCTTTATAAAAAAAACTATACCTTGTATTTTGAGCACTTAGAATTTGATAATACTTCAAATTCATTTACCACTTTATTAAATCATATTGCATTAATCTTAGGGCTTAGAAATCACGCAGAAATAAACGACTTGTCTTTAATTTGTAGCAGTGAAAACTTAGAGTATTTTGATATTAAAACACTTGAAATTAACAATAAAATTTATTTGGATTTTAGAAAAGTTTTATTAGATATTATGAAACTTAAATTAGCTTCATATAACAACAGTGATATTTCGTATGTCTTTTTTAAATCCTTGGCATATTTTATCAGTAAAAGCATAAGAGCTGAAAAAAATATTACTAGCATTATTTTATGTGGAAATCTATTTGCGAATAAGGTTTTATTAAAATATACCTATGAATATCTTGAAAATGAATATGAAATCGTTATGCCAAAAGCCTATCCTTTAGATTATTAAGTAGTTTCTTTTTATAATATTTTTACTTATTAAACATTTGTTATAATATTTGATAGAATAATTTTTTTCGATTACTCTATGGAGTTTATAATGAATGATATAACTAATGATAAAAACTGGCAGGAAGCACGTTATTTTAAGGATAAAAACTTAATATCTTTATTAGAAAATCGTGCTAAAACTCTAGAGCCGATGTTAAAATTCAAATTATCAAATTGTAATTTTTCAAGTATTAATCTTGTGAATAATTCTAGTAAAGAAGGCTATATACTTAAAGACAGTGATTTATATAAAAGTGATTTTAAAAAAGCACATTGTTATAAAATGGATTTTTCTGGATCTAATTTAATGAAAGCAGATTTTTCATTTGCTAATTTAAACAGTGCAAACTTAAGGGATTGTAATTTATTGGGAACCAATTTCAAACATGCAAAACTTGAAAATATAGAGTGGGGAAAAAAAATCCTCCAAGAAAAAGAAGCAAAATCCACTAAGAATAAAGAGGAAGCAAAAGTTTTATACCAAGAAGCAGAAGAAATATACAGGTATTTACGCAAAATTACAGAGGATGATGGTTTAGTAGATACTGCTGGTTTCTTTTTTCAAAAAGAGATGCAAATGAGGCGGAAAAAAATGCCTTTATTCTCTTTGCAAAGAATTATTTCAAAATTGGTTGATATCTCCTGTGGTTATGGCGAAAAACCTACACGTATAATACTGGTTAGTTTATTCATTATTATTTGTTTTTCCAGCGTTTTCTTTTTTACAGGGCTTGTTTCAAATGATGCTCATATTGGCTACGTTTTTGAATCAAGCTTATCCTCTAATATTGATATGTATTTACAATCTTTGTATTTTTCAGTAGTCACTTTTACCACTCTTGGTTATGGGGATATTATACCACTTGGAATATCACGCTTATTTGCTGGAATTGAGGCCTTATTAGGAGGCTTTATTTTAGCTATTTTTGTTGTAGTTTTTGTTAAGAAAATGACGCGCTAATTTATTTATAAAACAAATAAAAGGGCATAAAAAAACAAACCACTTAAAGAAGTAAGACAAATCCACATAAATAGCGATCGTCCCTTTCTTCTATGCTCAAAATCTAAGTCTTTTCTTTTATGTGCTTTAAAAGATGAAAAAGCAAAATAAGTCCAATATATTAAAGTAATAACGGATAAAACAATATGAGCAAATAAATAAA